>JGI24708J26588_10001702_pt1 | contig 17240 bp, 19 predicted proteins | sample BioPla1DNA2_FD_26588 | JGI IMG/M metagenome (IMG submission 26588) | reverse complement strand
CAGAATCAACAGTACTACAGATAGGACAGGAGCTAAATGTTAAGATAAATAAACCTGAAGTTTCTATAAAGATTGTAGAGGAATATAAAAAAGAAGAAGAATTTATGCCTGAACCTATAATAACTGAGGATGCAGATAAGTTTGCAAGCTACCGTAGAACCATAGAGCCTGGAAAAAAAGGTAGAAAGGAAATAACCATAAATAACATATATATTGATGGTATATTAAAGGAAACTATTAATAAGGAAATTGATATTATTGATAAGGGCGAAAGTGAGAAGATAGTAGTAGGTATTAAATAAGGGCATTGGAAGAATATTATATTTGCTAAGATTGTTATTTCTGGTACAATATACACGAAGGTACATAGATTAATTTAGTGTATTGCATAAGGAGAATTATGAATGAACAATCAAAAAATAGTTATAGTAGAAGATGATATGGCAATTTCAGATATAATTAAATATAATGTAGAAAAAGAAGGATACATAGCATATACAGCATATGATGGTAAGGAAGGACTTGATTTAATTAATGAAGTTAATCCGGACCTTATACTTCTTGACTTAATGATGCCAAAAATGGATGGCCTGGAGGTATGCCGTAAGGTTAGAAAGACCAAAAACACACCTATTATTATGCTTACAGCTAAGGCTGAAGAGGTAGATAAGGTGGTGGGGCTCGAAATGGGAGCAGACGATTATGTTACTAAACCATTTGGGGTTAGGGAACTTATGGCAAGGATAAAGGCTAATTTAAGAAGGGTAGAAACAAGCGAGCCTAGCAAGAAGAAGGATGATCATATAATTGAAGAGGGAGATTTAAGAATAGATACTGCTAAATTTGAAGTAAGGAAAAAGGGAGAGGTTATAGAACTTACCCACCTTGAATTTGGTCTATTGAAGTTCCTAAGTTCCCAAAAAGGCCAGGTATTCTCCAGGGAAACATTACTTAGCAAGGTTTGGGGTTATGAATATTACGGGGATATTAGGACCATAGATGTAACTGTTAGAAGATTAAGGGAAAAGATAGAGGATGACCCTAGTAGAGCGGAATATGTACTTACAAAAAGGGGAGTAGGATATTATTTTAGGGGGTAGGCTTGTGACATCCAGTATACAATGGAAATTAGTTTCTATTTATTTATCAGTTGTTCTAATAGTAATGATAGCAAGTGGAAGCTACATACTTTACAATATAGAACAAAACCAATATGAAGATGTTCAAAAGCAGTTAAAACTAACAGCAGATACAGTAGAATTACAGCTAGACCTAAAAGGTGAGGAGTTCGCAAGTCAAGATAGGTTTGAATATATAGTTGATAAACTAAGAGAATCTATCTATCCTTATCAACAAGAGGTTTATATTATAGATACATATGGGAGTGTAATAATAGGGACGGGTAATAAATGGAAGCAGGGAAGCATTGTCCAATCGGGGGTTGTTATACAAGCCCTTAGTGAAAAACAGGGTGTTTTATCAGAAATACCAAGGTTTTTTAATTCATCAAGTGCAGCTGAGTTTATGGACTATGCCAAGCCTATACTCCATAAGGAAACCAAAGAACCAACTTATATCATATATGTAACAAGGGATACAAGTGAAATATATGAAAATATGCAAAAGATAATAGTTACAATGGGAATAGCATCAATTATAGCTATTATTATTACAGGTATATTGGGCTTTATATTTTCCAGGATGATTACAGAACCTATAAAACAGTTAACAAGAAGCGCAAAGGAGCTTGCATCTGGCCAGGTCCATAATAAAATCCCAGTTGAATCAGCCGATGAAATTGGTCAGTTAACGGGTAGCTTTAACTATATGGCCCAGGAGCTTAATCGGACTTTAGGCACCCTATCTAATGAAAAGACTAAGCTAGAAACTATACTCTCTCATATGGCTGATGGTGTGCTTGCCTTTGATAGTCAGGGAGTTCTAATCCATGCCAACCCTGCCACCTACGAAATTCTAGGCATAAGGCAGATGGATCATAGATTTGATTATATTTTCCCTGAAATAGGTGTAAGGGCATCCTTTGATAGCCTATTGGAACAGGAAACTTTTGATGTAAAAAGAATACTAATAGAATATGATAATAAATATATAGCCATACATTTTGCCCCTTATCAAAATATTGATGATAAGCCAGAGGGCATGGTTGTTGTGCTACAAGACGTAACTAAGCAGCAGAAACTAGATAAAATGCGCAAGGACTTTGTAGCTAATGTATCCCATGAACTAAGAACCCCCTTAACAACTGTAAAGGGATATGCAGAGACTCTAGCGGATGGCGCTGTAGAAGATCCAGAGCTTGCAGGGCAATTCCTGGAGGTTATTATAGGTGAAGTTGATAGGATGACAACTTTAGTTCAGGACCTATTAGAGCTATCACGCCTGGATAATAAGCAAATTAAACTAAACCTTGAGCATGTGGATTTAGCCGAAATAATAAACGAAATAGTAGTAGCCTATGATCTTAATGAAATTAAAAACGGTCAGGAAATAGTTGCTAGTTGCCATAGGGGGGAGATCATAGTAGAAGCTGACCCAGCTAGGGTAAAGCAAGTTCTACATAATATTATCTCTAATGCAATTAAATATAATACTGGCCAGGGCAAGATAGAGATTGCAACAAGTGATTATAATGAATATATAGCCGTAAGGGTAACAGATTCAGGGGTTGGTATTCCAGAAGAGGATATGTCTAGAATCTTTGAGAGATTCTATAGGGTAGATAAGGCACGCTCAAGTAAGATGAGAGGTACAGGCCTTGGGCTTGCCATAAGTAAGGAGATAATGGAGCTTCACGGAGGCGAAATATGGATCTCTAGTAAAGTGGGGAGAGGGACTGTTGTAACACTGTATTTTCCTAAAAAACACTAGTTTATTACACTGGAAAATAGATGTAAAACGATAGTAAATAGATTGTAATATGAGTGTAATAAACATAAGATATAATTAAGTTATATATGAAGTTATGATGGAAGGAAGGGGTTCGAAGTGAGGAAACGTATAACTTTATTATTGTTTATTATGTGTTTAATGTTGCCAAAAACAATATTTGCAAATACAGCAGTTAGAAATGCATCACCTATCCGTTTTAACCAGAACGAGTATGTTCGAATTACCCAACCAATTAGAGATAGAATGATAGTATTTGATAAACAGCTAAATGTAACTGGAGAAGCAAGATATAACGTAAAAATAACAATGCAATTATATAACAAGAAAGAAAATGCAAAGGCATTCCCGGCTAAACCATATCGTACTTATTATTTAGATCCAGTAGGTTTTAGCCAAACTTTTAATGAGCTAATTGAGTTAAGAGAGGGAGATAATAGGATTAGGATNATATACCAATATACCAATCCTCAAGGTCAAAGGGCAAGTGCCCAGACTGTAATCCATGTTACTAGGAAGTCGGCAGCGGAGAAGCATGCACTTAAAAACCTGCGTATTGATAATACAGGTATATTTACAGGACAATCAAAAAAATAAATAAAGCACTTAATTAGTAAGCTATGATAGGTGATAAATGTGGGAAAACGATATTTAAAAAACATAATATTAGTAATGCTTATCACTTTATCTATGTGGCAAACTAGTAAGCTATGGCTTGGCAATATGCCAGGCCTTAGTTTTTTTGGGAAGCCATTAGAAAATAATTTTAAACAGATAGAGCCTGAGTCTATATGGTTAGTTCCGGGTGCACCAGGAACTCTGGTATATCGCCTAGGAGAAGAAAATAGGGAATACCAAGTTGTTCGTGAGGAAATCGAAGATAGCATAAAATCACATATTAAATCTGGCAAGATAAAAGAGGATAAAGAATTAGGCTGGAAGGAAATATTTGAAAAGAAAGGGATATTATATCAGTATCCTATGCCACTTACTTATGGAGAAATTATGGGGGAAGATTCAACCTTTACACCAAAGGATAAATCTTCTATAAAAGACATAGACTATATATTTATACCCTTAGCAGATAACTATAGGGGAATTACAAAATGGGAATTGATTTCCACTAGCCAGGGCAAGATGATAACAGTAGAAATACAAGAAGCATTTGAAAGTATTAGGGCCTTTAGTGACTTGCTAAATGATGGGGTTCTTAATAATAAGGTTAAATACCAACCGACATTTAGTATGCTAGGATTTGATAATAAAAATATATTTTTGCCAATATCAAGTACGGATATGCCTATAGCCTACGATGTTCTGGAGTGGTATAATCCACTTGAAAATAAAGATGATATAAATAAGTTTAATCCCTATATTAATCACTATTTTTTGAATCCATTACTAAAAAAAGAAGAAGTAACAAGTAGTGGGGTACATATATTTTCAGAGCTAATGGAAGCGGTAGTTAAGTATTATCCAAGTGGGGTTTTTGAGTATTCTAATATTTCTGCTAGGAAAAATAGTGGCAAGATATCTAGGGTGGAGGCATACAATATTAGTCAGAATTTCTTGAATAAAAATGAGAGCCTCTCCAAAGAGATAAAAAACACCTTGTTTTTATCAAATGTGGAAGAAATAAAGACGGGTTACATATTTAACTACGATATGCGTATAGGTGGTGTGAGGGTATATCTATCAGAAGATGAAAGGGAAAGGCTTGGAATGGATCATATGGTCCAGATAAAGGTTGAAGGCAATGAAGTATCGAAATTTAGGTGGAATGCCAATGAATTAAGGGCCAAGAATAGAACGGGTTATTTTAAAATTAAATATACAGAGGCCATCAATAAGGTCCTAGAATATGTTGCAAGGAAGAATGAGCTAAACACCTTAGTTATAGATGATATGAAGTGGGTATACATGGTTAATGGCCCTGGTGAAGATGTGGATATAAGATGGATTATACTACATGATGATAATTGGTATAGCCCGTAATTTTTAGAAAGGATATATCTATGGACTGGACTAATGCAAAAAATAAATTAATAATTTTATTTTTAGGTATAAATATCCTGCTAGGTTGGGCAAACTATAGGAAAGTAACAAGTGCTTATGTACTTAAGGAAAGCCAAGTTCAGGATATTACCAATGTCTTAGAGCAGAATAATATCTTCATAGATTCTCCTATGCCTAAGAAGTATAAACCACTTCCTAAGATTACGGTGTTTCCCTTCCAAATAGACAGCAATACTAGAGAGGATTATGTTAGAAAGTTTTTAGGAACATTAGATGATGTGAAAGTTTCCATAAAAGCCTCAGATAACAGGGAAGGTAATCCCCAAAGGATTTACAGTAAGGGCGGGGAAGAAGTTATATTTGAAGGTGAAAGAATATATTACCATAACAAGGCCTTGAGGGGAGATGCTAACCTAGATGACTTAAATTTTGATGAGGCTAAGAAGTTAGCTAATAAGTGCTTAATACAATTAGGTTATTCTCCCAAGAAGATGCATCTACAATTAGGTAGTAATTCGGATAATTTAAGGCTTAATTACTTTGATAAGTACAAGGGGATACCAATTTTTGATAGTTATATAGGCATAACAATTAGTCCAGGTGGTATAAGTGAGGTAGAGATTCATAAGGTAGAGCTTGGAGAGGCAGCAGGCGGTAAGAAGGAGATTTATCCTATAGACCAAATCTTCTTTTACTTAATTAAGCTAATATCGGCAGATGAGCCAGTTTATATAGAAGATATTACAATTGGATATGGATTGGAGAACCCTAAAGGAGCTCATTTAATAGCGGAGAAGGCCTTGCCCTTTTATCAAATTACATTAAAAGGTGGAGAAACCTACCATATTAATGCCTATAGTAGCGGGATTAGGGAATAAGCACGGAAATAATCGAAAATTGTTTTGAAAATTCCTTTTTCTTGTTGTAAATTAGTGATACACTATGTTAAAATGTTAGTAGTGAAAATAGTATAAATCATAGGCAGTAAGCATTTAAGTATATAATAAGAGGTGTTAAAGTGAGTCAACTAATAATTAAAGGTGGCAATAAGCTTCAAGGTGATGTTATTGTAAATGGTGCAAAGAATGCGGCGGTAGCTATTATTCCTGCATCATTGCTTGTAGATGGAGTTTGTGAGATAGAGAATATACCCTATATAGATGATGTCATCAGAGTGTCAGAAGCTATTGATACTTTAGGAGTATCAACAGAATTTATAGAGAAGAATACCCTTAAGGTAGATGCAAGGGAAGTTTTAACATATGAAGCAACTGAAGAATGTGCAAGTAAGATAAGGGCATCATATTATCTATTAGGTGCATTACTTGGAAGATTTAAAAAGGTTAAGGTGGCACTTCCGGGTGGGTGCAATTTTGGTGTGCGACCAATTGACCAACATATTAAGGGGTTTGAAGCATTAGGAGCTACAGTAGTTGTAGAACATGGCATTATCCATGCTTGGGCAGATAAATTAATAGGCACGCAAATTTATTTAGACGTGGTCAGTGTAGGGGCGACTATTAATATTATGCTAGCTGCAGTTTTGGCTGAAGGAACAACAATTATTGAGAATGCTGCTAAGGAGCCTCATGTTGTAGACGTTGCTAACTTCCTTAATATGATGGGGGCAGTGGTTAAAGGAGCAGGTACTGATACTATTCGTATTCTTGGAGTTGAGAAATTACATGGTGGTAAGTATTCCATAATCCCAGATCAAATAGAAGCAGGAACCTATATGATGGCAGCGGCTATTACGGGGGGAGATGTTACTGTTCGAAATTTAATTCCAGAGCATATGGAATCTGTAAGTGCTAAGCTAATAGAAATGGGAGTAGTTATTGATGAGGGTGACGATTATATAAGGGTAAGGGCTCCAGAAACACTTAAACCAACTAATGTCAAAACTTTGCCACATCCAGGATTTCCAACGGATTTACAACCACAAATGGCAGTATTATTAAGTGTTGCTGAGGGAACAAGTATGATTGTCGAAGGAGTTTGGGACAATCGTTTTCAGTATATTGGAGAATTAAAGAGGACAGGTGCCCAGATTAATGTTGATGGACGTGTTGCAGTTATTGAAGGTGTATCAAAGCTAACATCAGCAAAGCTAACAGCAACTGATCTAAGGGCAGGTGCTGCTATGGTTATAGCAGGGCTTGTTGCAACAGGTGGAGAAACCATAATTAATAATGCCCAGTATATTGATAGGGGTTATGAAGGCATACAAGAAAACCTAGTAGCCTTAGGTGCAGATGTTAGAAGGTCTGTAGATGAGGATAAAGATAGGAAATTATGTGATAATGTAATAGAAATAAATTGTAAGCAAGCATAGTATAAGGAGTAGTAAGATGAAACTTATTTGCAAGGGCAAAACCAAGGACGTGTATGATCTAGAAAATGGCAATTACTTACTTAAATTTAAGGATGACGTAACAGGAGAAGAGGGAGTATTTGACCCAGGAGCTAATACTGTTGGATTAACTATGGAGGGTGCAGGTAAGGCAGGCCTTAAGTTAACAAAGTACTTCTTCGAAAAGATAGAGGATGCAGGTATAGCAACCCATTATGTAGGAGCAGATATTGATAAGGCTACAATGACAGTAAAGCCTGCAAAAGTTTTTGGAAATGGGCTTGAGGTAATCTGCCGTTATAGGGCGGTAGGTAGTTTTATGAGGCGCTACGGTATGTATGCTGAAGAGGGACAGCCCTTGGATGCCTTTGTAGAAGTTACTCTTAAGGATGATGAAAGGGAAGATCCACCTATTACTAAGGATGCACTTGAAATGCTTGGTATACTAAAGGAAGATGAATATGACTTACTTAAGGACTTAACTATAAGAATAAGTGATATCATCAAGGAAGAGTTAGCTAGCAAGGGTATGGAGCTATATGATATTAAATTAGAATTTGCCAGGATTGGTGATGATGGGCATATTGCCTTAATAGATGAGATTTCAGGTGGCAATATGAGGGCTTATAAGGATGGTCAATATATAGAGCCTATGGAATTAGAAAGATTAATGTTAGAATAATACATAAAAGAGTCTAAAGGAAATTTCCTTTAGACTCTTTTATGTAAGTGGAGAAGTATTAGCCAATAGCTAGGTCTAATACTTCATTAGCTTCATCTTCACTAATTTCTCTAATTAAGGCCATTTCGCCAGTTAGGAACTTACGGGCATTAGTGAGCATCTTCTTTTCTGTTGCGTTAAGTGCTTTCTCTTTATTAAGACATACTAAATCCCAAATAACCTCAGCACTTTCTTCTAAGCTACCAGACTTTATCTTATCCATATAAATCTTGTATCTTTGCTTGGGTGGAGTAGACTTAGTTGTGTGTGGTTCTTTAGTGGGTAAATCTGATAAGATATTATCCAGGGTTGCTGGATCACTGATTAAACGAAGATTGGATTGTTTAATTTTAGAGGCAGGAATCATAATTTGCATATCTTGAGTAAACATCTTTATAATGTAGTATTGTTGCTTCTCGCCTAGAAAATCTCTTTCCTCTATACTCTCTATTACGCCTGTACCTTGCATTGGATAAACAACGTTGTCGCCAACTTTAAACAATTCTAGCACCTCCATATATAATTAACTCTCTTATGTATTATAACACAAGTAAGGAATTAATGCAAATATATAATAATATCATAGGTAATACGCCTATGTCAACAGAAAAATTAAAAGCATAGGAATATTTTTTTATAGGCCTATGCTCTTAATTATATTATTATAAAAAGGCCTGGGATGATATTAGATAATTGCTGAATGTAGCATCCTTGAGTTGGCTAATAATTATTTCTAGTAGAATATCCTTGTAAGGTTGTATAGGTATAGTAGTATATAGGGATTCGTATTGTTTAAGGGTATCTATCTTAGAAAAAAGAGTGTTTTTTAAAAGTTCCAAAAAGCTAAGAGAAGGAATATCTGATTGGGGAAGAGTGAGCTGGTCCACGGTATCCCCAGTAAATCCTAAATACATTTGACTAAGATAACGTACATTATCAGTAGTTTGCTCTATAATATCTAGGATGATTTCCTCATACTCCATGTTAGGTGAAAGCTCCAATAGGGATTGATACATATCTAGGTTTTTATGCTCCTTATGATATAATTCCACAATAGATGATATAATTTCTTGCATTAAAGGGTAAGTTTCATTGTTAGTTAGCTCATTAGGTATGGTGTTACTAGCATTTTGACGGTAATAATTATTATACATATATCTAGTTCACACTCCAAAATATTTGATTTGCTTTCTCTAGTATTAAAATATGATAAAATATTAAGAGTGTGACTATATAAAAAATGTTAAAGGGGGAAACCTGTTGAATAAGGATGTTGATATAAAATATATGGAAGAAGCTCTAAAAGAGGCTAGAAGGGCCCTAGAACTAGATGAAGCACCAATAGGTGCAATTATCACTATGGGAGATAAGATTATATCCAGGGGGCATAATAGAAGAAACACAGATAAAAACCCCTTGGCCCATGCGGAAATACTTGCTATTAATGAAGCAGCCAAGGTCATAGGAGATTGGAGGCTAGAAGATTGTACTCTATATGTAACGCTAGAGCCATGCCCTATGTGTGCCGGTGCTATTGTTCAAGCACGTATACCTAGACTAGTGTTTGGAGCTCCTAGTCCTAAGGCTGGTTTTGCCGGATCAATAATGAATATATTACAATTAGAGAGTCTTAATCATCAGGTAGATATAAGAGATGGAATCTTACAAGAGGAATGTAGCCAGATTATAAAGGCCTACTTTCAAAATATGAGAAAACAGGCAAAATAAAGAAGTTGGCAAATCTAGTTGACATAAAAAAATAAAAGATATATAATAATAGTTGCGACATAAGATTATGTCGGATACTTTCCACGCTAGCCGGGGAGTTAGCGGCGCCTTGTACCTGCAATCCGCTATAGCAGGGGTGATGCTTGGTCGAGGCAGGGTTTTGTAAGGTCTGCCCTTAGTAAGTGATGTAGACGATTGGGTCTTGCGCAATAGGAATTTATGAACCGTGTCAGGTCCGGAAGGAAGCAGCACTAAGTAAAACCTCCTATGTGCCGCAAGGGTGCCTGGTCCGAGTTAACTGCTAAGGTAACGCTTATGGAATGCTGTCGACACCAAGTGCGTGGATTTTAATATATACTTTATCAAATGTCCTAAATAGGACGTTTTTTTTATGTAATGGAAAGGTGCGATATGATGTTTTTTGATTCACATGCACATTATGACGATAGAAGTTTTGATAAGGACAGGCATGATTTACTAAGCAAAATGCCAGAAAATAATGTGGATTATATTGTAAATGCGGCAGCCAATATAAGGAGCTCTAATGAAGGAATACATTTAGCTGATCAATATCCATTTATCTATTCAGCTGTTGGTGTCCATCCACACAATGTAGAAGAGCTTAATAATAATGACGAAGGAAGAGAAGTTTTGCACTTACTTGAGGATATGTCCAAGCATCCAAAAGTAGTTGCAATAGGAGAGATTGGTTTAGACTACTACTATGAGCATTCACCTAGGGAAATTCAAAGATTATGGTTTGCTAGGCAAATGGAGCTTGCAAAGGAATTAGATTTACCAATTATTGTTCATAGCAGGGATGCGGCTAAGGAAACCTTTGACATGATTAAGGCTAGTGGTCTTAATAAAGGAGTAATTCACTGTTACTCTGGTAGTTCACAGATGGCCAAGGACTATATTGATATGGGTTTTTATATAGGTATAGGGGGTACGGTTACCTTTAAGAATGCTAGGAAAGCAGTAGAGGTTGTTAGGGATATCCCCCTAGATTCTATACTTATAGAAACGGATTGTCCTTACCTTACTCCAGTACCTCATAGGGGAAAAAGAAATGATTCTACCTATCTATCTCATATAGCCAGTAAGATTGCCGAAATAAAAAATATGCCTTTAGAAGAAGTTGCCAAGGTAACTAAAGATAATGGAAAAAAATTATTTTTTGAGTAAGTTAAATAACTGTTACGAGGATATTAAGTGAAAAAATAATCAAAATACCTATAACCTCCATAACCCTTATGAAATCAAGCTTTTTAGCATGTTTAGAAAAAGTTTTTTTGAAAAAATCAAAGAAAATGTTACAAAAGGCTTGCAAAATCTTTAAAACTATAATACACTTCTGTTGAGTTGTTAAAGAATAAGAAATTACATTTGTTACCAGTTGCAGGTAAAATGTAAGGGACAAAAATTAAATTTTAAATTTCTAACAACGTGCTAAAAATTAAGGAGGAAGTTATGAAGGTTCGAAATAGGATCGCTTTACTGATTGTGACGATGTTCGTACTTGGAACAGGTACTGTTGCGGCATACCAGCCACGATCTAAGTCAGTAACAATTACTGATAATGGGAAGGTGACTCAATACGAAACGACAGAGGTGCTAGTTGGGGAGTTTCTAGCTAGTAATGACATAAAATTAGACGAGAAGGATATTCTATCTGTAGACACTGACGTAATGATTACAAAAGATATGGAGATTGAAATTACAAGATGGCTACCAGAAATAGAGCTTAACCTAGACCAAACTAAAATGAAGTCAGTAACTAGAGCATTTACAGTTGGTGAGTTTATGGAAGAGCAAGGAATTGAATTTGGAGAAAAAGATACTGTTACTCCAGATAAAGCAACTCCTATCGAAGATGGAATGGAAATTATAATAAAAAGGGAAAGGCATACTATCCAAACAAGGCAGGCTGACCTACCTTATGACATAAAGATTGAGTCAACACCTAACTTAAAACCAGGTGAACGTAAGGTTAAGCAAGCAGGTAGTAATGGCTTAGTAAGTAGGGACTTCAAGGTTAAGTACTTTGGCGGTGAAATGATTGAAGAAGTACAGATTAGTTCTAATATATTAAAGCAGCCACAAACAGAGATAATTCTTGAAGGTAAGAAGAATATAGTTACGGACCCTAATACGGGAAAGACTTATGCCTACAAAAAAGTAATGAATATGGAAACCACAGCATATACAGACGTGCCTGGGGATAGATGGTATGGAATAACAGCTAGTGGAATGCCTACATTTGTGGGTATGGTAGCTGTAGACCCAAGAGTTATTCCTTTAGGAACAAAATTATATGTTGAAGGTTACGGTATAGCCCATGCAGGTGATACTGGTGGAGCTATAAAAGGGAACATAATTGATCTTTACATGCTTAATAGGCAACAGACAAGGGCTCATGGTAGGAGATACCGTAATGTTTATATCTTGGAGGACCAAAATATAAATGTAAGAGCTGAAAGAAATAAGTAATTAAGAAATATTAAGGTGTCATGGGAAAGGCATGCAAGCTTATAGTTTGCTGCCTGCTTCCTGTGGCACCTTTTTTATCTAGCTATACATTGGAATTACATTATGTTAATATAAAAAAAGAAGATGGAGGGAAGCTTATGAAAGTTATTGGAACAGTGGAAGGTACAAAGGAAATCTTAAACCGTTATCCATTTGTATTTAAAAAGAAGTTTGGACAAAACTTCCTTATAAATCCTCATACCTTGGATAAAATTATAGAAGCTGCAGATATAAGTGAGGATGATTGTATAATAGAAATAGGACCAGGAATAGGTTGTGTAACTCAGCAGCTGCTTTCTAAGGCTGGTAAAGTAATAGCTATAGAGATAGATAATAATCTTATTCCCATATTAGAGGATAACTTTGGTGATTGCCCAAACTTTACCTTAATTAATGATGATGTACTCAAAGTAGATTTGCATCAATTAATAAGAGAACAGGCCCAAGGGAAAAATATTAAAGTTGTAGCTAATTTACCCTATTATATAACTACACCTATTATCATGATGCTACTAGAAAACCAGCTAGACCTAGAAACCATCACTGTAATGGTTCAAAAGGAGGTAGCCTTACGAATGGATGCCCAGCCAGGTACAAAGCAATATGGGGCCATTACAGTAGCTTTAAACTACTATACTAGTAGTTATTTAGTTACAAATGTATCAAGACACTGTTTTATGCCTAGTCCTAATGTGGATTCTGCAGTTATTCAGTTTAAATTACATGATAAACCACCAGTAGATGTTAAGGATGAAAGGCTACTATTTCAGATAATAAAAGCTGCCTTTGCCCAAAGGCGGAAGACATTGCTAAATACACTTTTTGCCCGTGGTGGCCTAAATATACCTAAGGATGAGTTAAAAACTATATTAGATGAATCTGGAATAGGTGCATCGGTAAGAGGTGAGACCCTATCCCTAGAAGAATTTGCAGTGCTTACTAATATAATATGGGACTACCAGAATAAAAGCTAAGTCTAGCTAGTTGCTTATATTTGTTCTATGCCCTATTAAGCCTTCATATATATATTAATAGTAAATTTATATATAAGAAAGAGGGACTCTAGATGCATTTTAATACGCTTATTATCATGAATGAGGATACCGTGGGTTATGGTAATCGATCAAGGAAACCTACAGGTTATTGCAAACTTACTATGCCAAATAGGATTATATGCTATGTCCAGGGCCTTAGGCAGTTACCTAGGGATCAAAAGTATAAGTTGTACCTAACTAGCAAGAATAAGCAAAAGGCTGTAGAGGCAGGGACCTTCCAAGTGGGTGCAAGTGGCAATAAGGAAACAAGATGGAATATGGAGCCATCTAATATAGCTAATAGTGGGATTAATGCTAGGGACGTAGATGGTGCACTAATAGTAGTTGAGGGAGATAACTCTAAGGATAGAATTGTGCCCCTGCTAGGGTTTACATCAGAGCCTTATGGTTGGGAAGAATTGATTGATAAGGGAAAGGCAGAAGAATTAGCTCCTAAAGAGGTTGCCCAAGAGACTGTTAAGGAAGCTGTCAATGAAGAAAGAAGTAAAAAAGAAGAAGAAAACAAGGAAATTATAGCCCTAAAGGCAGAAGTTAGTAGACTTAAGGAAATTATAGCCCAGTCAGAAAAGGCCAAGGAAAATAAGGAAGAAACAACAGGAATTAATGAATATGTTAGTGATTTTGTAAGAAAGTATGAAACCAGTGACATTATTGAGCAAAAAGAAGGTTACAAGGAGATTGGATCTGTCTTCGAAAAAAGAATACCTATAAATCCTTTTGAGGCAAAAAATACAGGTATAAAATGGGTTAGGATTACCTTAGAGGACTTAGAGGCACTGCCATTATTAGAGAGAGATTGGGTTAATCAACCTCTTATTGAAAGGGCAAATAGGGACTACAAACACTTTATATTAGGCAGGGATGAGCTGAAATTAACTTATTATATAGGAATACCAGGAGTTTATAATTCTAACAAAACAGAAGCATTAAATATAGATAAAATAGAAAGATTTTCCTGTTGCCATAATATACAGCCCAAAACAGGAGAAGTGGGTTACTGGATAGCTCGTATACAGTGAATAGAAATATATAAACTAGATAAACTATAGTTAGATTTAGAAAAAGGTTGCAAATAGCAAAGGAATATAATATAATATACAATATGATTAAATTGTAGTATAACTATATTACAATAATGCAATAAACGGCTACAATAAGGAGGAAGTAAAATGGTTTTTGAATTTACAGATAAGAATTTTAAAGAAGAGGCCCTAGGGTCAGATATTCCAGTAATGGTTGACTTTTATGCAGATTGGTGTGGGCCATGTAAGATGTTAGCACCTATTATTGATGAATTAGCAGAAGAGTACGATGGCAAAGTTAAAATTGGTAAATTAGATACGGATGCTAATAGGAAGATGGCTACAGAATTTAATATAATGAGTATTCCTACAATAGCATTCATAAAGGATGGTAAGGTAGTAGATACATCAGTAGGTGTATTACCAAAAACAGCACTTCAAGAGAAGCTTAATGCATTACTATAATAATAAAAATGTTCCTAGATGTTATAACATCTAGGAACATTTTTTTGACTTATTTTTCGGCAGATATCTCTTCTATAGAATCTTCAACTAGACTATCAAGACAAATATTTTTGTCTTCTAAACGTTTATCAACCCACTGTGTGGCAACAGACAATATAACGGCACATACAGGAGCACCAAAGAACATTCCAAGAGGCCCCCATAGAGCCCCACCTATAAGTATGGATATAATAATCCAAAAGGGACTGATACCGATGGAGTCCCCTAGAATTTTAGGTCCTAGGTATAAGCCATCAAATTGTTGTAGGGCAAGTACAAAGATAGCTACAAAAAGAGCTGGTAAAAAGCCATCAAATAAGGTAATTAAGACGGCTGGAATGCCACCTATAAATGGTCCAAAGTAAGGTATCATATTAGTTACGCCTATAATCAAAGATAGTAGCAGGGCATAGCGGTTTTGCATTAAACTTAGGCCTATAAAGCACATTATGCCAATGATTAATGAATCTAGTGCTTTACCAATAAAAAACCGTTTAAAAGTATAGTTACCTTCTTTGGCAATAGCAATTAATTTATCACTTGTATTTTCTGAAAAGATTGCATAGGTTAGCTTAGTTGATCCTTTAGCAAAGTCCTCTTTTTGTTTTAGTAGATAAAAGGCTATAACACAACCCATAATTACATTAAAGGCAACAGAAGTAAAGCTAAGGGCACTTGAGAATATGCGGCCAATAACAGAACTAATTAGCTCTGTAGAAAGCTTGGGAGGTTGTAGCATATTAAAGATATCATCCAAATCACTTTGGGGGATATACTTGGAAGCATAGTCCATGGTCTCCTGCAAGGTTATAAGTAAGTCCTCTGTCTTGGCAATATATAGAGGCATATTATTAAATAGCTCTACTAGGTTTGAAAAGAACTTTGGAATCATATATTGGACAGAAAAGAAAATAAAACCAAATAATACAAGATATACAAGTAAAATTGCTATGGTTCTATATGCTGGCTTTATATCTTTAGTATCATCTTTAGATGCGATACTATGAATTTTTTCTTCAAAGAAATTAACACCTGGACTCATAAGGAAGGCGAATAACATTCCATATAGTAGTGGTGTAAGTACCTTGGTTACCATACCAAAAGCTAATTTTGTATTATTAAAGATGGTTCCAAAATTATTGAGAAATTGATAAAATAAGATGCCTGCTATAATGATAAAAAGAATGGTTGATGCATTTTTGAAGTTCTTTGAATTAAACCACTTTTTCAAATAATTCACCTCCTATATTTATAAAGACTAATATTAGTATTATAGCATACTTGAGTTTCCGTACTTTTATCCATAACCAATGAAAATTACCGCTTTTCTATAAACAACTTCTAGAAAATGTCTAAAACATAAGGAATCCCTTACCCTTTTGTAGTAAAATTAAGCTACTAAGAAAAATATCACTGAACAAAAGAAAGGGGATTTCTTATGTCCTATTTTACTACAGATACCTATATAATGAAACGTGAAATTATAAATTTCTCAAATAAATTATCTTCTGATATTCCAAAGAAAAAGGATTCAAATCTATTAATAGTATTACCCTCTCGGCTATAGAAAAAGGTGCACAGCTCTTTGGAAAAGCAACTTTTGTTATGGATCATGGCTACGATGCCAATCAAATGTTTTTAACATTAGATAAGCTAAAACAAGATTATGTTATCCGCCTAACAAAAAAGCAAAGTTACTTCTTCATAATAAATGGGTCACAGCTACCGAACTTTGTAATCGTAGAAAGGGCAAGATTAAATCCGTGTTTTTCTACAAAGGAAAGGACCATGTGGCTTACCTTTCACATGTAAAAGTTCAAGTTACTGCTTCACGTAAAAATGTAAATCTTGTTCTTATTTATGGCATTACACAGCACCCTATGATGCTTTTAACCAATAAGGAAATCAAGTGTAAGGATGATGTTATTAAGGTAGCTAAATGCTACTTTTCCAGGTGGCGAATAGAAGAATACTTCCGTGCTAAAAAGCAAATATTTAAGTTCGAAAACTTTCGCGTCAGAAAATTAAAATCTATTCGTTTCCTAAATATATTAATGACTTTGTGTATGGCCTTCTTAGCTCATATATCTATGAAGAAAGATACTAGCATGCTAAAAGTAAAAATAATAGAAAAGGCAGACCCTATAAAGCAATATGAGGCTTATTAGGGTACGCCTTTTTTAACTATCTAAGACATATCACATTTCAAATTTAACCTTTATACCATTTAATGGAGTAGGTGTAGTTTTAAATTACATCCTACGGAAACTCAAGGTAGTTAAGTACGCAATTAAACATGATAATAATGCTAAGGCTGCTAGAAGGTATCATACTAGCCGTCAGCAAGTTTGGCGTTGGAGGAGAAAATATGATGGTACGGTGCAATCACTAGCTAACCGAAG
>JGI24708J26588_10001701_pt1 | contig 17261 bp, 13 predicted proteins | sample BioPla1DNA2_FD_26588 | JGI IMG/M metagenome (IMG submission 26588) | reverse complement strand
CGGCAGCCGGCTCGTCCAGCAGGAGCATATCAGGCTTAGCTGCTAAGGCAATACCAATTTCAAGCAATCGTTGTTCTCCGTAAGGTAGGCTATCTGAAAGATGATTCGCCTTATTTTCTAGCTTGAGAAGAGCTAAAATCTCATAGGCTCTCTTCTCAGCAACTTGCTCCTCAGCTCGGACTGAGGGTGCATTGATCAGCACATTGAACAAATTGGACTCTAATGTCCGGTGTTGAGCTATCTTCAAGCTTTCCAAAACTGAGACGTTCGAGAACAGACTAGTAATCTGAAAAGTGCGAACTAATCCTTGTTTCGCGATGGTAGCTGCAGGTAATCCAGCGATCTCTTTCCCTTTGAAAATAATACTTCCTTCGCTTGGCTTATATGTCCCGGCAATAACATTAAACAATGTTGTTTTGCCAGCCCCGTTAGGACCAATAATCGATACAATCTCATTTTGTCCAACGTTGAATCCAACGTTATTTACAGCAACCAAGCCGCCAAAACGTTGCACCACACCTTCAACCTTAAGAATACTCATGCAAGGCTCCTCTCTTTTTCTTGATAATCCTTGCGAAGGACGGTACAATTCCTCTTTTCATAAACAAGATAGAGAACATCAGAATCAAGCCATATATCAGCATCCGATAGTTGTCGATTGCTCTTAGCCATTCGGGTAACAATGTAAAGATGATCGCCCCCACAATGGGACCGAGCACCGTACCTTTTCCACCTACGATTACCATTACAACTATGGTTACCGTGTTAGAGAGCAGGAATAAATCCGGACTAATGAACGTCACATAATGTGCATAGAAGGATCCTGCGATGCCGGCGATACAAGTACTGATCATGAAAGCTAAAACCAAAAACCGCTCACTATGTATTGCAACTGCATTAGCAAGCGGTTCGTTCTCGTTCATTGCAATAAAGGCTCTACCAAACCTTGAGTTTTTGATACGCCAAATGATATACGACACCAACAAGACGAGTAACAGGATAAAGTAATAGTAGTATTTGTAGGTAAAATTAACACCGAAAAGTTTCACAGGACTTATGCCTTGGAGACCAAGGGGACCGTTAGTTAAGCTCATCCAGTTGTTCGTCACCAACCTCATCACCTCGCCAAGCCCTAATGTAACGAGGACAAATGCCGATCCGCGAACACGAAATGTTAGCTTGCCAATCAGATACCCTAAGAACGTCGTTGCCAATCCCGCTGCTGGCATTCCTAGCCAAATAGGAATTCCCAACCTCACACTTAACAGGCCGGAAATATATGCACCAATACCGTAGAAAGCAGCGTGTCCCATTGAAAGCTGGCCAACCAAACCGATCATAATGTTTAACGAGGAGGCAAGCAGTGTCCAAATCCCCGCCATGATAAGCACATTGAGAACGTAGTTATTGGTAACAACAACAGGAACTGCCAAGAGGATTAATACAGGAATCGTTTGCAGGAGTTTCGTCGTAGTTTTATTCATTTTCATGCATGAACCCCCTTCTTTCTTTTTCGAGACATCAATCCCTCGGGCTTAAAAAGAATGACGAGAATAATAATTAAATAGCCAAATGCATCCTTGTAACCTGAAGCAATGTATCCCGCCCCCAAACTCTCTACAACGCCTAAGAGTAATCCTCCGAGGATGGCACCACGAACATTTCCTAATCCGCCAGCAGTAACCACAGCAAATGCCTTGCTTGTCGCTAATGCACCCATCGTTGGCGATATTACAAAGAGCGGAGCTAAGAGAAACCCTCCGGCGGCTGCCAAAGCCGCGCCAAAACCGAACGTTATGGAGTACACTCTTTCAATATTTACACCAACAACTTCTGCTGCTTCCATATCTTGGAAAGTAGCACGCATAGAACGCCCGGTCTTTGTTCTTCCGATGAATAAGCTAGTAAAAATGATGATAGTTAGTGAGATTAAAAAAACCAAAATCCTATCGGTGCTGAAAACTACATCACCAATTGAGAAAGTTTTCAAGTCAACTAGGGTTGGAACCGTTTGAGTTGCCCCGCCCCAAATGAGTAATGCAGCATTCTGCAAAACTATTAAAAACCCTATCGTCATAAGCATTGAGCTGGTCGATGACTCTTTTCGAAGAGGGCGAAGAAACAACTGCTCAAAACCAATACCTAAAAAGAGAATTAGCACGAACGTAAAAAGCATCGACAAAACTGGATTAAGTCCAAGTATTGCCCAGAGAGTGTAAAGAAAATAAGCACCTAGCATATAGAATTCGCCATGAGCAAAGTTAACAATTCGCATGATGCCAAATATTAAGGTCATTCCCATGCCGATCAGAGAATAGGTACCTCCAATCACAATGCCATTAACCAAATACTGAAAGAAAACAGTCATATAGCTACCTTCCTTCCTAATAGTTTATAAAGTTAAGGTACGATCTAATTGACGAATATTTTGTCTCCGAATAAACTTGCCATAACCAGCAGAGCCAATTAATTTTCCTCTGTCGTAAACTACTGTTCCACGCACAACCGTTTTCATGACCTTTCCCTTAAACTTCATCCCGTCAAACGGTGAATACTGCGCCATGCTGTGCATAGACTTGCTATCGTATATCCACTCTGCATCACAGTCTATGATCGTAAAATCGGCATCGGCTCCTATGGCCATACTTCCCTTTTTGGGATACAAGCCGTAATGCTTTGCAGGATTTTCGCTTAGAACTTCCACCAAACGTTTTAAGCCGATCCTGCCCTTATTCAGACCTTCACTCACCATGATTGGCACAATTGTTTCGACACCAGGAATTCCCGGAAAGCTATTCCAAATCGTCATGCCTTCCGCCGTTTTTTCTGATGCAATCTCATACGGAGCGTGATCAGTAGCAACAAAATCGACAGCACCATTTCGAAGTTTTTCCCAAAGTATCTCGTTATCGTTAACCGTTCTGAGAGGGGGAGCAATTTTGGCAAAAGACCCCCACTTCCCCATAGATTCTTCAGCATTAAGAACGAGATAGTGCGGGCAAGTTTCTGCTGTTACATCTATACCGCGCATCTTACCGGCTTCTATCAGCTTGGCACCGACACCTGTACTCATATGCACAACGTGCATCCTTGCCCCTGAATACTCAGCAAAACTAATGCACAATTCGATCGCAGATTTTTCCGCCAATTCCATCCTTGCTTCTGCCCAAGCAACCGAATCCATCCTCCCTTCTTCACGTAACTTGTTTACAAAATAATCACAAATTGTGTAGTTCTCTGTGTGCACACCCAAAGGCAGCCCAGTCTCTGCAACAACTTTAAAAATTTCCAAGAGTTCCGCATCATTGCTACGGGGATACGATGGTACCGATGGAGTCATATAAGCTTTAAAACCGACAACACCTTCATCTGCCTGTTTTTGAACATTATCGAGCTTCCCCTGGCGAACATCTTCCCCGGTAACTCCACCCCAGAGTGCATAATCCACCATGGCTTGCCCATCAATAGCTGCTATTTTATTCATCATGCTATCAACATCACGCACTNAGGGAATACTACAGCAAGGCATGTCAATAACCGTAGTAACTCCGCCCGCTGCCGCAGCGCTTGTTCCCGATAGAAATGTTTCGCGGTGGCAAAACCCAGGATCCATAAAATGCACATGTGAATCAATACATCCAGGTAACGTTAAAAAGCCTTCCGCATCAATTTCGTTTCCTCGCTGAATACATCCACTATCCTCAATGAAACCAACAATCTTCTCATTGTTGACCAAAATATCGCACAAAATTGTCTCTTCCCCGAAAGGAATGCGCGCATTCTTCACTACCAAATCGACCTGCATAATATTTCCTCCTAAAACTTATTTCTTTACGCGTAAATACCGGGATTCGTTGTAGAATTCATAATTAATTCACATCCATGTATGCTTATTATTTTGTGTGGGATTAGTGAAGGGTAAGCGAGAGAGTCAAAAACATCCAATTTGATTCTTCTCAATCTATTAAAATCTACCTCAAGATCTCCCTTTAACAGATACAGAAATTCCTCACCCGGGTGAGAACTGTATTCTTGGGGACAGTATCCCGCAGGAACAGTCATTATATGAACGTTCGTGTTCACAAGATTTGGATCTGTAAGATACTCAAGTAAAACACCATCGCTTCTCAATATATGATCACGCCCCTCTTTTTTTACAGCTGAGATGTTCAATATCCGTTCTTGAATGAAAAAGGCGTACAAAGGAACATTAAGCGCATTGCCAATGGCCTCAAGAACTCGCAAGTTCATATTGACACTATCGTTTTCAATCTGCGAAAGATATGAAACAGATATGTCTGCCTTCTCCGCCAGTTCCTTTAGGGTCATATTTTTATCTGTTCGAATGTTACGAATCATCTTTCCAACATTAAGCATTCTTCAGTTACCTTGCGATTGATTTCGGTGACATCAAACTTATTTGATGTTATCGTAACGAGATTCTACATTTTTAGCAATTATTTGTCAAGCGAAATCTTAAAAATGATGCAAAACCGACAAAAACCAACAAAATCCGACAAAAAAAGCAAAAATCAAAGTTTTCCCCAAAAACGTTAATTGGGAGATTCTGAAGACCCTTGAAAAATGATATCTGGACTATACGACAAACAAAAAACGCACAAAACTAAAGCATGCGAAGTTCGTTGACCTTTTACTATAGATTACGAGAACCAGCCAAGGGCGCGAGAAACAGCTTTTCTCCAAGCTTTTAGTTTTTCTTGGCGCACTTCTTCGGTCATCGCCGGTTCAAAAACGCGGTCGATCTTCCAGTGAGCCTTTAATGTCTCCACACTGTCCCAGAAGCCGACGGCCAAGCCGGCAAGGTATGCGGCCCCGAGCGCCGTTGTTTCGACGCATGCGGGGCGGTGTACGGCGACATCGACGATATCGGCCTGAAATTGCATTAGAAAGTTATTTTTCGCCGCCCCTCCGTCGACCTTTAATGACTTCAGTTCAAGTCCCGAGTCTTCCTGCATCACCGCCAGAACATCTGCAGTTTGGTAAGCAATCGATTCAAGTACCGCGCGCACCAGGTGTTTGTCATTGACACCGCGCGTCAGCCCGACAATACATCCTCTGGCGTCTTGATCCCAGTAAGGCGCGCCGAGTCCCGTAAAGGCGGGAACGATATAACACCCGTTCGTGTCTTCAACCTGTAGCGCGGCGGTCTCCGATTCTTCAGCCGTATCGATGATTTTAAGTTCATCACGGAGCCATTGGACGGCGGCGCCTGCGACGAAGATCGATCCCTCCAAGGCGTAGTACACGCGGCCGTCGATGCCCCAGGCAATCGTTGTTACGAGACCGTTTTGACTGAAGACAGGCGACTCACCCGTATTCATCAGCAGAAAACAACCCGTTCCGTACGTGTTTTTCGCTTCTCCAGCCGAAAAACAAGCCTCGCCGAACAGTGCCGCCTGCTGATCTCCGGCAGCACCCGAGATTGGAATGGGCACTCCGAAAAACGATTCATCCGCCATACCGAAAACGTGACTTGAAGGAAGAACCGTTGGCAGAATCTCAGGTGGAATGTCGAGCAGTTGTAAAATTTCTTCATCCCAGGAAAGCGTTCTGATGTTAAAGAGCATCGTGCGCGAGGCATTGGAATAATCTGTCACATGTACTTTTCCGCACGTGAGTTTCCAAATGAGCCACGTCTCCACCGTACCGAAAAGAAATTCGCCGCGGCGAGCTTTTTCACGCGCTCCCGGCACATGATCGAGGAGCCATTTAATTTTCGTTCCGCTGAAATACGCGTCAATGACGAGCCCCGTTTTCTCTCTGATTAGCGAAGTCAACCCCTCTTCTTTCAAACGGTCGCAAATTTCCGACGTCCTTCGACATTGCCAGACGATCGCGTGGTGGATCGGTTCTCCCGTCTCACGATCCCACAAGATGGTCGTCTCGCGCTGGTTCGTGATGCCGATCGCCGCGATGTCTTCAGCCTTTGCGCTCGCCTTCTGCATCGCCTCGACGGCGACGCCCATTTGCGTCGACCAGATCTCGTTCGCATCGTGCTCGACCCAACCGGGTTTCGGGAATATCTGTCGAAACTCTTTCTGAGCGACAGAACGCACGACACCGTGCTCGTCGAAGAGAATGCATCGATTACTCGTCGTTCCTGCGTCAAACGCCATCACATAGCGCGGCATGACCTCACCTCCTCAAAGAAAAGACGTCTATACATCATCTCGCCCGAACCTCTTGATTCAAAACACTCTCATCGTCTCGTCCGATATCTCGTCCTATTTCTTGCCTTAAATCATTACTCGTCGATATCGCGCGTCGCGATGAAGTTCGCCTCGCTGCCGAACAACGAAGCAATAACGATATCGCCGCGGCGTACGGGCGGGATGAGCTCGACATCATCAAGCAGGAGCATCGCCTTTGCAATGTCCGATTTATCAATCGCGATGTCTGTCTTGACGGAACAGCGCGGGTGCTTCCGACTTCGGACGCGAACGGACGATGTCACGACACGTGTGGGATGCATGGCTTCTTCGCGCCCGTACGCCGCACCTCGAAGACAGGCGTTGCCCGTCACGGCATAATCGTTCTCGTCATCGACAGCGAGATGACAGCCGCGTGGACAGACAATGCAAATGTACTCTTTCATTCGGACTCACCATCCTCTTTTGCAAAACAATTCATACCCAATCGATATGACGGCATTTCCCTCTATCAGGCCGCCATCTTGCGTTAACGTATTTCTTCCACTGAGATTGTCAATTCGTCACCAAGCACCTCATCGAGTTGTTCACGTTTCAAAGTGACGTGTTCCATCTCTCCAGGCGTCATATACGGTCGACGGAAAGATGCGATAACACGATCGCCGTCGCGAAAGACGATACGTCTTGGCGTTTTGTACGGAGTCTTCACGCGGAAGAACACGCGGACATGGTCATCGACGCATTGAACCCTGATCCTCTGCGGTACCGTATACGTAACGGTTTCATCTTTAACAAGCGAAATGTATGGTGTTTTCTCACACGTTCTCTTATGAGAAGTATGTGCACACCGGAGTACGTATTCGGCTGCCGCTTTACCGGCTCCTTCACTTTCCGTCGTGACGTAATCGACGAGATCGTGGACGTGAAGGACATTGCCGCATGCGAAGATACCGGAAACACTCGTCTCTCCGTTTTCGAAAACGATCGGACCCGACGTCTTCGGATCCATTTCCACGCCTGCAGCACGACTCAATTCGTTCTCGGGAATAAGACCGACGGACAGCAATACCGTGTCGACGTCGAATACTATTTCCGTTCCGTCGATCGGATTAAAGTGATCGTCTACCTCTTGCACCGTGACCTTCTCGACGCGTTGCCTGCCTTCAATCTTCGTGATCGTGTGCGAGAGATAAAGCGGAATATCAAAGTCTTGAAGACATTGCACGATGTTCCTCGTCAATCCTCCCGAATGAGGCATGATCTCCACACAGGCGAGCACTGTCGCCCCTTCGAGAACCATGCGTCGCGCCATGATCAGGCCGATGTCGCCGGATCCCAAAATGATGACGCGCTTTCCGACCATGTAACCTTCGATGTTGACATAGCGCTGCGCTGTGCCGGCAGTAAAAACTCCTGATGCTCTCGTCCCGGGTATTTGAATAGCACCGCGTGTCCGCTCGCGACATCCCATCGCGAGGATGACAGCCCGACTCCCGACGGAGCGATAGCCCTCTGCCATACTCATCAGACGTACTGTATGGCCTTGCTCGCCGGGAATCAGCTCAAGCACCATCGTGTCACAAAGGACGTCGATCGCCTGCCCCTCGAGCCGATCGATGAGCCTAGCGGCATATTCGGGACCCGTCAGCTCCTCGCCAAAATAGTGAAGACCGAAACCGTTGTGAATACACTGGTTCAGAATACCGCCGAGCTCCACATCACGCTCGACGATAAGAATACGTTCGAGTCCGTGCTCGCGAGCACTTAGGGCGGCACCGAGACCGGCCGGTCCTCCGCCTATGACAATCAGTTCGTAGTCATCGTACATCTTCACGTTCTACCATTCCGTTCAATATGATATCTTCGAGTGCAGCTTTTACAACTGTTCGGCACGCGGGCTATTGCAACTTGCTATTTGTGCGAGACCTCTCGCGATCTCGGATCCTTTGTTTCTCCGACCAAAATGGTGCTGCCGCACCCGTCTTCTACAATATTCAAGGGTTCGTGCCCGGACTCGCGAGCAAGAATCTCCAAAACGCGCGGTCCGCAGAATCCGCCCTGACAGCGCCCCATGCCTGTTCCTGTTCGACGTTTCACACCGTCGATCGATACGGGAGGAATCTCGCGTTTCATCGAGGCGACAATCTCACCTTCCGTGATCGTCTCACAGCGACAGATCACCCGCCCGTAGAGCGGATGCTCACGCACGAAAGCGGCGCGCTCTCCTTCCGGAATCTCTTTGAAGCGGACGATACGGCGTCCACCACGCCAATCTTTGCGCCTTTCCCTGAGAACCCCCTCCTCGCCCAAAATTTCTCGCGCGATGCGGGCAATCGCCGGCGCGCACGTCAGTCCGGGCGACTTGATCGCCGCGAGATCAATAAAATTCGTCGCCGATTTCGCAATAAAGAAATCTCCGTACGTACTGTTCGAGCGTACGCCGGCAAAATTTCTAATGCTCGTCCGGACATTGAGGTTCGGCACAATTTGGCGGGCTTTTTGAGCGATGTCCAAAAGAGCGTCCCGCGTCACCGACGTATCCTCACGATCGCCGATGACTTCCGAGTTCGGACCGACCAGAAAATCTCCGTGAATCGTCGGCGAGACGGTGATGCCTTTCCCCGCACACGTAGGACATGGAAAAATGACGGAACTAACAATCCGGCCTGCCGCTGTTCCGTCGAGAAGATAGTATTCGCCACGCGTAGGCACAATGTCAAAGGCCGGAGGCGCGACCATGTTATGGATTCGATCGCTTTCCACGCCGGCGGCATTGATCACGTATCGCGAACAAATCGTTGTTATCTTTTCAGGCATCGCAGCTTTCGCAGCAGAACAGGAAGTATCGTGCTTGCCATTTTCCAATTCGCTTTCGTTGGCTGACGCACAGGATCCTGCGCCTATAACACACGATTTGATCTCATAATGATCGTCTTGCCAAGACATGCCGCAGACTTTCGTGTTCGGCATGAATGTGACACCGTTTCGGACAGCGACTTCCGCCATCGCCAGCGCGAACTCCCAGGGATTGAGGACACCCGATTCAGGTATCCAAAGCGCCGCTACGATGTCGTCGGACAAGTTCGGTTCGCGCGATCGGACAACATCCCCATCAAGTATCTCGAGACCTTCGCACCCGTTGGCGATACCCTGCTCCAAAAGCAGCTCGAGCGTCGCGCGTTGCGCTTCATCGAAGGCGACGACCCACGAACCCGTCTTTATGTGCTGGACGTCAAGCTCTTCACATAGTTTGAAACAACGACGCATGCCTTCGACGTTCAGCTTCCCCATCAGCGTATGAGGTTCAGGATCGTAACCGCCGTGAATAATCGCCGTGTTCGCTCGCGACGCTCCCATCGCGACGTCGTTTTCCTTCTCGATCAGCACGACGCGAAGTTCGTATTGAGAGAGCTCATAGGCGACAGCGCAGCCGACCACGCCCGCCCCAATAATAGCCACATCAAACATGCTTTTGAGCCTCCGTTCTTCTTATTCTTTTCGACCGATGCGGACCGCGGAGACAGAAAAAGACGATAAACTTCAGAAGTCGCGGCGAGAGCAGACCTTCGCTAAGACGCGCAAGCGCTCGCAAAGGCATGCTGAGGACGGCGCGACGGTTCATCTGACGATCGCCCGGCATCGCGTCGGCTCTCTTTGACGCAATCTTCAAAAACAGCGGTCTAAGCGGTCCGCGTATCGCACAAAGCGGCGCATGGACGCCCTGAAGTGCGACCGATTCAGGCACTTTGCGCCCCAGAAGTTGTTCAAATTCAACTTGAGAGACCGGTCGATCCATCGTCTTGTAAATGGCCGGGATTTTCGAGGACGTGTCAAGACCGGAGAATAGAAGATGGCGTTGTCTCAAATGCTCTATCGTGACGGTTCCGGAATCGCCTGTCATGCGATCACTTTGCCCGTTGCCGTGAAGCTCCAGTGAAGCGATCAAAGGAAGATCGCGGCAGTTAGGGCCACAGAGGAAATAATACACGCCGTCTTCGAATATTTTTTCGCCTTGCGGCGTATACGTCTTAAGGCGATCGTGCGGTATTTTGAGCACGATATCGCGACTTTCGCCCGCCTCCAGCTCGACTTTTGCCCATGCCTTTAGTTCATAAAAAGGACGAAGCAGAGAACTCGTAGGGAAGGAGACGTACGCCTGAACGACTTCTTTAGCTTTTCGTTTCCCGATATTTGTTACACGAACATTCAGGAAAACATCGCCTGCCGTCAGCTCTGCCTCGATCTGTTCATATCGGAATTTCCCGTAAGTGAGCCCGTATCCGAAAGGGTACGCGACAGGCTTGTCGAACGTCACGTGATAGCGATAGCCGACATAGATACTCTCTCGGTATTGAGCCAAGAAATCTTGCGCCGGATAGTAGGGATCGGATGCGATATCCTCCTGTTTTTCAGTCCATGTCGCGCAAAGTCTCCCCGAAGGACTGTGCAAACCGTAAATAAGCGATTGCAGCGCTTCATACGCGCCCTCGCCGGCATAATTCATTAATAATACGGCATCCGCCCGGACGTCACCCAAAGCGATCGGCGCGCCAGTCTGCAGTATAAGAACGATCGCGTAACCCTTATTTTTCAGCCGATCCACCGCCATTTTGTCTTCAGGCGAAAGTTCGAGCGACAGGCGATCATACCCCTCCGCATCGGGAGACAATTTGGCAAAATATAGGCAGACACCAGCTTTGCGGTCATTATCAGATTCAGTGACTGTCAAATCAGCGGCAACGTCTGCAGCTCGTTCTCTCGACTGTCCTCTGATAACTTTACTTTTCTTCTCAAACTCCTCTGCTCCCTCTCGACGAGGCTCAAGGATGTAAGGATGCTCGCCGTCGCGCCATTGTTTCAGCGGCGTGTTCGTAACCAAAGGTTCCACCCTTGACGATCCGAGCCCCTGTATTTGCGCTTCGTCGATCGCTCCGGCCAAGAGGATTGTGTCTGTCGCAGCAAGAGGCAAGAGATCGCCATCGTTTTTTAGCAGAACCATGCATTCGCGAGCGACATCGACAGCGACACGGTAATGGCCGAGACGCGCAGATCTCTTCATGGCGCCCGCCCTGTCTTCGAGTTTTTCGATGTTCGTAAGCGCGCGATCGATGAGCTCCTCGTCGAGCTGTCCTTTTCTATAACCTTTCTTGATCTCTGCGCTTGAAGGGCTTGATCCCCCGGGCATCTCAAGATCCATGCCGGCTTCCAACCCGAGGACTCTGTTCTCGACGCTGCCCCAGTCGCTCACGACGCAACCATCATAGCTCCATTCAGAGCGCAGGATGTCGAGAAGCCGCTTATTCTCACCTGCGTTCAGGCCTTCAAAGCGATTGTACGCCGTCATTACGGCCCATGGATTCGACTCGCGGATTGCGATTTCGAAAGGCATGAGATACAGCTCGCGCAACGCTCTCTCATCGACGACGCTTTCAGCAAGGAAACGGTCTGTCTCTTGAGAATTGAGCGCAAAATGCTTGAGCGTTGCCGCCACGTTTTTCGATTGAACGCCGCGTATGTAGGCGGCAGCCGTTTTGCCGCTCAAAAGAGGATCTTCGCCGAAATATTCAAAGTTGCGCCCGCATCCGGGATGTCTTTGCAGATTGACACCCGGCCCGAGCAGCACGTCTACGTCCTGAGCGATACATTCCGTCGCAAGCGATTCGCCGACGAGTTCGACGAGTTTTTCATCCCAGCTGCAGGCGAGCGCTGAAGCCGTCGGAAAACACGTTGCTCGCAACGTACCCCGCGGCGCCTCTTTTCGGAGTCCGTGGGGGCCATCGGAAAGACGGAGACGGGAACCCTTGAGAAGCCAGTACCCGTCTCCCTCCAGATAACTGATTTTCTTGTTGAGACGCATGACAATCCTCCCCGTCAGAGCGCGGACTTCCCTTTAACGACATGACAGACGACCGTAAACGGTAGCGTTCGTCTCGTCAGGTCAATTTACTGATCGCCGCCTCAATGCGATCCATCGCGGCCGTCAAATTCTCCATCGAATTTGAATACGTGAGCCTAATGGCGTTCGGAGCTTCAAAGGCGTTGCCCGGCACGAGCGCGACACCCGCTTCATCGAGAAGGTAGTCGGCAAGCGCCGGCGCGTCGGTAATGACACGATCACCTACGCGTTTCCCAAACGTTCCCGATACATCGGGGAATAAATAGAACGCACCCTCCGGAAACGGACAGCTGACACCGGGAAGCTTGCTTACGCGCTCGAACATGTAGTTGCGCCTCTCTTCAAAAGCTTTGCGCATGAATTCGACATGTTCGTCACACTCTTCCAGCGCCGTTATGCCGGCCCACTGGACAAAAGATGTGCTGTTCGAGGTTGTGTGACCCTGTAATGCCGAGATGCCCTTTATAATCTCTCGCGGCCCGGCGGCGTAACCGAGACGCCAACCTGTCATCGAATATGCTTTTGAAAATGCGTTGACCGTCAGTGTCCGCGCCCAGACTTCCGGCGAGAACGATGCGATGCTTACGTGAGGCGTTGTCCCGTAAATAAGCTTTTCATACACTTCATCCGTAATGATAAAGCAATCGTGCTTTACGGCAAGTTCCGCGACGCGTCGCAGACTCTCCTCCGTATAAACGGCGCCTGTCGGATTGTTCGGCGAATTGATCAGGATAACGCGCGTTTTCGGCGTGATCGCGCGCTCGATCTCATCGACATCGAGCCTGTTGTCGGAAGCGACGGGGACGAGGACGGGAACACCTTCAGCCAACTTGACCATCTCCACGTAGCTTACCCAGCACGGTGTCGGTATGATCACTTCATCGCCGGGGTTGCATAAAACTTGGAATGCGCTCGCGAGTACAAACTTCGCCCCTATCGAGACGATGATCTCGCTCGGATCGTACGTGATATGATTGTCCTTCAAGAGCTTGCGCGCGATCGCTTCTCTCAAGGGCAGGATGCCGGGCGTCGGCGTGTACTTCGTTTTTCCTTCCAGCATGGCACGATGCGCCGCCTCGATTACGGGTGGCGGTGTGTTGAAATCAGGTTCGCCGCTATTCAGCGCGATAATGTTTTTACCTTCCGCGCGCAATTCGGCAACTTTTGCGTTGAGTTCCAACGTCTGCGATGGAGACATCCTCCTGACACGATCTGAAACCATATATTTTCCTTTCAGTACATAAATTCCGTGTTTGATGTTTTATGATCGACGGGAAACTGTCGAGCGAGCACGTTTGATCGCCCCGATCAGCTTCCCTAATCTCCAAGTCATGATATCACGAGACTGTCGATAACTGCGATAGATATGTGATACATAATTTGTGCATAAGTACTCACACACATCGTTGCCCATCGTGTTACACTAAAACGTAATCGATATCTGCCGACCGGAACAATTGCGAATCATGTCGCGGTCGCAAGCTCGACAAATAATATCGTATCGAATAGTTTTTGAGACATCATAAGTTAAGTGAGGTAATCAATGGTAAAGCATAAAAAATTATTGGAGTGGGTTGACGAGATGGCAGCATTGCTTGAGCCTGACTCGATCCATTGGTGTGACGGTTCTGACGAGGAGAATGAGCGACTCTTGGAAGAAAACGTCGCAAACGGTGCCGCCGTTCGTTTAAATTGCGAGAAACGCCCCGGGTGTTATCTGTTCCGCAGCGACCCGTCCGACGTCGCTCGCGTTGAGGGTCGCACCTTCATCGCTTCCGAAAGCGAAGACGACGCAGGTCCGACAAACAACTGGATTGATCCGACTGAACTGAAAGCGACAATGCGTGAGCTCTATCGCGGCGCCATGCGCGGACGAACCATGTATGTCATTCCTTTCAGCATGGGACCGCTCGGATCACCGGCGGCAAAAATCGGCATCGAACTGACGGACAGCTCCTACGTTGTGGCCAACATGCGCATCATGACGCGCATGGGTAAAGAAGTGCTCGACCTGCTCGGAGAAGACGGTGAATTTGTGCCGTGCCTCCACTCGGTCGGCGCCCCGCTTGAGCCCGGTGAGGAAGATGTAGCGTGGCCGTGCGCCCCTATGGATAAAAAGTACATCAGCCACTTCCCCGAAACGCGCGAGATTTGGTCATACGGTTCAGGTTATGGGGGTAACGCGCTCCTCGGCAAGAAGTGCTTTGCGCTTCGCATCGCCTCCGTGCTCGCCCGCGATGAAGGCTGGCTCGCCGAACACATGCTGATCCTCAAGCTGACATCTCCCGAAGGGAAAGTTTACTACGTCTGCGGCGCCTTCCCTTCCGCCTGCGGCAAGACGAACTTGGCCATGCTGCAACCGACCGTGCCCGGCTGGACCGTTGAAACGGTCGGCGACGACATCGCATGGATGCGTTTCGGCGAAGACGGACGATTGTACGCGATCAATCCGGAAGCCGGATTCTTCGGCGTCGCGCCCGGTACTTCGTACAAATCCAATCCGAACGCAATGGAATCGGTCAAACGCAATACGATCTTCACGAACGTCGCCCTGAAAGATGACGGTGATGTGTGGTGGGAAGATATAGACGAACCGGCGCCCGAGCATCTCATTGACTGGCACGGCAACGATTGGAGCCCCGCATCGACTGAGAAAGCGGCGCATCCCAACGCGCGCTTTACCGCGCCTGCAACGAACTGCCCCTCCATCGCGCCGAATTGGGACGATCCCGAAGGCGTGCCGATCGACGCGATCCTCGTCGGAGGACGACGTCCTTCGACAATCCCGCTCGTCTACCAGAGCCTTAGCTGGGAGCACGGCGTCTTCCTCGGAGCTGTCATGGGCTCTGAAATCACGGCGGCTGTCATCTCCGACAAAATCGGGCAAGTGCGCCGCGACCCCTTCGCGATGCTGCCCTTCATCGGTTACCACGTCGCTGACTATCTCAGCCATTGGCTTGAGATCGGCAGAAAAGGCGACCCCGATAAACTGCCGAAAATATTCGCAGTCAACTGGTTCAGGAGAGGCGAAGACGGACACTTCCTGTGGCCCGGTTTCGGTGAAAACAGCCGTGTCCTGAAATGGGTCGTCGAGCGCTGCGACGGTGTCGTCGGAGCGAACGAGACGGCGATCGGCTACCTCCCCAACGTCGAGGATCTCTATCTCGACGGCTTAGATTTGCCGGCGGAAGACCTCAAAGCTCTCACCACCGTCAACCGCGATGAGTGGCAGCTTGAACTCGAGGCGATCCGTAAGCACTTCGAAGGTTACGGACCGAAAATGCCGAAAGAACTGTTCGACCAGCTCGACGCCGTGGAGAAGAAGCTGTAAGCCGATTTTGAGTAAAAGAGTAAAGCCCGCAGATCTTCGGCACAATATCACTGCGGTAAAGGGGCTCTAAATCACTTCTGATTTAGAGCCCCTTCGTCTATCCTGAAGGCATATGCCTCCGGTGGCAATTATCCTTGACCAAACGTCTCCAAAATCGTATCAATGAAATCGCCGATGAGTTTCAGGGAAACACCTTTTCTATAGTCCGCGGTCGAACGCAGATCGCTTATCGGGTTGAGGCGTTCGCCATACGCATGAACGACGTCTTGTTTCATCGCCTCAAGTGAATCCAACGACTTCCCTTTAACCGTCTCCTCGAGATCCTTAAAGCGCAGCGGCGTCTTGTACATTGAAGCGAAACTGATCGCAAAATCCGCGACTGTTCCTTTTTGAATCTCCGCTGCCGCGGCCATGGCAATCTTTGAGATCGACATGGCGCGACGACTTCCGATCTTCTCATAGTAGAAGTGGTTGTACGCTTTGGGTTTCATGATGATATCGACGAGCAATTCGTCAGAGCGCAAATCGATGTGTTTGCGCGAAACAATAAAAGCATCGAGGGAAACACGCCTTTCGCCTTTCAGACTCTTGAGAACGAGATCCGTATCGTACAGAAGGAGGACGGGCAAGGTATCTCCTGCAGGTGAGGCATTGCAAATGTTCCCGCCGATCGTGCCGAGATTTCGGATGGCGGGGGAGGCGATCCGGGACACAGCCTCACGCAACAAGTCGGGACAGTCCTCTTCTGCGAGAAGCGACGAAAACGTAAGGCCGGATCCCAGATGCCACCCCTCGGCATCGCGTGTCAACTGCTGGAGTTCGGGCAAATCTCCGAGAAACAAAAAGGAGGCCTTCGGATCCCGCTCCACCATAACATCTGTACCTCCCATATATGGGATGACTTCGCAGTCGTGTCTGATGCGCAACGCCTCATTTAGTGATTGAGGTTTTCTATTATTAATCGCCATGATTGACTCCACTCTATATTCCTGCCGTCCAAACGGTACCTGCGCCTCGTTCTGAGGCTAGCTGAACCGCTTTGACGATCAGTTCATACCCCGTGCAACGGCAGAGATTTCCCGACAATGCGATACGAATCTCCTCTTCCGTAGGTTTCGCACAGACGGAGAGCAAACTCTCTGACGCGAGAACCATACCGGGTATACAGAACCCGCATTGGACAGCACCGACCTCTGCAAAAGCATCCGACAATACTCTGAACCGCTCTGTCTCGCTGAACCCTTCAATCGTCATCACTTTTTTGCCTTCAATACTGCCTACAGCGATGAGACATGAATTCGCCAATTTGCCGTCGATCAAAACGGAACATGCGCCGCATTCACCCTCTCCGCATCCCTCCTTCGCACCGGTCAGCAAAAACTCCTCTCTCAATATGTCGAGAAGACGTGACGATGGCAGCGACGCTGTTTCAACATTTTCACCGTTCAATACAAAAGAGATCATACTTCCTCCTGTAAACTTTCAAAGATTTTTTCCGGAGTGAGCGGAATACTTAAATAGACACGCTGCGTAACATTCTCGACAGCATTCACATACGAACTCGCCACGCCGCAGAACGGCAATTCCGCCGCACCCTTCGCACCGAAAGGACCCGCTTCATACGGGTTATCGACAAAATCAACGTGGATACCTCCAATATCGTATGCCGTTGGAATAATGTAATTGTTCAGGCGATCTTGCATAATGACGCCATTCTCGATTTCCATTTTTTCCATCGAAGCGTATCCGTAACCTTGAACGAGACCGCCGTGCATTTGTCCCTCCACTAGATTGCGATCTATGATGCGGCCGATATCGAATACTCCCCAAATGTTCACGAGACGAACTTCCGACGTCACCGTAT
>JGI24708J26588_10001700_pt1 | contig 17269 bp, 15 predicted proteins | sample BioPla1DNA2_FD_26588 | JGI IMG/M metagenome (IMG submission 26588) | reverse complement strand
CGGGCCAGGCCCTTGGCATGGGCTGTGCGTATGTAATCCTGCTTTAAGGCATCGGCCATACCCACCCGCATAAACCTGCTTANAATTGCCGCCCTGGGCAGGGCCAGTGTAATTACGGGCAGCACAAAGCCTGTCCAATCTGAGTTTCCTCCCGGGGGCAGCAGNCCGAAGTTTACTGCAAAAACCTGGATCAANAAAAGACCTGCCCAGAACTGGGGAAGGCCCATGCCTACCTGCGTTGTGATAGATAGAAAATGAGAAAACAGGCTCCTGGGAGCAGCCGCCATCAGCATCCCGGCGGGGGCAGCCGCCAGTAAAGCTACCCCTACAGCCAGGAACGCTAAGGTTAGGGAGAGGGGAAATGCCTGGGCCACCAAGTCCCTAACGGGCAGAGAATAGCGCCAGGAGCTCCCCCACTCTCCCTGAACAAAGTTCCAAAACCACCGCAGATAACGCTCTACGGGCGAACGATCCAATTTCAGCTCCTCCCTGAGCCGACTATAGACCTCGGGGGTCGCCTCGGTTCCAAGCATAAGGAGTGCCGGATCGCCCGGGAGGATTTGGACAACTAGAAAGGTCACAATACTAACCAGAATTGCAGTGAGCAAAAAACCGGCCGTTTTTTGCATCAGATACTGTTGCATGCCGCCATCAAACCCCTTTTATCCTTAGCGATACAAACCAGCCACATCCACTACATAGGTGGGATAGTTCCTAAAGCCCTGAATACCCTTGGCCATAGCTACCAGCTGGGGCGGATCCATGATAAAAACACCGGGCAGCTCCTGGGCTAAAATGGCCTGGGCTTCAAGATAAATGTCCCGGCGCTCCTCGCCAAAGCTCTTGAGCCCCAGATCAATTAGCTGATCGTAGCGCCCATTGGAGAAATTAAAGAAGTTGCGGCTGTTGCCGGTTGTGTAGCGAACCAAAATCGCGTGGGGATCAAGGCGCCCCGCCAAACCGATGACGGAAACATCATAGTCACGCTGAGTGTAGACCCTTTCCAGCCAGGTACCCCATTCTACGATCTGCAGATGCACATCAAGGCCTAAAGCCTTCCACTGCTGGGCCACTAACTCGCCGGCCTGCACATGGAGGGGGTAGTTTGCCGGCAGGGTCAAGGTGAAGCTCAAATTCTCCTGNCCCGCTTCCTGCAAAAGTTTTCTAGCCAGTTCGGGATCGTAGGGATTCACTTCGCTCAAGTCGTCATTGTAGAAGCCGGCCATGCTTGGACTCAAGGCACTGTCCAACAGTGTGCCGTGTCCCCAGGCAGCTCCCAGCAGGATTTCTTCCCGATTTACACCAAGGGCCAGCGCTTTGCGAACCCTAAGGTCATCAAAGGGAGCCCGGGCATTGTTGATCGAAAAAACCTGCACCACGTTCATGGGAAAGGACAAAACCGTAAGGGCCGGATCATTTTCCACCTGATGGAGCACGGCCGCTTCCAGGCGGGGTATCAGATCCACCCGGCCTGCTTTCAGGTTGAGAACCATACTGTTTTCGTCCGGGATAATCAGAAAGTTGGCCTGTTCAAAATAGGGTGTTTCACCTGACCAGTGCTGCTCGAACCTGCGCAGCTCCAGCCTTTGATTGGGTGCCCAGACATGCAGATAGTAAGGTCCGGTACCCACCGGGCTCCGGGACAAATCCCCTGCATGGGTTGGGTAAATCGAAGCGTACACCTCCGTCAGCGTATAAAGGAATGCTCCATTGGGCTCGTAGAGTTCAATTTCAACACCGCTTTTCGCGGTTCCGCTGTTTGCGGTACGCACTTCCTTAATCATGCTCAGCTCTCCGGCCCGCACCGCTACCCCCGGATCACGGGCCCTGTTGAGGGCAGATACTACATCAGCAGGGGTTACGGGAGTGCCGTCATGAAAAACTGCCTCCCTAAGCTCGAAGGTATAGACCGTTCCCTGCTCATTTACCGTCCAGGAGCTCGCTAAAGCCCCCTCCACACCGCCTTCGGGTGTAGCCCGCACTAGCCCCTCGTATATATTAAAGGCCACCTCAGCTGTGGCGGCTGCCACTGTCTTGACCGGATCGAAACTGTCCGGATCCTGAGGTATGGCAATGTTCAGATCCTCTGCTAAGCCAAGGCCGCTGACTGTCAAAAGTGCCAGAATGCCTAGTAAGATAGGAAAAACCATGCGCTTTTTCACTTTTCTGCCTCCTCTCGTGCTGCTAAACCTAGACGCAGGACGTCTAATACTCTCTTCAAAAATCCATCGCTGCGCACCTGATCAAAGTTATCGATCAACTCCTTGCCTACTGCGTGGTAAACAAAGAAAACCGCTTCTGGATCGAGCTCTCCATTCACTTTTCCCTCTGCCATCGCTGCGTCGAGAAACTGGGCAAAGTCAGAGGCTCGGCTGAGACGTCCTTTTTCCAGTTCAAGCCGGAGTGAACCACCTTTGTTGTCCCAAAACTTATTTGTGACCTGGTGAAAAAGGGGGTGATCCAGAGCAAAGGCATAGGACTCTTGGTAGTACTCCTCCAAGACAGAAAAGATGTCCCCTTCTTTAGCAAATGCCTTCGCCACATAGGCCCTTTTCTGCTCATAGGCTAAATCCACTATATAGAGATACAAATCCCGTTTATCCTTAAAGTATTGATACATACTCCCTTTGGCAATGCCGCAGTTTTCAACGATCTTAGTTAACGAAGCCTGTTCAAAGGGGGCCTGGGCAAACTCTTCCACAGCCGCCTTAATGATTGCTTCCCGTCTTTCAGGTTCTAAGTTAAAAAAGGTCTGTTTAGGCACAGCACCACCTCCGAAATATGACCACCCGGTCACCTCTGTACAAACAGTATACCACGTAGATCCTGGATATGCCAGATCTTCCGTGGTATTTTCCAATATTTCTCTGATTATTTTTTTATCTAAAGACCAAAAGCCCGGCTAAAGCGGTTGCCAGAATCAGTTTGATCGGATCCCACTTCTTAAAGGCAACTCCATAAAAAGTGAGCCCGGCCAGGAGGATTGTCCAGAAAACATGGCTCACAGAGTCAAGGACTGCAAAGGTGGCCGTCCCCACCATAAGCGCGGCCGCCCCCACCAAACCGACCACAATGGGCCTGATGCCGGAAAACATGTTTTGAACCGTCGTAGAACTTTTGTACTTTTCCCAGACATAACTGACTATAATCACACTGATCAGAGAAGGGAGGGCGACTGCTGCAGTAGCAGTTAGTGCTCCCCAGAAGCCCGCAGTGCGAAAACCTACAAAGGTGGCAGCGTTAACTGCAATAGGGCCGGGCGTCATTTCGGCTATCCCCACTATGTCCACAAACTCCTGGGGGCTGAGCCAGCCGTGGCGAACGATTTCCTGCCGAATTAGGGCCAGCATAGCATAGCCGCCGCCAATTGTGAAAAGCCCGATTTTGAAAAAAGAACTGAATAACTGCAAAAAGATCACTTGCTTTCCCCCCTTTGCCTGTAGTACAAAATGCCGCTCAGACCGCCGATGACCATTACCCAGACTACAGAAATGATGCCGGCTGCACTAAGGACAAAAGCGAAAGCTGCTACCAGCAGCCCAAAGCGATCTGAGATTGCTCCCCGGGCCGCACGCAGGGCGGCGGCTGCAATCAGACCGATCACGGCCGCCTTCACACCGGAAAAAGCTCTAGTCAGATGTAAATTAGATTGGAACTGAGAAAACAACTGTGCTATGATCAGGATGATGATTACCGAGGGAGTAATAACACCTATTAGCGCGGCAACAGCACCTAGGAGCCCGTGCAGGCGCAGGCCGACAAAAACTGCCGTGTTGATGCCTATTGCCCCGGGCACAGATTGAGCCAAGGCAAAGATATCTAGAATTTCATCCTGTTTCGCCCAGCCATGAACCTCAACTACTTCCCTTTCGATTAACGGCATCATGGCAAAGCCGCCCCCAAAGGTAAAGAGTCCGATTCTGAAGAAGACAGTGAACAGCTTCCAATAACCGCGCAATTTTTCGATCATCTGATTACTCCTTATGGTTTATAGACTATGATCACGTCGAGGTGACCTATGTGTTTAAAATCGAAGCGGATTTAATATCCACGATCGCCAGCTTTTCCCGGGCAGGAGACTTAAACAATCTGACTTTTCTCGCCCATACCGAGCGGGTAGCCCATATCTCCTTTGGACTGGGCAAGATGCTCAAGCTCAGCCAAGCCGAACTTAATGAACTTACGATCAGTTCACTCCTCCATGATGTAGGAATCATGACTGACCAGGAACAGCTGCACCTAGCTGACCTGGAGCCCCAGGCCGACAAGGTATCTCCCCACTGCCGCAGAGGTTATGAGCTCTTGAAATCTACCAAGACTTTCGGAGCTTACGCCATGCATGTACTTAAGCACCACGACTATCACTCAGCTGACCTGGAGATTATCCCCGCGATTATTCATGCGGCGGACCGTGTCGATATCCTGCTCCGCAAAGAGCGCTATGCCCTGTCGCAGGTAGACAGGCTGAAGCAATATTTCAGTTCTAAAGCAGGCAAGGTCTTCAGCCCCGATGTTGTGGATGCACTGCAGGGCCTGGCCAACCTGCCCAGTTTCTGGCTTGATTTAGAATACGAACAGTACCACTACGCTGACAATGTGGAGGAGTTCAGGCGTGCCCTTAGCATCGATGAACTGGAGGAACTTGCCCAAATGATGGCTGTTCTGGTTGACTCCAAATCACCCTTTACCGCCCGCCACTCCGAATGTGTGACCCAGACCGCGGGTTTTATGGCCGAAAAACTTAACATGCCCAAAGAAAAAGTACGTCTAATTCGAGTCGCTGGCCTTCTGCACGATATCGGCAAACTGGCCATTCCCGACGAAATTCTCCTCTACCCCGGCCCCCTGAGCAAAGAGCAAATGGACGTGATGAAGCAGCATACATACCACAGCTACCACCTAATCAGCGGCATTGGACCAGGTGCAGAACACCTCGCCCGCTGGGCAGCCTTTCACCATGAAAGGNTGGATGGAACAGGCTATCCCTTCCGACTCTCAGCCCGTGAGCTGGAACAGGAGTCGCGCCTGATCGCGGTGGCAGATATGACCCAATCCCTGCTGGAAGCCAGGCCCTACCGGGACGGCATGCCCCCAGACAAAGTTACAGAAATACTCAAGGAGCGGGTTTTGGCCAAGCACCTTGACCCGACCCTTGCTGATTTGGCCATTTCTCACATGGATGACATTGCAGAGCTTGTCCAGGCATGCGGCAAAGCTTCGTAGAAAGGGTACCCTGCAGGGGTACCCCATGATTTTATGCTTCCAAACCGGAACGAACCAGTTCATTGAAGGCTTCTTTGATTTTAAGAAGCCTCTTTTCTGCTTCTTCCCCCTCCGGGGCCTGCACTTCCAGATAAAGCTTCATTTTAGGTTCGGTTCCTGATGGTCTTAGTGTGATTTTGCTTCCTTTCTCGGTAATCCACTGCAATACCCCTTCTTTGGGAAGCAGAATAGGCGTCTCCTTATGAGTGCGCAGATCCAGCCGGCAGCTTGTGCCGTAGTTCAGCACCTCAACTACCTTTTCCCCTCCGATAGATGCTATAGGCTTCTGCTCAAGCTCCCCGATGAACTGCCTGGAACGTTCCGCCTCTAAACTGGTGGCAAAGGTGTAGGAAACAAGATCCTGCAGATAATACCCATGTTCGGCAAAGAGCTCCCCCAAACGATCCACTAAAGTGAGCTTCTGGGCTTGGTAATAGGCAGCCACCTGAGCAATGAGCAGACTGGCCAGGACAGCGTCCTTATCCCGCACTGCAGTTCCCGCCAGATAACCGTAGCTTTCTTCAAAACCGAAGATAAACTCCCTGTCCTCAGCCGGCAGCTCATCCATGAGCGTACCAATGTACTTAAAGCCCGTTAGGGTATCCCTTACTTCAGCACCGTATTTCACCGCAATGCCCTGCGCCATCTCTGTCGTGACGATCGTCTTGACTACCACAGAACGCGCTGCCTGCTCTGGCTCGAGATGGGCCAGGAGAAAGTCTGCCAGCAGCACCCCCACCTGATTTCCGTTTAGAATCACCCACTTTCCGTGTTGATCCACTGCAACACCCATCCGGTCCGCATCAGGATCTGTAGCAATAATCAGATCATAGGCTTCTGTTTTGGCCTGGGCAAAGGCCAGTTCGAAAGCCTCAGGATCCTCCGGGTTGGGATAGCTGACTGTAGGGAAATTTCCGTCGGGCTCTAACTGCTCTGGCACAGCCGATACCTGTGTGAATCCCGCTTTCTGCAGAATCTCCGGTACATAGCGGCCCCCTGTGCCATGCAAGGGGGTATACAAAATGCGCAAGTTCTCTGGATTATCAATTTTCGGAGCAATCTCCAGGAGCTCTTGGTAATAGGCCTGGAGGACCTCTTCACCGAGCCAGGTCCAGAGTGGATTCTCCTTAGCATTTTCGTCAACTGAGACATTATCCAAACCCAGGTCGGCCATTTGGGAGCTAATGCCCATAGCTTCATCGGTTAACATTTGATTGCCCCGTTCGTTATACACCTTGTAGCCGTTATACTCCGGCGGATTATGGCTGGCTGTAATCACAATGCCAGCAGACGCCCGGTAAAATCGAACAGCATAAGATAAAAGCGGTGTCGGCGCGACATCAGGGAAAACATAAACTTTGACTCCGTTAGCCACCAGGACGCTGGCTGCAGCCTCGGTGAACTCCTTGGACATGCGGCGCGAATCATGGGCTATGGCTACGCCCCCGTCTGCCTTCCCCTGAGCCTTAAGATGATTGGCCAGGGCCTGGGTGACAAGGCGCACCGTATAGATGTTCATCCGGTTAGACCCTGCCCCGAGCCGTCCCCGCAGACCTCCTGTGCCAAATTCGAGCCATTTAAAGAAACGATCCTCAATTTCATCTTGTTTGCCAGCCAAGGCCTGAAGTTCAGCCTTGGTATTCTCGTCGATTAATGGATCCTGGAGCCACGCCTCGTAGCGCTTGGTTGCTTCCATTCCATCCCCTCCCTGTAAACATCCATGGTAAATAATTCTAGATGTCCCTTTGCTTCCCTGCTTTATTTCGCTTCCGAAGGTACAGGCGAACTTCTGCCAGAATCCAGAAGGTAATCGGGAAGACCAGATGATACAGAAAAGTTGTCGCAGAAATGGTCTTTGTAGCGCTCGCTTCAATTTCCATCATGGTGGCCACAAACCAGCGCGAACCTGGTATGGTGCCCAAAACCAGGGGAGTAACCAAAAATCTATAATCGTCAAAGCCTAGGGCATAGGCGAGTGCTTTGCTCGCGGCCAGCAGGCAAACGGCAATCTTGACAAAGCTGCCCACCGCAAAGGTGACTGCAACAATGGCCTCTAGGCGCGTTAAGAAAGTAGACACATCAATGCGGGCAATTGCAGTGAAAATCGGAAAGTAGAAGATGCCGTAGCGATCTGCACCAAGGACAGCCAGGCTTGTACAGTCCATAACAAAGAGGATGAGGGCCCCAACCAGAAAGCCCGGCACGAACACCTTGTAGGCAGAGTTTTTCTTATGAAAACCGTCAAAGATCCAAAACAAAAGGACGGTCTCTAAGAAAGGGAAATCAATAAGCTGCAAAGCTCCTTCCAGAACTGGGCCAAAGCCGTTGTACATAACCGGCATAAACTGACCAAGGTCAATTCTGTTAATCAGCAAGGCAAAGGCGATAAAGAGCACTGAAAAAACGCCCCGGCTCATTAAGGAGCCAAAGCGGGCGAGCACCTCAATGCCGCCTTTGACGATCCAGATCACCAATACCCCAAAGGCAAGGGCCATCACCGTCTGGGGAGTCGTTGGCAGGGACACCGTCTGGATAAAGTGGGTAACGTCACTGACCACCAGGCACCCTAATTTCCAGGCATAGCCGGCATACAAAAGGGCAATAATGCGCGAGGGCCATTTTCCGAAAAGCTTCTCGACCCCTGCCGCAAATGTCTCGCCATGCATCAGGCTAGTTAAGCGGGCAAAGAGCAGAATAAAGGGCGCAGCTAAGACAATGGCAGTTAAGAAGGCCAGCCAGATATCGGCACCCGCCCGCCCCCCGAGGGCAAAAACCAGTGTGTTGCCCACAACAAAAAGGGTTACCAGGGCCATGCCCTGTTTGTCCGGGACAATTTCCTTCATCAAGCCCCACCTCCCGGCCAAAAGCTGCTGAGCAACTCGTCAAGGGGTCCAAGTATACCTGGCACGGGCAATTCATCAACTGTAAGGATTAAGATGGAAAACGCGGCTGCAGCTGCCAGCAATACCAAGTAAACCACAACTTTCTGCCAGGATCGCCTGGGCCAACGCCAAATTTCCACTGTACCCACCGCTATGAAACTGACTATAACAAGGGCAATAACCATATCAATCTCTCACTATAATTGGCTGGGAGTAAAGGCCTGTAAAGGCAATCGTGCACTTGGCCTCAACATCAACAGCCAGGAGGGGAAAGACACATTCCCAATTTTCGCTGTAGCGGCGCCAGATGTCGGGTTCTTTGCGCCTGAGCAGCTGCCCAAACCCGAGTATGTCAGCATTGTATTCCAGCTGGAGTTTTTCTAGCAAATCCCGGGTGCGCCTATTGAAAGTATGGGCAAGCTGCTCCTCTATGCTTTTTACTTCCTTTTCATCCTGAAAGCTGATCTTGGCTCCATGCCCCACTTCCACCACACTGAGCTGGAGACCGATTTTAATGCTCATCCGCGGCCGTTCCCCCTTCACATTGGGCTTGATATCAACCTTGTTTCCCATGATTTGATAGGTTATGGGGTAAGTTCCCTGACTGGTTCTGGTTTCCATCACGAAATGGTTCCTTTGAAACCTGCCCTTCAACAGACTGAACAGTGCAGATTCTTCACCATCCAGCCAGCCCACCATTTTGTCCTTTTTGAAGACTGCTGTCCCTTTCACAATAGGTACCATTTCACCCCGCTCGTGGATGAGCTGAACAGTGGGGAGCGTGCCTGAAATGCCCTCAGCGTTCAGATCCTGGGCAAACTCCCAGACCTGCAGGGGATAGAAATTGGAAACCTGGGCATGTAAATCTACAATCACTCCCAAGTGCTCACTGACAGTGTCGTTGAAGGGCGGAGTGCTTTTGAAGACTTCCTCTACAGTACAGTCCCTGGTCACAAACATGTAAATTGTGCTGCGCATATGGCGGCTGCGTAACACATACTCAATGGCAGACAAAACTCCACCCCTGGCCACCTCCTCTGACACTAAAAAAACCTGGGCATGGGACCAGAAGACATCTCTGCCTGCAGGACTCGACAAAGCCCGGGCGGCGCTGGAGAGGCTCCTGCCGTGGGTTGTCAGCACCACCCTCTCCACCTGCGCCTCCTGGGCGCTTCCACTGGTCTTGATCATCTCGGTGACAACCACGAAATCGGGTTCAACCTGATCCAATCCGGCACCGAGCACAAAATCCAGAAGTTCTACCTCTGTGTAGTCCCAGCACCCGCAAAGCAAAAGCAAGGGGCAGCTTAATAGCAAGACCAAGACAAAACGCCCCTTCATCGGTTCTTTCTCCCCGGGGCACTTTGCAGGCGCTTGCGGTCCTGAGCTGCTACGTACTTTGGCCTCAAGTTCATGCGCCACCACGGAACCCGCACCATCGCGTCTTTGACATTTTGCCCCAGAAACTCGGTCATGGAAGTCAAGTAAGGAACGCCAAAGGATTTTATGGAAGCAAGATGAATGACAATGGCCATCACCCCCAAAACAAAGCCGTAGAACCCTAAAATGGAGGAAGTCAGAACCAGAAAAAGGCGCATCAAGACTGCTGTGTTGTAAAGCGGCGAGATTACAAAGCCTGCTACGGCAGTAATGCCTACCACAATAATCATGGGTGCACTCACCAAACTGGCACTGACTGCCGCATCGCCCAGGACAATGGCCCCCACAATGCTGATGGCCTGTCCTACCGGCCTGGGCAGGCGCACTCCGCCCTCCCTGAGGATCTCAAAGACCAGGCCCATGGCCACAACCTCTACAATTCCGGGAAAGGGCACGTTTTGCCGGGAAGCGGCAATGCTGATCACCAGATTAGTCGGAATCAGCTGAGGATGGTAGCTGATCAGGGCCAAGTAGAGGGCCGGTGTGCTGGTGGTGATAAAGAAGCTGATGTAACGGACAATACGATGAAACGTTGCCGGCACCCAGTGATTGTAGTAGTCCTCATTGGATTGAAAGGCTTCCACAAATAGGTAGGGCATGGTTAGAGCAAAGGGAGAGCCGTCTACTAAAACCGCCACCCGTCCTTCGAGAATTTTCCCCGCGACTATATCGGGCCTCTCGGTGTGACCAATTGTGGGCATAGGGCTGTAGGGAGAATCTTGGATCAGTTCTTGGATATAGCCTGAGTCCAGGACGGCGTCAATTTCAATTTTCTCGATCCGGTCAATAACCTCATCTACCAGTGCCTGGGAGGCAACACTGTCCACGTAGACGACGGCCACCTTTGTGTTACTTTGGGTTCCCACCGTCATAAACTTGGTCTTAAAGGCAGGATTTGTGATGCGGCGCTGAACTAAAGCAACATTCCCCCCCAGATCCTCTGTAAAACCTTGGCGCGGCCCTCGGACCACGTTTTCCGAAGGGGGTTCTGTAACTTGCCGCTTGGCCCAGCCTTGAGCATCCACGGCGATCCCAAGATCACAGCCGTCCACTAAGAGCACGCCCCTGCCCCCCACGATCAACTCCGACAGTTTAGAAAAACTCCCGGTAACAGTGACCGCATTGGAGTGGATAATATGTTCTGTCACATAGGTAATCAGTTCATCCTTATGCAAGCCGCCAGGCAGGGGACCCTGCATCATAGCCCTGACGATGTGTTCACTTAGAAACTCGTGCTTAACCATGTGTTCTGCAAAAACCAAGACACAGGCCCGACTTTGGGGATCGCCGGTCCGAAAGCGGCGGTAAATAATAGTTTCGTCATTGGCAAAAATGTCCTGTTTGAACCAGTGAATATTGGTATCCAGGGAGTTTGTCAGAGAGGTGAGACCCCTGGCTTTTTTCTGTTTGGCTCGCCTCCAGAAGAACATGGCGGTCTACCCCCTTCCACTTTTGCCTAGTATATCCAAACTGTGGAGGAATATAAAAAAAGCCGACCTGGCGGTCGACTTTTCTGCGCAATTTTTACTTACTCGGCCTGGGCCTTCCTTAGGTTTTCTAAGCCTGCCCTGACGCTTGCGGTCGGTGAAACCTTGTATTCTTCTGTTTCTAAAATCAGCCACTCTACTACACCTGCATCTGCAGCTGCTGCCAGCACGTTTTCTAAATCCAACTCTCCGCAGCCCACGTCGGTCTGCTTTTTGTTTTGGTCAAAATCCTTGATATGAACAAGGGGCGTGCGGTCTGCCATCTTGCGCAGATACCCAACTGGATCCTCTCCCCCATGCAACACCCAGCCCAGGTCAAGCTGGGCGAAGAGATAACGGGCCTCAGAGGCTTCCCAGAGCAGATCCAGGGCATATGAGCCGTCAAATAGTTCGAATTCAAAGCTGTGATTGTGGTAGCCCAGGCGGAATCCCTGATCAGCAGCTTTTTTACCCAGTTCTGTCAGTTCCTTGGCCAGGGCAATCCAATTCTCCCTAGTCCGCTCAAAATCCCGGGGCGGAGCAGGGCATACCAGGGTTAGATTCCCTAGGGCCCTGTTATACGCCATTTCTTCATCCAAATGATCCCGCAGGCGCTCCAGCGACACATGACTGCTCACCGCCTTCAGATTTAAGCGATCAAGGTGTCCTTTCATTTCACTGGTGGACAAGCCTCCATAACCGGCAAACTCTACTCCTTCATAGCCAAGTTCTGCAGTTAACTCCAGGGTACGGACAAAATCCTCCTGGGCCAGTTCACGCAAGGAATAGAGCTGCAAAGCAATGGGGTGTCTTTTTGCCGTCATTGTGAATCCTCCTTAGTGTAGCTTCCAAATTCTTTGGTTGTAATCTTCGATGGTGCGGTCACTGGAGAAGTAACCGGCGTTGCCAATATTTATAATTGCCTTCTTCCACCACAAGTCCGGCTGCTGATACTGGGCATCGATCTCTGCGTGGGCCTGACGATAGGCCTCGAAGTCTTTCAGCACAAAGTAAGGATCAGCCATGCCGCCCCAGCCATGCAGCAGGCCGTGATATAGATCCTGATAAAGCGTTATATTCTGCGCGTTGACAAATCCATTCACCAGCTGATCCAGGACCTGTTTGAGGTAGGGGTCTCCGAGATAGATATCATAGGGGCGATAGGTTCCGTCCCGGTAATACTGGCTGGTTTCCTCAGCGGTTAGACCAAAGATAAAGATGTTCTCCCGGCCTACCCTTTGGGCTATCTCTACATTAGCTCCATCGAGGGTGCCGATGGTCAGTGCCCCGTTCAGCATGAACTTCATATTCCCCGTGCCGGACGCTTCTTTACCGGCTGTGGAAATCTGTTCACTTACATCGGAGGCGGGAATGATCGCTTCAGCCAAAGAGACACGGTAGTTTTCCAAGAAGACAACCTTGAGTTTGTCATCGATGGTGCGATCATTGTTGATCCTTTCTCCCACATCATTAATGAGCTTGATGATTAGTTTTGCCATGCCGTAGCCGGGGGCCGCTTTGGCACCAAAGATGAAGGTGCGCGGATACATGTCAAAATGTGGATCCTCTAAGAGGCGATTGTACAGATACAGCACATGCAAAATATTCAAGAGCTGCCGCTTGTACTCGTGGAGCCTTTTGATATGCACATCAAAAATCGAGCTGGGATCTACCCGCACATGGTTATGCTCGTAAATATACTTGGCCAGGGCGAACTTGTTGTCATAGCGGATGCGGGCTAAAGCCTCTTTTGTCGGCGCATCGTCCTGGTAAGCGAGGAACTTGCTCAGCTCTTCGGGTNTTTTGATCCAGTCCGTGCCGATTCGATCCGCCAAGAGTCCAGTGAGACCTGGGTTGGCCTTAACCAGAAAGCGCCGGAAGGTCACTCCATTGGTCACATTAGTGAATTTCTCAGGATAAAACTCCGCAAACTCAGCAAAGACCTCTTCCTTCAAAATCTCGCTGTGCAGCTGCGCCACACCGTTGACGGAAAAAGAACCGACAATGCATAAGTGGGCCATTTTTACCTCATGGTAGGCAATAATGGATAGACGGGCGATCTTATCCCAATCACCAGGATAGCGTTCCCAAAGGGAAGCGCAAAAGCGCTCGTTGATTTCGTAGACAATATCCCACAGGCGAGGCAAAAGATCCCTGAATAGGCCTTCAGGCCAACGTTCGAGCGCCTCTTCCATAATGGTATGGTTAGTATAGGCAAAGGTGCTCTGTGTGATCTTCCAGGCTTGATCCCAGTCCAGGCCTTCTTCGTCTAACAGGATACGCATTAGTTCAGGAATAGCTAAGGCAGGATGGGTGTCATTGATATGAATCACAACATGCTCAGGAAAAGCGGCAAAGTTAGGACCGTGCTGTTTCTTAAACTTCCTCACAATGCTCTGGATACTGGCTGAAACAAAGAAATACTGCTGTTTCAGGCGCAGGGCCTTGCCCTCAGGATGATTGTCATCGGGATACAGAACCTTGGAGATTACTTCGGCCAGTTCCTTTTCTTCCAAAGCATCCAAATACTTGCCCTGACCGAAGAGGGACATATCTAAATGCTTGGTGGCCCTGGCAGCCCACAGGCGCAAGGAATTCACCACCTCAGAATCATAACCCAAGACAGGCATTTCATAGGGAACCGCACGCACAGATTGGTAACCCTTGTGCTCATGGTGCAGCCTGCCGTCAACTTCGGTCGCCTCTACAAAACCGCCGAATTTCACGATTTCAGTCTCTTCAGGCAGGGCGATCTCCCAGCTAGAACCGTTTTCGAGCCAGGGGTCTGACACTTCCACCTGATAGCCGTCGACAATTTTCTGCTGGAACAGCCCGTATTCGTAGCGAATGCCGCAGCCTGTTGCTTTGTAACCCAAACTGGCTAAAGAATCCAAGAAGCAGGCGGCCAAACGTCCCAAACCGCCGTTTCCAAGGCCTGGGTCAGGTTCCATCTCCTGCAACTCGGTAAGCTCTAAACCGAGCTCGGTGCAGACCTCTTCAACCAGGTCTTCAATACCGAGATTAATCATGTTGTTAGTTAAGGCACGGCCCATCAAAAACTCCATAGACAGGTAGTACAGTTCTTTGCCTTGATGGCCCCGCATCAGTTCAGAGGCATAGGCCTGCTGCTCTTTCACCAGATCTGAAACTACCTGGGAGAGGGCTTGAAAGACCTGGGCCTCAGAGGCCCCTCTAATGCTGCGTCCGAACATGCGCTGCACTTTGGTTTCCAGCGCTACTCGGAACATTTTCTTTTGCTCAGCTTTCTTTCTCAATTTATCCTCACCTACTCTTGCCACTTTTAGCTCCTATCCTCGCAGGATTTCTTCCCTAGGTGGGGAAAGTAATTCTAAAAGGAGGGTGTGCTTATGAATACGATGTTCGAAAGCGGCGATTACTTTGTACGAATTCAAAATAAAGGCGGTCACCTGAAAATCACCATTTGGGACAGTCGAGGCGACAAACTGTTCAGTGATATCCTCGGTCCGGATCCGGCCCTGCAATTTTGGAACCGGGTCGAATCCCTGACAGACGAAGACGTTGTTGCCCACATCCAAAAAAGGGTTGTTTCTTAGCCCGGACACACTCATAACATAGAAAAAGGCGTCCAGCGTAGACGGACGTCTTTTTTCTTACGCCAATAGTCTATTGGGCTTTAGCCTGCAGCTTTTCCAGTGCCGTGAAAATCTCGGAATAGACCAGGGCCCGGTAGGCCGCATCGATCTCCGAAGCACGGATAAAAGCGTCTCCCTTATGCGTTGTGGTGTACGAAGGTTTCAAAGCATTCAGGGCTGCGGCCATCATTCTGCTTAAGTCTTCCATGCTCAGCTCCAGATTCTGGCTAGAGAGAATATCACTGGCAAAAAACCTCAGCAGATCTTCAGTTGTGTTGTGCATGGACACCCGTTCGTATCCGTGCCTGGGGTGCTGCTTGACCCGGGTCAGCGCCTTGTAGCACTCGACCATGACTTTGTTGAAAAGTTCCGACTCCAGCTCCTCCAAGTGCGGCGCCTCCGCTACGGGCTCTCCGGCAATGACAGGATAGTACTTGGGCTCCACATTATTGAGCATTTGGGACTTGACATCTTCCCGGCAGATAGGACAGTCGCAGGCGGTCTTGTCTTCGGAAAGAACCCGTTCAACAGCCTGATCCGCCACTTCTTCCATACGATTGTGTACTGCATAATCCTCTTTTCTGATTTTCATACACATCTCCCTCACCTTCGGGCCACGATCAGACACTCTTCACCGCCATCATATGCTTCTAAGGAGGAATCTCTATACACTCCCTCCGGCACAAAACCAGCCTGACCAAGCAGCTCAACTACCCGTTCAGGCACCAACACGGCTTCTTTGCTTGAGTAAACTGTAATATGCGGTGTATCAGGCTCCATGGGCCAGATGTAATTGATCTGGTTCAGCAGGCGTAAATCAGCCGCTAATCCCTTGGTCTGAACCACACTCAACAGGATCTCTTCAGTGAGCGGATGGATCCCCTGCAAGGCCAGGGCGGGCCAACTCTCACCGAGTTCAACGCTGCCGGCCAAAAAATCAAAGACAAGGCGGCCGCCGGGCTTCAGGTGCCCAAAGCAATTGTTCAAAACAACCAAGCGATCCTTATCGCTGTAGAGATACATGAATGAACAGTAGGGGATCATGATTGTATCAAATGAATCCTGCAAAGAAAAGGAGCGCATATCTCCCTGGACCAGTTCTACCCTGTCAGCATCCAGTCCAAGCCGCTCCCGAGCCCTCTCCAGCATGGCAGGGGACAAATCTATGCCGGTTACCTCAAGTCCTGCCCCTAAAAGACCTGGGATCAGTCGACCTGAACCGCAGGCCAGATCGAGGACCTTGCCTCCTAGACGTTGGGCGAATTGTATATAAAAGTGATCATCCCTTGCTTCTCTTACCAACAAATCATATAATTCAGCGTCGGCATAGGGATCTCCTTTTTTTGCCCGCCCTTTACGCAGCAACTCCTCTGCAAACCCAAAAAAATCTGCCATAATCCACTCCCTACCGACGTTTATCAATATAGGCCCCTTCTGAGCTGCGAAAAGACCCTACATACGCTCGATTGGACTGTTTGCCGCTCTGCAGTTTCTTGGCTTCCTGCCGCAGCTGATCGAGGGTTTTTCGCACCACTTCCTCGATCACCTTGTTTTCCTTTTGTATATTGATCATCTCTTCCTCTAAAGCGCGCTTTAAAAGCCCAACTTCCTGGCTGTCTCCTTCTGCTTCGAGGGAGTCAATCTGCTCCGTGAGCTGATCAATCTGGCCCATCAATACCGCCCGTTCGTCGACCAGTTTATAAAAGCTGTCACCGGCAGACTCATCTGCGATCAGCTGATCAGGGGCAAACTCAGCCATCGATGTGCTGAGTTTGCCCAAACGTCGGAAAAGATCCAGTTTCTGCTGATATAACTCAACTAACACGCTTACCATCACCCTTGCATCGCGAAGAGCTGCTGAGTCAGCCAGTCACCCTGGGCATAGAGCTGACCGAGAACTCTCTCCATGGCGGTAAACTTCCTCCACTGTGATTCTTCATAACGGAGGAGCCTCTCTTCCATGGCACTTAAGCGGGATTCATAGTCACGTATTCTCTCTCCATAGAAGCTGTCGTCATACGCTGCACCTGCCCTGCCAGCTGTCTTGTTCAGCCGCTCCTTACCTTTGTCGAGAACATCCTCTAACCTCCTAGCGATGCCCTTCCCTGAGGTTTCTGCACTATCCTGGGCAAAGAGCCTTTGGACAGCATCAGGGTCTTCTTCCACCGCAGAACGCAGCTTTGACTCATTGATGTTCAAGCGTCCGTACTCATACCAGGAGCCGGTGGTAATGCCAATGTCAGCCAGGGTGATACTGCCTTCCTCTCCCTGCACAGCAGCGCCTAGGGCCATGCGCATTTCACTGAGGATACCGCTGACAATCGAGTCTGCCCTCAAAAGTCCGCTCTTGGCCTTTTCTTCCCACATCTCGATCTCTTTATCTGAAAGTTCGGCCCGCTGGGCATCAGTTAAGGGNGGGAAATCCCGGTAGACCTCTTCACGGAGGGACAGATTCAGCTCATCCACAAGCTCATTATACATGTTCACAAACTCTTTGATCTTATCAACCACTGCATCCACATCGTGGCGGACTTCCACCCGAACTGTAACACCCTCTTTTGCTTCCAGCAGATTCACGGTAACACCGTTCAGGTCAAAGCTGTTG
>JGI24708J26588_10001699_pt1 | contig 17284 bp, 13 predicted proteins | sample BioPla1DNA2_FD_26588 | JGI IMG/M metagenome (IMG submission 26588) | reverse complement strand
CTACTGGCCCAACAGGTCCTACTGGCCCTACTGGTGCTAATGGAGCACAAGGTGCTACTGGCCCAACAGGTCCTACTGGCCCTACGGGTGCTAATGGGGCACAAGGTGTGACTGGCGCTACTGGCCCTACTGGTGCTAATGGAGCGCAAGGTGCTACTGGCCCAACAGGCCCTACTGGCGCTAATGGAGCGCAAGGTGCTACTGGCCCAACTGGCCCTACGGGTGCTAATGGAGCAACAGGAGCAACAGGCCCAACAGGCCCTACTGGCGCTAATGGGGCAACAGGAGCTACTGGCCCTACTGGTCCTACTGGCCCTACTGGTCCAACAGGTCCAACTGGCCCGACAGGTTCAATAGATAGTTTAAGTGGAATTACTGTACAATATGAAGCGCCTACTGCAACAGAAATCGAAAATAATCAACCAGTACTTTTCAATACAGTAGTAACTTCAGAAACAACAGCCATAACTTATACGGCAGGAGCATTTACTATTTCGGATACGGGCGTATATCTAGTTAATTGGTGGGTAGCAGGTGATGGTGCTGAATTTGGAAATTTCCTCTCTTTCTCGTTGGATTTAGATGGAACAACAGTAGGTCAATCAGTATCACCAATTGTTTCTGGCGTTGTATCAGGAACAGCTATTGTAAATGTAGTGACTGCACCAGCAACACTATCTTTAATAAATACAACAGGATATAATGTATTTCTTCCACAAACACCTGTTGTTGGTGGCATATCTATAACACATGCCTAAAAATAACAAAATAAAGCTTGCTGATTTTTTCAGCGAGCTTTATTTTTATCTAAAAAAATTCACAGCAAATTATATATATTTTGTTTTCTAAATTATTGATTTTTTTATTAAAATAATATATAATATAAATATATATTAAAAATGAAGCTAAATATATTTATTTTCGACAAAAGCTAAACAATAAGGAGAATCAATTTGTCTAATAATAATGATATTTTAATACCTAAGGAAGGCAAAGGAGTTTCTAAACAAAAAAAGCAAAAACGTGCTATTTTTTTGTTTTTTGAACTTTTTCAAAGAAAATTTTGGGATCTGATTAAATTAAATTTAATTTATATTCTTTTTTGCTTGCCTATTATAACATTTGGCCCTGCAACAGCTGCAATGACTAAAATCTTAAGATATTATTATGAAGAAAAGCCTGTTTTTCTTTTTAATGATTTTGTAAAAGCATTTAAAGAAAACTTCAAACAAAGCTTTTTCGTAGGAATTATTGATATACTATTTATAATAGCTTTTGTTTTATATACAAAATTCTTTTTACCTGATACTGCCGTTGACACTCAAGATTGGCTGAAATATGCACTTATACTGCTAGTCACCGTTATTTTTTTACTAGCCAACTTTTATATATACGTACAGATCGTTACATTAACATTAAAAATGCCTGCAATTATTAAAAATTCAATATATTTTGTTTTTCTTTCCATAGTACCGAATTTTGTTAGCTTAAGTGTTTTTGTAATTTCATTTACATTGGTGCTTTTATTTTTACCATATTCATTAATTGTGATGATTTTAATAGGCTTTTCTTTTATTGGGCTAGTAGTTGTTTTCAACACTTATAGAGTTATTTATAAAATAATTATCAAGCCATATTATGAAGCTAAAGGAGAAAAAACTCCTCTTGAGAAAAACCTTGATAATGAAGATGCCATTTTTACCGATGTAGGAGAAAAAGAGCCTCCAGCAGAAAAACCTATATTCACCGGCAAAGCAAAAGGAAAAGGAAAAGTAATAAAATAGACCGTAATAAAAAAGGATTGGGTGTGAGCTTGTGGGTGTAATTCAATATTTAAATGATTTTTTTCAAGCTATATGGTTATTTGTCATCAAAATTAATTTTTTTGATGTGCTTGATATTCTTATGCTCGCATTTATTATCTACATGATTATAAAGTTCACTAAAGAAACAAGGGCAGAGCAGCTTTTAAAAGGAATAAGCTTTCTAATCCTTTTATTTTTGCTGATAAAACAATTTAATCAGCAATTGAAGGTTATGAACTTTATTTTAGAAAACTTTTTCCAAGTAGGTATTATCGCTCTTATTATAATGTTTCAACCCGAATTAAGACGTATCCTTGAAAAAATGGGACGTAGCAGCGTTTCTAATATAGCACTTAGCTTTGAAAACCAAAACATCACCGATGAACTATTAATAAATATGATAAAACAAGTCACAGAGGCTTGTGCTAGATTCTCAAAATCAAAGACAGGTGCACTTATCGCTATTGAAAGACAGACAGGTCTAGGCGAACAGATTGATACAGGAACAATTTTAAAATCTGAAGTAAGCACTGAGCTATTAGGAAATATCTTTTTTCCTAACACACCGCTGCACGATGGTGCTGTGATCATTAGAAACGGGCTTATTCATGCGGCTGGCTGCTTTTTACCAAAGCCTCAAAAGGAGCAGCTAATCTCAAAGGACTTAGGCTCACGTCATCGTGCGGCAATAGGTTTAAGCGAAATTAGTGATGCTATTATAATTGCTGTTTCCGAAGAAACAGGTACTATCTCAGTTGCTGAAAACGGTTCTTTAGCACGTGGATTTAATGCCGAAAGCCTAAAGGAATTATTATATACAAAGCTTTTATCAGATCAAAATTACAGACGTAGAAAATCAAGAAAAAAACAATTTTCTAAATCTAATCAAAACACAGATAATAAGCAAAATGATTCTCAGGATAATAGCACCCCCAAAGCTTAAAATGAAAGGAGCTTTGAATGAAAGGAATTATAAAAAAAATTAATTCTGTTTTCACTCGTGATATAAAACTGATTTTATTATCACTTGTTATAGCTTTTGTTTTATGGGTAGTTATAAACTTCAATATCTATCCCATAATAACAGAAAGAATGAGTGGTATTCCCCTAAATGCAGATGTAACAAACTTTATGCTTGAGAATAACCTTGAAATTGTGAATGATATCACTACTTCTGTTTCTGCACAAATAGAAGGCAAAAGATTGACAGTAAACAACCTAAATGCAGAAGATTTTACTGCACACCTTGACCTTTCGACAGTATATGGAAGAGGCACTTTTAGTGCAAAGGTAATTATAGAACCTGTTGACCCTACTAAGGATGTTAATATCGTTTCAATTTCTCCCGATTATATAGAAATTAATGTAGAAAAGAACATTTCAAAGGAATTTAATGTTACTGCTGATACTAGTTCACTAAAAATTACGGAAGGCTATAAGCTTGGTGAAGCTATTGCCGTTCCTCAGCAAATCACTCTTTCCGGCCCTGCAGATATTATAAATTCAATAGGCAGTGTTGTAGCAAAGCCTGTTTACGATAACACAATTTCACAAACTATGGAAGTAAAAGCAGACTTAATTATATACAATCAAAACGGAACAAGGATTGAAAATGATAGTATAAAGCTTCCTACTGACAACATATCTGTTCATATACCTATATTCAAGCAAAAAAGTCTACCTGTTACCGTCACCTTTAAAAGTGTTCCTGCCGGTTTCAATCTTGATACTCTTGAATATGAGATTACTCCTTCAGTGCTTGAAATAGCGAGTCCTGATGATTCTATTGATAATTTGTCAGAAATAAATATAGGCGTTGTTCATTTAAACGAAGTAAATTTAAGTGAATCCTACTCACTTCCCATCACACTTCCGGAAGGGTATGAAAACCTCTCTGGAGATACGATGGCAATTATCAGATTTAAATACATTAATTATGGCAGATTGAATTTTAATATCAAAAAAGAAAATATCACTATAATGAATAAACCAAATAACTTTGATGTTTCCCTTGTCACTAACATCATTGAAAATGTAACTGTAATAGGCCCTTCTCACACTATAAGCTCACTTTCACCAAATGGGGATGATTTATCAGCTACTGTAAATTTGCTAGGCACTACACTAACAGAGGGTACTCAGGAAATAAATGCAACAATTACACTTAAAAAAGGTACAGCAACCTGCTGGGTGGCAGGCGGACCTTATAAGGTTACTATTAATGCAAAAAAGAAAACAGAATAAAAAAGCTTGTCGCTTTCCGACAAGCTCAGCTTGCAGACTTTGTTTGCAAGCTTTTTTCTAAAACAGCTTCCCAAGCTTTGAATTGAAGTCATCAAGCATCAATTGAGTCGCTGTTAATGCCATAAACGAATATAATGAGTATCCATTTTCGACATATATCGGGAACTCAAGTGGCTCAATGACCCTGCTAGAAAGAGATTTAATACGTCTGTTTAAAGTAATTACCGCACCCTCATCAGAATTACTGCTAAAGGAAATCGTGCTTTTCTGTCCCGAACAGGTAATAACAGGCTGTGTAATTTTCGATAAAGCTGAAATTTGCTTTTCATTTTCTGCAAAAGCAATTATTGTTGAATTTTTAGATAATATTTTAGGACAATAGCTGCAATCCTTTTTTAAGATTACTATAACGCTATCAAGAGTTATTTCCCTTACAGAATCGGAGGCATAGAGAACTACATCATAACCCTGCCCCACTTGCACTACCTGATGCTTATCAGTTTTTATAATGCAATATCGTGTAGAAAGCCTTTTAATAAGAAGGCTTTCTATTTCTTTATCCCTATCAGCTCCTATTAAAGCAATGTAAGTAACAGCCATTTTAAACCCCTCCACTACTCTTATTATTACATATTAATGTGAATTTATTACAAACATATTTTTTTCATCAGCATAATATATAATGTAATAGTCTAAATCGCTTATATATAAGGAGAAAATTATGCCAAACACAATTATTCAAGCGCAGAAAACTACAATTACACCTATTACAGCTAATTCTGCTGTAATTTTCGATGATGTAGTTTTTTAAAACGGTGATATTTTATATAACAGTACAACCGGTGAAATTACCTTTAATGAAGTGGGTATCTATAAAATAAGCTGGTGGGTCGCTACTCAATCTCAAAGTGGAGGAACAGGAAATATATTTGCTGTTGAAACCTCAGCTCCTCAGACAATTCAAGCAACCTCAGCAATTAAAACAGGAGAAATAACCGGCTCAGCTGTTATTGAAGTCGAAACAGCCGGACTCACTGCAACTATCATCAACAATTCTGCTTACACTGTATATCCGCCCTCTGCCCTGCCTGTAAATGCTAATATGACAATCATACAGGAAAATGTAGATAGTGCAGGTGGTACAGGTGCTATTATTCCATATGCATCAGGACTGGTCACAACACTTGCTACTGTTGTTGGTGGTCTTGCCAATGTATCGGCCATACTTGGCTTTGGCTGGAACGATACTTTAGTAGGTGTGGGAAATATTATTGACTTAACACTTTTAAGCAATACCTCTTTTATGATGCCTAGAGATGGTGTTATCACAAGTATTTCAGGCTATATAAGTGTTCAAGCAGCATTAACAACTACCGCTGAAATCACTATCACAGGTCAATTATATCAATCAACCACACCTGATAATGACTTTACAGCTATCCCCGGAGCTACGGTCACTTTATCACCGACTATTTCAGGAATCATTTCTATTGGAGATACAGCATTTGGTGTTCAAAGTGGCTTGAACATTCCAGTTACTGCAGGCTCAAGGCTGCTGCTTGTATTCACTCCAACTGTCACAGGTGGAATAGATATAGCAACGGCTATGACTGTATATATTAGCGGTGGAGTAAATATTGAATAACTAACTTACAACAAAAGGGGAGGAAGCACCTTTTAGGCTGATGACAATTCTCTCACGTGAAATATCATACTGACTTTTGTGGTGTGCGTGGGGGAATACAGGGGGAGCCAACTCCCCCTTTTTACTTATTATATTTATCACTTTACGATAAATGGTTTTGTTTTTAAATAATCTTTCATAGAATATAATAGCACTATATTCAAGGAGAAAATATGATTACAATTAGCTTGTGCATGATAGTTAAAAATGAAGAAAAAACTCTAGCAAATTGTCTTAATAGCGTAAAAGACATTGCTGATGAGATTATAATTGTAGATACAGGTTCTACTGATAAAACTAAAGAAATAGCAAGGAATTTTACAAATAAAATTTATGATTTTCAGTGGATTGATGATTTTTCAGCTGCAAGAAATTTCGCTTTTGAAAAAGCTCAAATGGATTATCAGCTCTGGCTTGATGCTGATGATATAATCGATAACGAAAACAGACAGAAGCTTAAAACCCTTAAGCAAAATCTTTCTCAGGATATTGATGTAGTAATGATGTGGTATAATACAGGCTTTGACACTGATGGGAATGTTACCTTTCGATATTACCGAGAAAGATTATTAAAGCAAAGCAGAAACTTTCGATGGGCCGAGCCTATTCACGAATGTATACCTTACTTTGGAAAGGTAATATATTCTGATATAAGCATTACTCATAGGAAAGATTATTCAGAAACATCAGTTGAAAAGGATAGAAATCTAAAAATATATGAAAAGCTTTTATCAAGGGGTAAAGTGCTTTCTCCAAGAGGACAATATTATTATTCACGTGAGCTTAAGGACAATGGCTTTTATGAAAAGGCGATAAAAAGCTTTACTAAATTTTTGGAAAGTGATTTTGGCTGGAAGGAGGATAAAATAAATGCCTGCCTTGAAGCTGCAAATTGCCTGAAAACCCTTAATAAATATAATGACGCATTATTATTTTTATACAAAAGCTTTCAATACGACCTTCCACGTGCTGAAATCTGCTGTAACCTTGCTTATATTTACAAAGCACTTGGCGACTATAAAAAAGCTATATTTTGGTTTGAAACAGCAATTTATTCAGGAGAATTTTCTCCAAAGACAGGCTTTGTGCAAGAGGATTACAAGCTATATATTCCATCTTTAGAGCTAGCAGTATGCTATGACTTTCTAGGTTCAACCCAAAAAGCCATTAAATACAATGAAACGGCAGGCAGCTTAAAGCCTAAATCCCCAGCCTATTTGCATAATAAAAAATATTTTGAAAATAAAACTAATCAAAACAATTAAAAAAGAGGAGCTGATGCTCCTCTTTTTAAACTAATTTACTGTTAAAATCATTAGAATCTTGTATGGAATGTTCTATGAATAACATCAAGCTGCTGCTCTCTAGTCAGCTTAATAAAGTTTACTGCATAGCCCGAAACTCTTATTGTTAGCTGAGGATATAGCTCAGGGTGATCCATAGCATGAAGCAGAACCTCACGGTTAAGAACATTTACATTAATATGGTGACCCTTTTCAGCAAAATAACCGTCCATAAGAGTTACTAAATTTTCCACCTTTACATCATCTTCTTTACCAAGTGCCTGTGGAACGATTGAGAAGGTATAGGAAATTCCATCCTCTGAGTAATCATAAGGGAGCTTAGCAACAGACTTCATCGATGCCACACTACCATTTGTATCTCTGCCATGCATTGGGTTAGCACCAGGTGCAAATGGCTCGCCTGCTTTTCTTCCATCAGGTGTAGAGCCTGTCTTTTTACCATAAACAACATTTGAAGTAATAGTAAGAATAGACATTGTCGGCTTAGAATCTCTATAAGTTTTACGGCTGGAAAGCTTGCTCATAAAGTTTGCAACAAGGTCATTAGCCATCTTATCAACACGCTCATCATTATTTCCGAATTTGGGGAAATCACCTTCAATCTCAAAGTCAACAGCAACGCCATGCTCATTTCTAATAGGCTTAACCTTTGCATATTTAATAGCAGAAAGGCTGTCTACTACAACTGAAAGACCCGCAATACCACAAGCTGAGGTTCTAACTATTTCTTCATCATGAAGAGCCATTTCAATTCTCTCATAGCAGTATTTATCATGCATATAGTGAATTACATTTAAAGTATTGATATATAGCTTAGCAAGCCAGTCAGTAATCTTATCAAACTTGGTCATAACTTCATCATAATCAAGGTATTCAGAAGTAATTGCACCAATTTCAGGGCCTACCTGATCAAAATGCTTTTCATCTACACCACCGTTTATTGCGTATAAGAGTGCCTTTGCAAGATTTGCTCTAGCTCCGAAGAACTGCATCTGCTTGCCAATTCTCATAGCTGATACGCAGCAAGCAATACCATAATCATCGCCGAATTTTTCACGCATTAAATCATCATTTTCATACTGAATAGATGAAGTCCTAATGGAAATATCAGCACAGAACTTTTTAAAGTTTTGTGGCAAATCCTTCGACCATAAAACAGTCAGGTTAGGCTCTGGTGCAGGACCAAGGTTTACAAGAGTGTGCAAGAAACGATAGCTCATTTTTGTAACCATGTGTCTGCCATCAAGTCCGACACCGCCAATTGCCTCTGTAACCCATGTAGGATCTCCCGAGAACAATTCATCATATGCGGGAGTACGCAAGAAACGTACAATCCTAAGCTTCATAATAAAATGGTCAACAAATTCTTGAATCTGTTCTTCTGTATATTTTCCTTCAGCCAAATCTTTTTCAGCATATATATCAAGGAAAGTAGATGTGCGTCCTATCGACATAGCAGCACCATTCTGCTCCTTAACTGCTGCAAGATATCCAAAATAAAGCCACTGAATAGCCTCTTTTGTATCAGTTGCAGGCTTAGAAATATCATAGCCATATTTAGCAGCCATAGCCTTAAGCTCTTTTAAAGCACGAATCTGCTCGGAAACTTCTTCGCGCAGTCTTATTAGCTCATCACTCATAACATCTTCAATCAGCTTTTGCTTTGCCTTTTGCTTTTGCTCAATAAGAAAATCTACACCATAAAGAGCCACACGACGATAGTCACCTATAATTCTTCCTCTGCCATAAGCATCAGGCAGACCTGTGATAATTCCCGAATGACGTGCTTTTCTCATATCATCAGTATAAACATCAAAAACACCGTCATTATGAGTTTTTCTATACTTAAATACATTTGCTACATCAGGGTCCATTGTTTTGCCATAAGCATCAAGCTCAGTATACACAAGACGGATACCACCAAAAGGCATAATAGCACGCTTTAAAGGCTCATCAGTTTGGATACCTACAATTTGCTCCAAGTCCTTGTCAATATATCCTGCGTCATGAGAATCAATAGTTGATATTGTTTTTTCATCAATATCATATACGCCTTTTCTTTCTCTCTCAATCTTCATTTTTTCGGTCAATTTTTGCCAAAGGGCTTTTGTAGCCTCTGTGGGCTCTGTCAAAAAGTCAGAATCACCATCATAAGGGGTATAATTTTCAACAATATAATCCCTTACATTAATCCCCTCTTGCCATGATGATTTTTTTGTGGTTTTGTCGCTCATAAAACTACCTCCTGAATTTTGCTAAATTCTAGCACTTGTCTTCTGTTCANTAATTAAAATTTACATNTAAAAGCCATAAATTTACGGCTTAATTGTCTTTTTATTATATCTAAATTCATATAACTATATATAAAATAAAATATANTAATTTAGTATAGTTTAGTTTTTAAAAAAATCTTAAACCAACAGCAAGCTNTTTATCTAAGCTATATATATTTTAACATACACAGTCACCAATGTCAATATAAAAATAACTAAATAAACTATTAAACTTTGCTATATTTTTTACAAATTTATTTTCAAAGAATAAAAAAGCCAACAAAAATATATAAAATTGTGCAATTTGACAAAATACTTTTTTACGAATAATAAATCAAACTACATTTATTTATATTAATTTTCATACTTATTATGTGGATTGCAATAATTTTAATTCAATCTGACTTAAAAAACTAATTTTTCACAGATAAATGCAAAAATTTACATATACAAAAGTGTATATCAAGATATACCCAATATATAAGAACAGGCACCGACAAATCAGCCGATGCCTATGCATATCTATCCCAAAACTACCTCAACCTCATGCTCACCCTTGCCTAAATCGGGAATTAAACTTCCACTAACAGCCTTCCCATTGACAATCATTGATTTTACACCTTTACATACATGGTCGGGGTTTTTCACCTTAATATTATATACACCTTCACGGAAGGCTCTCTTGATGGTAAATCCNTCCCACTCATGAGGAATTGATGGATCAATCATAAGCCCATCATATTGAGGCTTTACACCAAGAATATACTGTGATATAGCTACAAAATTCCATGCAGCAGTACCTGTTAACCAAGAGTTTTTCGCCTCACCATGCAGTCTTGCATCTTTTCCCGAAATCATTTGTGCATATACATATGGCTCTGTTCTATGAAGGTGTGAGTACTTTTCCTCTCTAAAGGCAGGTGCAATTTTTGAATAATACTCAAATGCTTTGTCGCCTCTGCCAACCTCAGCCTCAGCACAAATAATCCACGCATTATTATGACAGAATATTCCGGCGTTTTCCTTGTATCCTCCNGGGTATGTGGAAATCTCACCGTATTCAATTTTATATGAAGTAAAGGCAGGATTATTAAGCACCAAGCCATGCTCAGTATTAAGATATTTATCAACGCTATCAAGAGTTTTAATATCAAGTCCCTGCTCTTTACCAAGTCCCGCTAACACAGCAAAGCCCTGAGGCTCAATAAATATTTTACCCTCATCATTTTCCTTTGAGCCTAGCTTTCTTCCAAAATCATCATACGCACGTAAGAACCACTCACCATCAAAGCCATATTTCATAATATTTTCATTCATTTTTTCAACTTCAGCCTCTGCTTTTTCAGCCTCAGCTTTATCACCCTTTAATCTGCACATAGCAGCATACTCAGGGCCAATGAATGCAAACATTGTAGCTATCATTACAGATTCAGCTACTTTTCCGTCTTTTGATGTTGATGTCTGGAATGATTGTCCCGGAGTATCAGAAAAGCAGTTTAAATTAAGGCAGTCATTCCAATCGGCTCTCCCTATCAAAGGCAGGCCATGCGGTCCTACTTTGCTTACCACATGATAAAACGCCCTCTTCATATGATCCAGCATTGTATCAGACAGCTTTTCGTCATTTTCATAAGGTACTATTTCATCAAGAATGGATATATCTCCTGTTTCTTTTATATAAGAGGCTGTCGCAAGTATCATCCACAATGGGTCATCATTAAAATCCGTACCAAGTTCATGATTACCTTGCTTTGTTAAAGGCTGATATTGGTGATACGCACCACCATCTTCCAGCATTGTAGCCGCAAGGTCAATAATACGCTCTCTTGCTCTTGCCGGAATCTGATGCACAAAGCCAAGTAAATCCTGATTACTATCTCTAAAGCCCATTCCCCTACCTATTCCACTCTCAAAATAAGAGGCAGAACGTGACATATTAAAAGTAACCATGCATTGATATTGATTCCATATATTAACCATGCGATTTACTCTTTCATCAGGGCTGTCTACATGGTATTGCAAAAGCAGCTTATCCCAATGTTCTTTAAGCTCTTCAAAAAGCTTATCTGCCTTTTCAGATGTATTTACCTTTTCCATTATTTCATAAGCCTTAGTCTTATTAATCACATTCTTTTTATAACCAATGGAATCAATAAGTCCTTCATAATTGCCGCTTTTATCAAACTTTTCCTCAAATTTATTTTCTACATAGCCTAATGCAAATACCAAGGCCTTACTTTCGCCAGCCTCAAGCTCAATTTCTATATAATGCGATGCGACAGGACTCCACCCCATAGCAACNGAGTTNTTCGGCTTNCCTGCAAAGACAGTTTGAGGCTTGTCAAAGCCATTATAAAGACCTAAAAAGCTCTCTCTATCAGTGTCAAAGCCTTGAATAGGCATATTTACAGTGTAGAAAGCAAAATGNTCACGTCTTTCCTTATACTCTGTTTTGTGATAAATGGTTGAGCCTAAAATTTCAACCTCACCGGTATTGAAATTCCTCTGAAAATTTGTAGAATCGTCGTTAGCATCCCACAGGCACCATTCTAAAAAGCTAAATAGCTTAAGAGTTTTCTTTTTACTGCTTTCATTTTTTAAAACTANCTTTTGCACCTCAACATTAATATCCTGAGGAACAAAAAAAGTTATTTCAGATGAAACTTCATTATGCTTACCACTTATAATGGTGTAGCCTAAGCCATGACGGCATTTGTATTCTTCCAGCTCCGTCTTAACAGGTGACCACCCTGGATTCCATACAACGCCGCTATCATTTATATAAAAATATCTNCCTCCCATATCTACGGGAACATTATTATAACGATAACGTGTAATCCTGCGCAAGCGTGCATCTTTATAGAATGTATAGCCTCCTGCAGTATTAGAAATCAAAGAAAAAAATCCCTGCGTACCTAGATAATTTATCCACGGATATGGAGTGCGGGGAGATGTGATAACATACTCCTTGTTGACATCATCAAAAAAACCGTACTTCATAACTAAAACGTCCTTTCCTCGCTTGAAAACAAGCTTTCCTTTTTAGATAATAAAATTAGTATTTGCATTGCTTATTTTAATAATCTGATCATAATATTTACTAATAAATAAATTTTATATAATCTCTAGATTAGATCAGCAGTTTACATTATAGTATATTTTAAAGAGAATTTCAATACCTGAAAACGATAACAAAAAAAATTATTTGTTTATTATGATTCAATACCGGTATAATGTCCGATTAAGATAAAAAATCTCCTTATCATAGATAGATAAGGAGATAACAAAAAAGTACTTCATCTACATAATATGCTAAATCCTGTTTACTTTAGTTTTTACAGCTGCCTCTGCTACTGCTCTAGCAACAGCGTTAGAAACCTTTTTGTCTAAAGCACTTGGAATAATATTTTCAGCATTAAGCTCATTTTCAGGAATAAAATTTGCAATAGCAAGCGCCGCTGCAATCTTCATCTCATCATTAATTTCTCTTGCACGAACATCCAAAGCACCTCTAAATACACCGGGGAATGCTAGGACATTATTTATCTGATTAGCAAAGTCACTTCTTCCCGTGCCTATAACAGCAGCTCCCGCTTGCTTTGCCACATCGGGCATAATTTCAGGAACAGGGTTTGCCATAGTAAATAGAATAGGCTTATCAGCCATACTTTTTACCATTTCGGAAGTAACACAATTAGGTGCTGAAACGCCAATAAACACATCAGCCTCACGCAAAACCTCTGCAAGAGTACCCTTTTGCATATTAAGATTTGTTATCTCAGCCATTTCCTGCTTTTGTGCATTAAGATTTTCTCTTCCCTTATATATCGCACCCTCTCTATCACAGAGGATTACATTTTTAAGCCCCATAGCTATCAAAAGCTTGATTATTGCTATACCTGCCGCACCAGCCCCACTTGTAACAACCTTAATTTCATCAATTTTCTTATCAACAATTTTCANAGCATTAATCAAGGCTGCAAGAGTAACAATAGCAGTACCATGCTGGTCGTCATGGAAAATAGGAATATCACAAACTTCCTTCAATCGTCTTTCGATTTCAAAGCATCTCGGTGCTGAAATGTCCTCAAGGTTAATCCCTCCAAAGCTGCCCGAAATAAGCGAAATTGTATTAACAATATCATCGACATCTTTAGAACGAATACATAAAGGTATTGCATCAACATCACCAAACGCCTTAAACAAAACAGCCTTTCCCTCCATAACAGGCATACCTGCCTCAGGTCCAATATCTCCAAGCCCTAAAACTGCCGTTCCATCTGTTATTACTGCTACAAGATTATGTCTGCCAGTAAGCTCATAGCTCTTGCTTATATCCTTTTGAATTTCTAGGCATGGTTGTGCTACACCAGGAGTATAGGCGAGTGATAAATCCTCCCTTGTATTAAGAGGTACTTTGCTTGTTACCTCGATTTTTCCTGCCCATTTTTCATGCAGCTTTAAGGATTCTTTTGCATAATCCATTATTAGTCCTTCTTTCTTTTGTTTTTATATTTAAAAATTAATATTTTCAATAACTGATTTTAGAGTATTGGCACTGTGTAAAAGCTCCTTCACTTCATCAACAGTCAGCTGAGGACACATCGCCCCATGTATACCTCTTGCACCAATAATATAAGGAAGACTTAGTGCAACATCGGAAATTCCATAGCACCCATCGGTTTTATCCAACGCTGCTGAAACCACCATCACAGAATTTGAATCTCTTAGAATAGCCTCAACAAGCTTTTTTACAGCAAGTGAAATAGCATAATAAGTAGCTCCCTTAGCTTTTATAACTGTGGCGCCGGACATACGCACTTCTCTTTCAATTTCCTCTTTATTTATTTTATCAAATTTAAAATCGGAAACAGTATTTTCAGAGTATGCCTCAATATTTACTCCGCCTATTGTAAGCAGCGACCATGGAATAACGCTTGTATCCCCATGCTCACCTAAAACATAGCCATGAACACTATGAGAATTAACACCCAAAAGCTTAGCAATAACTGCTCTAAGCCTGCTAGAATCAAGCAAAGTACCCGTTCCTATTACCTGCGTCCTTGAAAGCCCAAACCTTGTCGCCACCTGATATGTCAAGACGTCAACAGGATTGCTGACAATAATATAGACGGCATTAGGACAGTATTTAATAACCTTTGGCATTATGGAATTCATTATATCCGCATTCCCCTGCACCAAATCAATTCTAGACTGTCCGGGCTTTCTAGGAGCGCCCGATGTAACAATTACAACATCAGAACCTTCAGTATCAGGATAATCACCTGCATGGACATTTACAGGTACTGACATAGCAGTTCCTTGATAAATATCCAATGCCTCGCCAAATGCTTTGTCCTTATTTATGTCAACTATAACAATTTCAGCGGCAGTACCAGAAGATGAAAGTGCAAAAGCTACTGAAGCGCCAACATTTCCCGCACCTATAATTGTTACTTTTTTACCTTTATTCATATTAAATCATCCTTTCATACGATGATAAGTTTTTATATAAAATTAATTATATCAAATAAAAGTAATAGTTGCAACTATTTTTTTATTTTATAGCAAATGGCTGTAAAAATCTATATCAAAATCATATTACCCTTTACTTATTAAAGCCAATATGATATAATTCATCTATAATCTAAAAACAGGGGTGCATATGGAAGAATACAAAAGAAATATTGCTGAAAATATCACTCAATTGAGGCAGGCTAAAAATCTGACTCAAGCTCAGCTTGCTGAAAAGTTAAATTATTCTGATAAAGCTGTTTCAAAATGGGAAAGAGGAGAGTCTTTTCCCGATGTATTTATTTTAAAGCAGCTATGTGAATTATTTGGCGTTACTATCGATTACCTTTTCCATACACATAAAAAAGAAGATATTGTATCAAAAGCTGAGCATATAAAAACAAATCATAAGATTATCACACTGATTTCTATTGTTGGTGTTTGGTTTTTAGCTACTCTCATTTTTTCAATAATAAAAACATGGTTTCCGAATGTAGCAAAGCTTTGGCTTGCATATGTTTTTGCTGTGCCAGTATCTTTTATTGTTTTGCTTGTTTTCAACTCCATATGGGGCAGAAAAAGATATAATTATTTGATTATAAGCGGGCTGTCATGGTCTATAATATTAGCTGTATATATTTCGTTTTTTTCACAAAATTATTGGCTTTTATTTATGATTGGAATACCCGGACAAATTATTATCATACTTACTTCAAAGCTAAAAAAACGCAAGTAGATTTTTCTCTACTTGCAAAAATCCTTTCTCTACTACGAGTAGATGAAAGGATTTTTTCTTTCTACCACATTATACTGCACGTGGGTTTACTCTTTATGAATGTTCTTGTATAATAAAATTGCAAATTAAAATAAAAACATAATTAAACATTCGTGAATAAGGCATTAAAAGGAGTAGCATATGAGCTTTAAAATTGTAACTGATTCTTGTGCAAACCTAACAGATGAACAAATTAAAAACTATGATATTGAAATTGTATCTCTTTCCTATATNGAGGGTGATAATATTCACAAAAGCTATGTAAAAGGTGTTAAGACGGATACTAAAAAATTCTATGACTTTGCAAGAAAAAAGATACCTTTGTCAACCTCACTTCCAACTCAAGAGGATTTTTCTAATGTCTTTAAAAAAATACTTGAGCAGGGTAACGACATTTTATATATAGGNTTTTCCTCNGNTTTAAGCGGTACTTATCAAATGGGTAAGCTATGCNTTGATGACTTAAAGGAAAAATACCCTGAAAGAAAGCTTTTGAGTGTTGATAGCCTTTGTGCATCATTAGGTCAAGGCTTACTTGTACATTACGCTGTTCAATATAAAAACGAGGGTAAGTCAATAGAGGATACTTATCACCTTGTAGAAGATAATAAGCTTAATATATGCCATTGGTTTACTGTTGATGACCTATTCTTTCTTAAGAGAGGCGGAAGATTATCTGCGACTTCTGCTATCGCCGGCTCAATTCTTCATATTAAGCCGATTCTACATGTTAGTGATGAGGGAAAGCTCGTTCCCGTCGGAAAGGTTATAGGACGAAAAAAATCGCTTGATACACTTGTTGATAAAATGGAGAAATCTATCGATAAAAGCATTGTTCAACCTGTCTACATTTCACACGGTGACTGCACTGACGATGCTGAATACGTGGCTCAAGCTGTGCGTGACAGATTTGGCTTTGATGCTATCACAATAAATTATGTAGACCCTGTAATCGGCGTACACTCAGGACCGGGAACTGTGGCACTATTTTTTGTCGGTGCTAAAAGATAATAATAAAGCCACAAACTAAAACTTATCTAAGAGATTCAATCTAAAGATAAAGTAATGTTAAATTAAACCTGTTTTTTGGTAATTCATTTCCCCTAAAACAACCATTTTATGCTTCAGCCTTTGATATAAACTCAATCCCCTTACTAAATCTATGTAAGGGGATTTTTTATTGTAATACTAAACAATTGAAATTTCTCAAAAAATAAAAGCTTAAGTTAAGTTTTTTCAATTATTTTCATCAGTGATTAGCATAAATTATTTTCTAAAAAATAATAACGTAAAAAATTTTAAAAATTTTTCAAAAAAGGCTTGACAAAAGAATACCAATGTGGTATACTTTGAAACAGGTTAGCAAACGCTAACTTCCTTTCAAAAGTGTTTTTACCCTATTAGTTGAAAACACAGCTATACCTTATCTTTTTAGCTTTTGCTGTGGGTTTCAACTGCTTTATGTCTAGCCGATTTTTTCGGCGGTGTGAACAATACTCCAATATAATTTATCCCCCATTTTTAAATGGGGGAATTTTTTTACCTATTAATATAAACATTCGTAAGCTATTTATTAAACATACTCTTTAAAAATTCATATATTGCAAATCTAAACTCTATATCTTGACTTTCTTCAATTCTCTTACTGCTTTCCTCTGTTAATATTATTTCGTTTTCATTATTTT
>JGI24708J26588_10001696_pt1 | contig 17314 bp, 10 predicted proteins | sample BioPla1DNA2_FD_26588 | JGI IMG/M metagenome (IMG submission 26588) | reverse complement strand
GTAAAATCGAGTAAGTTTACCAGCATTTTTTCCTTTAATTGGCGTATACTCAATACTAAACATACCTTTACCACCAAATTCTTCGGTTTCTTCTATTACTTTTGTTCTAATAGATGTCTGTGCATTCGTAGTTCTAAGTATTTTTTCAATATAAGAATAATAAGCCTTTTTTGTATTACCATCAAATTCGTCTTTGGCTATTTGATTAACTGACACAAATTCAAAATTTTCATGTTTGTAAAGCTTAATCATATCGCCATTTCCAGCTGGAAATTCTTTAACAAAGTCTCCATCATCTATTCTTTTAAGTACAGTTGTATATTTCCAACTTTTTCCTTGATCCTCATAACTTTGGATATAATCCATAAGCTCTTGCTTTTTCTGTGGAACAACATTGAGTTTAAATGACTCCAAATCTTTTGCGTAAAGAAGTATATATTCAACATTATCTTGAAGGCTTTTTCCAAGGTTACTACCACTAACTCCCGCTACTTTTGTTTTAACAGAGATAGTATTAATATGATTTTTTCTTGTAAACACTTCATCCATCAAAACTTTTAAATAAGCCATTTCAACATTATCAATTTGTACACAAATTGCACCCTCTGGAGCTAGAAGATTTTTTAATATTTCCAAACGAGACTTCATCAACTTCAGCCAAATAGAATGTTCTAAATTATCATCATAATGTTCAAAAGCTGCTCCAGTATTATAAGGCGGATCTATATAAATACATTTTACTTTCCCTGTATATTGTTGTTCCAATGCTTTTAAAGCAAGTAAATTATCTCCATGAATGAGCATATTTTCTGTATTAGGATCTCCATAATCTTTTGAAGGATCATGAAGTAATATACGAGGTTCTACAGCCGGTTCTTTACCTTTTCCAATCCAAGTAAGTTCTAATTTTTGCATTTGCAATTCCTCCGTTATTTAATCTTAAAACCAATGGTCATGATATGAGTAATTATGCTATGACCCTTTAATTTCTCACGAATTTCATTCTGCAAGCGTTCATTCATTTCATCAATTTCATCTTCACGCTTATTGATATCACGTTCCATTGTTCTACGTTTTTTCTTCATTTTTTCAAGTTCATCTTTTATTTCAAGCATTTCAGAAAGCGGTAAATTTGTGCTTGCTCTGAATTCTTTATTTTTTTCAGTGATAGCTTTCTTTAAATCTTTCAGTTCACGCTTAAGACCTTCTTTTAAATCTTCGCTATAAGCATCTAACTTATCACATTCTTCCAAATAATATTTTTTATTATTTTCTTCAACCTGTTGCTGTTGATAAGCAATAAGCTCCTGTCTAAATCTAATGAAGCTATCAGATTCCGCCTGACAATCACCGACAACAGTTCCACGAAGTTCCATCATGGAATTGATAAGTTCTTCATCAAGCAAAGTTCCATCATCACATTTAACAGTAAATATCAAATGTTCTTCTTCTCCTATACCCTCATAGGATACTTTGTCAATTGACAACATGCCTTTTAATCCAATATGTGAATCCAAAAAAGCTATATGCCTATTCTTATTACCAGAGTAATCAAACTCAATCGTTACCGGAGAAAGCTCAGTTTTATTTGCTTCATCTAACCAATCCGAATATAATTTATCATCTTTTCTAAGAAATATATCTCCCGATGTTTCTGCTGATTTCCAATCAAGATTGTATGTTTTAAAATTTCCATCGTTATCTACACGGAAACGAAGTTGATCAAGTGGCTCAACTCTTTTTGCTCCATGCATAAGGAAAAAGTAATAAAGCCAACGAGTATATTTATCCATACTAGCAACTGTACTTGTTTGACAATCTTTAAGTTTTGCAGCTACATCCTCATCAAAATTTTCTAAAATTGTTTGACGAGCTTGTGTCATTTTTTCATTAATTACTTCAGACATTTCTTCTTGCAATTCATCAAATTCTTGAGTGATTTCATCAGATGTTTTACATTTCTGATAGATACTAGCAATACGTTTTTCAAAGTCTACACCTGATTCAATAGAGCCAAGAACTTCATCAGAAGAACCAAACACGCCACTAAACAATCTGAATTTTTGATCGAGCAATTGATATACCCTTACATCAGCTGCATTTTTTCTATTAAGGAAGTTAATAACTACAACATCATTTTTCTGACCATATCTATGGCAACGACCAATTCGCTGTTCTATTCTCTGTGGATTCCATGGAAGGTCATAGTTTACAAGTAAACTACAAAATTGAAGATTTATACCTTCAGCTGCTGCTTCTGTCCCAATTAAAATACTTGCTCTATCTCTAAATTCTTCAACAACAGCTGCCTTAATATCAGCGGTTCGAGAGCCTGAAACTCTTCCGTCATTTTTATGACGTTCTTTCCATTCGTTAAGGATTCTTTTTGAATCAGCGTCACTATTAGAACCATTAAGGAAAACAATCTGACCCTCATATCCATTGTTTGATAACAGATTGTATAAATAATCTTGTGTTCTTCTTGATTCTGTAAAAATAACAGCTTTTCTTTGTCCGCCAAGTTTTTCTGTTTCATCAAAACCTTTATGTAATGCTGTTAGAAGATTTTCACCCTTAGAGTTTTCAGTAATGCTTTGTGCCAACTTAGCATACTCTTCAAGCTGTGCAAGTTCCTGCATGATACCTTCTCGGTCTCGAATCAATTCAGCAGTTATATTTTCTTCATCATCAAATGAATCTTTTAATTCATCAATAGTATCGTAATCTTCAATATCCAATTCGCTTTCAACGCCTATCAAAAGATTGTTCAATCTTTCAATTAACGAATTAAGTGTTCCAGAAATTGCAAATGAAGAAGAAGCTAATAGTTTTCTAAGAACCATAGTGATAAGTGTACGCTGACCTTCTGGAAGTGCGTATAATTTATCAGTCTGCAAATAATCAGAAATAAAGTTATATAATTTTTCTTCATCAACCGAAGGTGTGTACTCTTGCAAAATTGGAATTCTATTTGTGTATCGAACATATTCCGTTACTTGCGAACGGAGTGTTCGTTGACAAAACGAATGTAATCTTTTCTTTAAGTTACGATTACGAATTTCCGTATTATTAACTGCAACATACATTTCTCTAAATGTTTTTGAATCTCCAAAAACATGATCATCAATAATACTTACTAAGCCATATAACTCCATAAGATTATTTTGTAATGGTGTAGCTGTTAACAACAATTTCTTTTTACCGTTTAAAGCACTCTTGAGTCTATTACCGGTAACATTACTTGTTTTGTACACATTTCTAAGGCGGTGAGCTTCATCCATGATTACCAAATCCCAATTTACTGCTTTTAATTCAGCCGCCTTTCGAGATGCGAAATCATAAGAACAAATAACTACCTTATTAGAAACTTCAAATGGATTTATTGAACCATTTTTCCTAAGTCGATTAAATTCTTTTGACTCCATCAGAATAGAATCAATGTAAAATTTATCTTCAAGTTCCTGTCTCCACTGCATTCTAAGAGACGCAGGCACAATTAGAATTATTCGTCTTTTTCTTTCTGCCCAATACTGTGATAATACAAGACCTGCTTCAATAGTCTTTCCAAGTCCAACTTCATCAGCTAAAATAACACCATTACTTAATGGTGATTTTACAGCAAACATTGCAGCATCTACTTGGTGTGGGTTTAAGTCAACTTTTACACCAGACATAGCTGAAGCTATAGATTCAAAACTTGACTGTGGTCTTTTTAATTGAATTTGTTCAGCAAAATATCTTGATTGATGTGGAGTATAATTAACCATAAATTCATTTCACTCCTTTATTCGTCTTCTGTTATCTCTAAAATATCTGAAACATCACACTTCAATGCAATACATATTTTTTCGATAATATCCATATTTACATTTTCGTTTTTCCCAAGCTTAGTTATAGATGCAGCACTAATCCCTGCAAGCGACTGCAAATCCTTTTTCTTCATATCTTTATCAATTAACAACTTCCAAAGTTTCTTATATGTAACTGCCATCTTATCCACCTCTCGAAATATTATCATCGTTTTTCATTCTGCTCTCTATTTTAGCATATTATTCTTCTTTTTTCAATTGTCATTCCTCTATTAAAATCAATATTATTGCGAACGCATGATTTTAATTAGTCTACAACTTCTAATCGTATTTTTAAGAGATTTCACAAACTGGCAAGCAGTGTAAACCAATAGTGGTTTACTGTTTTTTCAATTTTCCGCTTTCGCAGAAACTTTCAAAATTGCTTGTTGGGGAATACCCCAATCCCCTTAAAACACCAACTTTCAGTCGGTGGCTACGCATTCATTCTGAACGCTTTTACTTTTTTACAAAAAGAAATTTGGCAGGACTCACGCTAATGAATCCCGCCATTTTTTATCGAGAAGTTCTTTCTCTTTCTTCTGTTTTTTCTTTGTCTGACAAGAACCTTTCCACATTTTTCTTTGCTTTCATAAGCTCTTGCATTTCATTTTTAAGATTGTGATACTGTAAATACATCTGCTTTTTCTCATTCATCAGCTCATAGTATTCCTTGTTTAAGTCTTTTGCTGTTGGAAGCTTCTGAAGTCCACATTCATCAAAAGCTTTCTTGGCTGCTTTATGAAGTGTAATCTGTTCTCGGTGCTTCTCAAAAAAATCTTTACTGTAACCGGACTTCCTGTATTGAATATAAACTTCTCTTGTATCGTTGTAATTGAAAATGTGCTTTTTAAGTGCAAGTAATTCTGCCATACGATTTTCTTTTTCTTTAATACCTGCTGATAGAGTATTGAATTTTTCTGTTGCTTCGTCAGATTTCATTTTCAAATCTTCCATACTTTCAATTTTGTTATCTCGCAAAAACAGCAAAGTCTTTGACATGGACTTTAAATTAAAATTCGTTGCCCATCGCTCATAACCTTTGCCTTTTCCAATAATTTTACGCTCTATATCAATAAGCAAATTGAGTTTTTGTTTCTTTGGAACTTCTTTTGTTTTTGCTTTTACTCCGTCAATCACATCACGAATTTCATCTTCTGAATATCCCTCACCAAGTGAACGCAAGCGAATGAATCTCTGCTGACCTTTAGAGCGAAAAGCTATATGCTTTCCTCGTTTTACTTCAAATCCCACATCTTCCATGAGTACAAGAAACTGATTAAAATCTTTTGGTTTCTTGTCTAAAGCTTCATCAATGGCTATACGAATACCATCTCGGAAAGTGTCTTTTTTCTCATACTTTGGTTGCTGTTGTCTTTCACTTTTTGATTTTCTCTCAATAACAGACAGACCATTTTCTAAGCAAATCAAATCGCTTAATCTTTGAATCGCAAGACCTGAGAACCAAAAGTTATTGAATTTTTTTGAAGCGTCCAACATAGTGGAATTAAAAATAATGTGGTTATGGATATGTGGCTTATCAGTATGAGTATCTACAATAAAAGCGTGTTTACCTTTTGTAAATCGCATACCAAGCTCATAACCTAATCTATTTGCTTCTTCCGGTGTAACTTCTCCTGGCTTAAAAGATTGGCGAATCATATAGGCAATCACATCATTATTTTGCCTTCTTCCTGTAGCCTGCTGATATGCTCTTTTGGTTAAAAGAAATTCTTCAAGAACTGTTTTCGGATCACATTCATAACTGCTGATATAGTTTCCGTTTTCAGTTTTCTCAGGATTGTGAGCATAATCAATTCTATCTTCGAGCGTCTTAGCTAAAGTCTTACCTTTGTTTATGTGTAGTGCAATCAGTTTTGTAGCTGCCATCATTTCACCTCCGTCATTTTGAGCAAAAGAAAAAAAAGCCGCTCATCACGACTTTCTTCAAAATCATATTTATTCTATTTTTAAATTCTTACAAATCCTTTAAGATTGTCATTTGCTGATTCAAGGAAAAGGAGTATCCATGCTGCACAGAACAGTGATAAAACACAAAGTATCAATAATGTTCCAATTATCAAAAGCTGGCTCCAGAATCCTTTTACAATCACAAATATGCAGCAACCAATAAGGAACAACATAAACGGTCCAAGTACATAGGTTGACAAGTTTACCAACACTTTTACTATCAGTGTAAGTATACATACAATCGCTATCAATATATACGCAATCAGTTTAAATGGTAATTTTATAATCTTCATCGTTCATGCCTCCTCGTCTTTTTCTAATTACATTTTAAAGTATCTGTATGTAACTCACAAGGATGTCAACATCTTAAATGCAATTTTTTATTTTGCAAATTTTAACAGTTCCATCAACTCCCACATATGTTTCGCTCCCATTAAGTAAATTTGAATAGCTTCCAGCTCTTTACGATCCAATTCTAAATGGCAGAATCTCGACAAAGCTTTTGCTTCTTCAACACTTAATTCCAATGGTTCGTTTATTTTATCGCCATCGACGATTGTTGAAATTACTCTATGTCTTTCTAATAAATCATCTGTTTCATTTAAAATCTTTCGATAGGCTTCTGACTCTTTTTTCAAAGTTTCATGACATAAACCTCTCAACGCCTTCAAAAATCCCTTCTAACCATTTTGGCAAGTGATAAATATCAACATCATCAATTTTCATATTCTAATCCCTTTTCTTTAAATATATTTTTTCTATGTAAGTACAGCACAAGGCTGTACCTTTTCTTCAAATTGAAGAAAGTCTTGCAAGTATCTCTTTTGAAGTATTCCAAATCTCGTCTAATCGATTCTGCAAGTCCTGAATATCTTCTTTGTAGATACTTCCTGTTTCATTAGCTCGTTTTGCATATTGATTTAAGTTATTGCTACACCTGCGAAGAAGCGAAACCATTTCTTTTACATCTTTCAAATCAAGCTTTACGCAATAGCCGTCAAGTGCCATTTTGCGTATATAAGCATTTAGACAACTGATTTCAACTTCCTCCATCTTCATACGGATACGCTTCATTTCACTTTCTGATACAAGCACATTCATTTGCTTATCACGTTTTTCAATCACAGTGCCACCTCCATATCCGATTTACTTCTTTCATGAGGAATACCATCAGAATGTCTTTTCAGTTCTGCCAGCACTGATACACGTTCTTCTTTTTCTGGCTTAGCCTCACTTTGCTCGTCCATATTAAGAGCAGCGTCAAGTTCAGCAAGTCTTGCACTTTTCTGTGAAAGCTCACTTTCTAACGGGAAAGTTCTTTTCACTTCCACTTTTGCAGCTTCCTGTTGGTTATAAAGATTATCAAGTTGTGTCTTTGATTTTTCTAAGCGATTTGGAATACCTGCAAGTGCATTATCCATTCTGATAAGATTTCCTCGTGGATCTGTGCCAATAGTTAGCCTGTGGCTCATATTTCCTTTGAGTGTAAGCTGATATTCTTGATTGAAGCTGTCATAATCAAGCTCCATCTTGAATCCTCGATACTCACCAATATTCATCGGCTCTGTACCTTTGAAATTCTTACAAGTTGCAAGAATTGCTTCTCCGGCAAGTTCCTTATCCGTAAAGTGTTTTGTACCGACTGTGATACCAACAAAATCTTCTTTTGGAAGTGGGTGCTGTTCTACCACTTCCATATCTTTTTCAAAACCTTTGATGAAACTTTGATACTTTTCAATTTCAGCTGGGAAATATTTTAAAAGCTGGTCTTCTAAGCGATACACTTTACTTTGATGGTCTGCCTTTAATACTTTCAGTCTTGCTACATCAATATCCAAATCCATCTTTTCTTTAATTAATGGATTACCGGCACACAAGGCTTTGATTTCTGCATAAGAGAGTGCTTGCTCATCAACATCATCACAAGAACGAACGGGTGATTTACTCGTCATAATCTGAGAAATAAACTTCTGTTTATTCTCCAAAGTCTGATACAAATATGCGTCAAATGTTCCTTCCGTTACATACTGATAGACTTGTACTTCTTTGTTTTGATTGCCTTGACGAATGATACGACCATTTCTTTGCGTCATATCTGATGGACGCCAACCAACATCAAGATGATGAACTGCAACAAGTTTATCTTGCACATTTGTTCCGGCACCCATCTTCTGCGTACTTCCAAGAAGAACTCTCACTTGTCCTGTACGAACTTTTGAGAATAGCTCTTTTTTCTTTGCTTCGGAATCTGCGTCATGGATAAAAGCAATTTCATTTTCAGGAACACCTCTTGTAATAAGTTTCGCTTTAATATCATCGTAGACATTAAAGGTACTGTCCTTTTTCGGTGTCGATAAGTCGCAAAAAACAAGCTGTGTGAGCTTTTTATCCGTTCCTTTATCCCATATATCAAAAACATTATTTACACAGGCATTGAGCTTGCTGTTGGGGTCATCAGGAAGTAAAGGATTCATCAGTCTTTGGTCTAAACCGATTTTTCTACCGTCTGATGTTATCTTAAGCATATTATCTACTGATGGATCTACCGAACCGCTATGCACAACCGCAGCTCTTTCCGAAAGTGAAGCCACCATTTCTTTTTGAATCTCCGATGGCTGTACAACTACCGTTTCAAATTTTGCTTCGGGTACAGGAAGATTTAATTGGTCAGATGTTTTAATATCTGCCACTTCTTTGAACATATTCATCAGTTCTGGAAGATTAAAGAACTTGGCAAATCTCGTTCTCGCACGATACCCTGTACCTTCAGGAGCTAATTCTATTGTTGTAGCTGTTTCACCAAATGTGGAAGCCCAACAGTCGAAGTGCGTTAGATTCTTCTGCTGCAAAGTGCCATACTGCAAATATCTCATCACAGTATAAAGCTCCGTCATAGAGTTACTTACGGGAGTTCCTGTTGCAAAGATAACACCTTTTCCACCTGTCAGCTCGTCCATATATCGGCACTTCATAAACATATCCGAAGATTTTTGAGCTTCCGAAGTAGAAAGTCCTGCAACATTTCTCATTTTCGTATAAAGGAACAAGTTTTTAAATCCATGACTTTCATCTACGAATAAGCGATCTACACCAAGTTGTTCAAAAGTAATGACATCATCTTTTCTATCAGTTGCAAGGAGCTTATCAAGCCTTGTCTGTAAAGATTTTCTTGTTTTCTCCATCTGTTTGATAGAGAAGTTTTCGCCTCTTTGATACTTCATTTCATTCAGAGCATTTTCAATATCATCAATCTGTTCTCTTAAAAGTTTTTCCTGTCTTTCTGCTGAAATAGGGATACGTTCAAACTGAGAATGACCGATAATAACTGCATCATAATCGCCTGTAGCAATTCTTGCACAGAACTTCTTACGATTAGCTGTTTCAAAATCTTTCTTGCTTGCCACTAAAAGCTTTGCACTTGGATACAGTCTTAAAAATTCATTCGCCCATTGTAAAGTCAAATGGTTTGGCACTACAAAGAGTGATTTCTGACAAAGTCCTAGTCTTTTTGCTTCCATTGCAGAAGCAGCCATTTCAAAAGTCTTTCCCGCACCAACTTCGTGTGCTAAGAGAGTATTACCACCATAAAGAACATGAGCAATAGCGTTCTTTTGATGTTCTCTCAGCTTAATATCAGGATTCATACCACCAAAGCGAATATGACTTCCGTCAAATTCACGAGGACGGGTAGAGTTAAACATTTCATTGTATTTTTCTACTAAGGTCTGTCTGCGATTCGGTTCTTTCCAAATCCAATCAGCAAATGCGTCTTTGATTGCCTGTTGTTTCTGCTGTGCCAGCGTGGTTTCTTTTTTATTCAAAACTCGCTTTTGTTTTCCGTCCGGTTCTTCGATAGTGTCATAGATACGAATATCCTTTAGGTTCAGCGAATCTTCCAAAATACGATACGCATTGGCTCTGTCTGTTCCATAGGTGACATAAGCATTAACATCGTGTCTACCCGGAGCACTCTTTCCTTTAATCTGCCACTCAGCTGTAAGTGGTGAATAGTTTACTTCAATACTTCTACGAAGATAAAACGGTGTTTCAAAGGTTTCTTCCATAAACTGTTGGATATATCTTGGATCAATCCATGTTGCACCAATACGCACATCAATTTCAGAAGCATCCAAATCTTTCGGCTGTGCCTTTTCAAGAGCCTCAACATTGATACGGTATCTCTCATCATTCTGCACCGCTAAACGGGCAATTCTAAGCTTATCTCGTACATTGCCGGATAAATAGTCATCTGCTGTATGCCAGCCTTTATCCATATCATCAGGACCCATTGGGTCTTTGAAGATAATGCCATGAAGCTCGCTGGTAATAGTGTCAAAGTCATTTGGAGTACCTAAAAGCTCTGCCATATATGGCAAGTCTACCATACCACGCTCACCGATAGAAATTGCAAGTGCTTCACTTGGTGTATCAACGCTTGTAATATTTACTTCCGGTCGGATTGTTCTTTTGGTAAACATATCCGCCTTACTTTCAAGCTCTCCGTTTTCATCAATATTTTCAAGAGAACAAAGAAGATAATAAGAAGAATCTTCCGAGAATGCTAATGAGTTGGCTCTTGAATTAAGAAGTCCATACTTTGCGGTAAACTCATCATAAAGCTCATTTAGTTCCTTTTGTTTTTCTTTAATACTTTCATCAGGATAATCGTTTAGCTGGTAGTTAATCAGCTCATTTACCGTCTGACGAAGCTCCACCATACCTTTAATTCTGCCTTTTGCTGTTTCATTGTGATCACAAAGCCTCATAATAGAGTTTTCTCTAAAATAGACTTCATCATCAACTACCGCAAAAGAGAAGTTTTTTACATCAGGATTTGCCGGTATTGTTTTAAGTTCTCCTACAATGTTCTGCTCTGCAATTTCAGCTTCAACATATTCGCCTTTGATATTTTTAATTGCTTCCTGTAACTGTTTAGAAAGGTCTGCACCTTCTTTTGGAATGACAGTACATTCTTCTTTACCATACTGTGTGGAATGACTTGTAAGCTCTCCAAGAACCATTTGAGGATTATCTACAAAGTAGCTGTTAATAGCAAATCCGTCCTCAGTTTGTCCTAAATGCACCCAATCCGGTTCAATATCAATGGGATGTTCACGCTTCTGCAAGAAGATAATATCGGACACAACATCAGTTCCGGCAATGGCTTTAAAAGCATTGTTTGGAAGTCTAATAGCTCCCAAAAACTCTGCTCTTTGTGCAAGATACTTTCTAACATCAGGTGTCTGCTGATCCATCGTGTATCTGCTTGTAACAAAAGCAACCACGCCGCCGGGACGCACTTGGTCTAAGGCTTTGGCAAAGAAATAGTTATGAATGGAAAAGCCAAGCTTATCATACGGTTTATCGCTGACTTTATAATTTCCGAATGGCACGTTGCCGACCGACAAATCGAAGAAATCTCGTCTATCTGTTGTTTCAAATCCGGCTACAGTAATATCTGCATTAGGATAGAGCTTCTTTGCAATTCTTCCGCTGATAGAATCAAGTTCAATTCCATAAAGCTTGCTGCCACGCATTTCTTCGGGCATAAGTCCAAAGAAATTTCCAACACCCATTGACGGTTCTAAAATATTTCCTGTCTTAAATCCCATCTGTAAAACCGCATCATACATAGCACGAATCACAGTAGGACTTGTATAGTGAGCATTTAAAGTAGACGCTCTCGCCATTTCATATTCACGCTCAGGAAGTAGGGATTTAAGTTCTAAATATTCCTTTGACCAGTTTTGTTTATTCACATCAAAGGCTTCTGAAAGTCCACCCCAACCGACATATTTCGACAAGATTTCCTGTTCTTCAGAAGTAGCATTACGATTTTCTTCTTCCAAAGTTAAAAGCATACGAATGGCAGCCACATTGTTAGCATATTTCTGTTTTGCACCGCCTTCACCAAGATGTTCATCGGTAATCGTAAAATTAACCGCCGGGATCTCTTTTTCTTCTTGAAGCTTAGCGTTACGGGAATCCTCTGAAAGAAGTCTTTCAAAGTTTGCCATACTTTCCGCCCTGAAGATTGGATAGTAAAGCGTTGGATCAAGAAGCTGCACTTCATGTTCTCTAACTTCTGTAATCTCAAACTCCGTACCTTCAAGGAATACCTTTTGTCCGGCTTGATATTTTGGCGATGATTTTGTAACTTTTTCATCTTCTATCGGAACATCAAAGACTGTCGGTTCAGTAATAGGAACAAATTCATCAGCGATTTCAGTTTCTTCAACTTCAACAACTTCTTCTTGTTCAGTATGAACATCACTCTCTAGACTGTCAATTTTAGGGGCGATTTCTTCCTCTTTTTGCGGTTCTGGAGCTGTATAATACAATCCCTTATCAATTAACCTATCAATACGGTTAGCAACCTGTGTCCAATTTAATTTGACCTTTTCACAGCCAGCTTTATCATAGATAATTCCTTTTGCATCGTGATTTTGACCGCTTGCTGTTGCACCGGAAAGTGCATGAGAATGTCCACCTGTACCATACTCACCTTTAAGGAAATCAGCTCTATCTTTTGTTGTTTGGTGCTGCTCAAAGTAATTAAAGATTCTTTTCTTTCCCTCCGAGAAACTACTTCCTCTTATAAGATCCTGATTGATTTCATCATCAGTAATAAAAGATTTCACTTCCGGCAAAGCAAACATTTCTGTATCAAATTCCTTGCGTGGAAGATTCAGCTCAGTAAGTGCCTTTTCGATTTTGTCTATCTTATGATAGTGGAAACGAAGGACATTTCTATCCACCGCATACATCATTTTAAAGACTTGAAATTCTTTTTCTAAATTCGAGCAAAAATCTTTATCACTTAATTTTTCAGCAAGTGACTGTGTTTCACTTGGAAAACCATTGCCTTTAATATCTGCTAAAGAAGGGAATACATCTTCACGCTTAATCTCATCACTTAAATCGTGATAAAGATACCAAAGTTTCTGAGAAAGCTCTTTTCTTTCATGTGTTGGTGCTTCCGCAAGCTCTACATTGGTTGCAAACTTACCTTCTTCCAAAAGCTCACCGATTCGCTTTGCTACATCTTCCCAAGGCATAAACTGAGCATGAGCGTTATCTCTTGCTGTATTACCTTTTACAAAAGATATGCCCTCATCGCTATACCATGCAGAAATGCTTCTTTTATCGCTCTGAATACCATAACCGCCATGATAGACTTCTTTTAAAGTAGGAATGATTTCTTCCACTGATTTCTGCTTCATAAATTCTGTAGCAACTATCATTCGGGCATTGTCGGTATTGCTCCCAAGCTGCAAGAATAAGTCTGTTTCATTTTGCTCAAAAGAAAAAGCGAAGGACGTTTTTACTTCGTTCTCCGCTTCATCTATAAATTTTATCTGTTCATCTTGGCTAAGGAATAAGTTTAAGGTTAATTGTACACCAGCTCCGTCAGTACGATTTCTTCTGCCTGTGCTTTTAGGCTGTTCATGTGCTGCACCCACAACATCTGCTGTGTTTTCTTGTCCGGTGCCGGATTCTTCTCCAGAAGCTCTTTCATCAACAGTTCGATTCGCTTCGTCGCTGTTTCCTGTACTTCCCAAAGGTGCGGAAACAATGTCTCGCTCAGAATCATATCGTCGTAAGTCATCGGTTTGTGTTCCTTGAGGAATGTTCTCCTCATGTTCCCATACTTCCCTAGAGGTTTCGCTTCGCTGTTCTGTAGTTGAATGTCCGGAATCAAATATTCTCCCGCTTTCAAATAATTCATCTCTGTCATCATAACTTTTGCTCCTTTCACTTTCTATGCTTTTTTCTACTTCAAATACCGTTCTTTCAATTTCTTTAAATATCTCTTTTGTTACGCTGTTGACTGCTGTACCAAGGGCATTGATGGTTTTTCTTGTGTTAAACTCAAAAATATTTAAGAAATCATCTTGTTCAAAATACACTTCGGGAACATCCACACATCTGGAATATAGTGCGTAAGTGGCACTGATTGACACCGCCTTTTTAAATACCACTTCGATGTTAAAATCATCATACTCTTCAAGAAATGAATCCGCAACGATGTCGATGAAGTCAGATTTGTTATTATCCCAATAATCTTTTGCAAGAACTTCAGCAACTTCTTCAAACTGCATTTCCATTGTGCCTTTTGCTTGTACTCCAAATGTTTTTTCAAAGGCAGACTGTATCGGTTTTCTGTGTCTGTCCTCAATTTTCCAAAGTTCATCAAGCTCTAAAGAATTTCTTCTTTCGCCTGTATCAGCCACATCAAATACATAACGAAGATAAGGCTTTTCCGTATTCGTTACAAAAAGGGCAATACCTTTTGAACCTCGCTTTACATAGCGAAGCTTCTCATCTTTCCATGCGTCAAATTCTTTACAAAGCGTTGCATTCGGTCTTTGTGCATGGATCATGACCTGCTCAGGATAAGAAAAATCATAGTTTCTTCCCATAGTAGAAAGAAATGATGTCCATGAATCCATAGACTTTGTAATCTCATGGATTGTCTTAGTTGCGACATGGGCATAATATTTTTCTTTTTCGTTCATTTTCTAACCTCCAATTCGTCAAATTTGAGGATAAAAGCAAAGCTCACTGTACTGCGATTCAGAAATCTTTTGAAGCTTTTTGATTAAGGCTTCTATCATTGTCTTTAGTTCCATTTCATCAAAAGCAAGCTGTGCTTTCATCGTGTTTAATTCTTTAATCGTTTTTTCCTTGGTGTCCTGCCCGTAAATCATCAATAACATTTTTTCATCATGTGTGAAATCCATTACTCCAACTCTCTTTCCGAGTGGCACTTGGCTGATTTTGCGATTGCACCTGCAACGGGTGGTTCTTTCAACTTTTCAAGCACTGAAGCTTTTCCGTTGTTGATAACACCATCAATCATTCCATAATCATCTTCCATTGCCATCTCTGCATTTTTTAAATAGTTTTCTGGTTTTAAAAACTTTGGAAGTTCTGCAAAACCTACTGAATCTACATAATGGCAAGTTACCACATCATGTTGCTTTAACGCCACAATGTCACTGACCGATAAACTGTGTCCTCGAAAGCTTTCCGGGTGATATAGATTGAATTTCTCATACAAACTTTCAAGCAAAACTGCCTGATTGTCCGTATTTTCAAGTGGTGCGATATATACCACTTCATAATGGTCAAAACATGGCTCAATACCGAGGCTATCAAGCTCTTTTCTTGAAGCAAATCTCTCTGCTACCGTTTCATCGGTTCTTTTTAGCTGCAAGATAGCATAGCTGTCATTGGCTGATTCCAAGAACGCTTCTAATCTGTCCTCATGTGTTCCGCTTCCGTTTATTTCATCCCATTTTTCGATTTTCATTTACATTCACCTATCTTTCTTCAAAAATATCCGGCAGCGTTTTTTTACTGTCGGATATGTTCATCTTGTGGCTATTTAATTTTTCAAGCACCGAGGGAATCCTTTTTTCTTCGATAGCTTCTACTTTTTCCAAAAGTTCATCATAATCTACTGCAATCAAATCTTTCTTATCCAGCTTAAAATCTGAAAGAATCTCTTTTCTTGCTTCAATCATAGAAAGATCAGGCATGTCGAGCTGACCGCCATCAATTTCATTAAAGTTTTTATCATACAAAGTGTAATCCCAACCATCATCACAAGTCTGAAGTGCAAGAAAGTGATTTCTTCCTACTTGCCAAGCCATCTGTTCTTCCATAATCTCAAGCTCTTTTGAATACTTTGCACCCACACGCTCCATCATTTCTGCAAACTGACAGATATGAAAGATTTCACTTCCGATTTTCGTATGATAATCATCTACATATTTGCATGGCTTGATGACCGTTTCTTTGGAGAACTCAATTTGAATCGTTCCACCGTCGGGAATATGAAACAGATCGTCATAGCTGCTGTTAATAAAACGAATCTCTTTACTCATAGCTTATCTTTTACCTCCTGTATCAAACTCTAAATGAAATTTAGCTTTACCGTCTGCTTCCGTACCAAGCACTACATCTGCGTTATAGCTCTTTCCGGTTTTCTTTGATTTGCAATCCTTTAGCTTTGCTCTGCCATCACGAAGAAGCTTATCCACAATATATTCCGTAAGCTTTTTACCGATATGATTAAAGAAAGCATTATCTTTCCAAAGTACAAATCGGCACTGTCTGTTACTGCAAAACCAACCTTTTTCTCTTTCTACTACTTCATTACCACAATGAGGGCAATGTCCAATGACTTTATAATTCTTAGGCATAATCACTTCTGCTCCTTTCACGACTTCATAAGTCTTTACTAATTCCTGTACCATCGTTTCAATCTCATTCATAAAGGACTGTGATGGATATTCCTTATGCTCAATCTTTAATAGTTTTTCTTCCCAATCGGCTGTCATCGTCGGAGATTGAATCTGCTCCGGCATAACAGTTATTAAAGCAACGCCTTTATCTGTTGGAATTAGATTTTTCACCTTATTATTACCGCTTCGCTTCAAATATCCTTTTTGTACCAGCTTTTCAATAATTCCCGCACGAGTGGCAGGTGTACCAATACCTTTTCGCTCAGCTTCTTTTGGCATTTCATCTGCTGTGGCATTTTCCATAGCTTGTAAAAGCGTGTCTTCCGTAAATGGCTTTGGGGGAGAAGTCTTACCTTCTTTGATAGAAACATTACCAACTGTTAGTTCATTGCCGACCACAAGCACAGGGAGCTTCCCACTTTCTTCTTTTGATTCCTTATCACTTGCCACAAGTGCTTTCCAACCATTTTCAAGCACAGTTTTTCCTTTGGCTTTAAATATTGAATTACCACATTCAAGCTCAATCGCTGTTTCTTCATAGCGATAAGCTTCACTTACACTTACAAGCAGCCTTGTAGCAATCAGCTCAAGTACAGCCTTTTCTCCTTTGGGAAGTTCTTCTAAGTTAAATTTCTTAACTTCCCTTGTTGGGATAATAGCATGATGATCGGATACTTTTTTACCGTTTATGACTTGCGTGACATTTACTTTACTTGACACTTTCTTTTGAAATACCGTTTCAATCTCATCAATTAAATCCGGTATCATTACTGCCATATCTTCCGTTAAAAATCGGCTATCAGTACGGGGATAGGTGGCAAGCTTCTTTTCATAAAGGCTTTGGGTATAATCAAGGGTCTGCTGTGCTGTGAAACCTAAGATTCTGTTGGAATCTCTTTGTAAGCTCGTCAAATCATAAAGTGCCGGTGCATTTTCCTTTTTCTCTTTCTTTTCTGCTTTTGTAACTGTACATTTTGCGTTTTCCTCACAGGCACTTTGTAACGCTTTTACTTCCGAGAACCCTTGAAAACGCTGGCTTTGTGCGTTGAAATCTTCAAAGTCCAATACAACTGTATAGAATGGCTCTTGTTTAAAAGCAGAGATAGAAGTTTCTCGCATAACCGCCATTGCAAGCGTTGGTGTCATTACTCTGCCAACATTTAATGTTTGGTTATACAGGCAAGAAAAAAGTCGAGTAGCATTGATACCGACAATCCAATCGGCTCGCTCTCGACATAAGGC
>JGI24708J26588_10001694_pt1 | contig 17323 bp, 11 predicted proteins | sample BioPla1DNA2_FD_26588 | JGI IMG/M metagenome (IMG submission 26588) | reverse complement strand
TCTCCTCGCGTCGTGATGCTGTTATGTAGCTCCCGATTTCCTCGTTGACTTCAACTTCTGATGTGGTTCCGTCTGCGAATTTCCATTGAATTTTCATTATTCATAGCTCCTTTCGGAGCCTGAACAAGCATTTATAGCAATCAAAAAGGACGAACCTTAACGCATAGCTATAAAGCTACTTGTCAGGCTCGTCCGTCATTTTTAATATCTGCCGCCATTAGCGGCATTTGCGTCGTGCTCTGTTTTTAAGTACAGATTATGCTATTCAATTTTCCGGATGCCGATTTCAGCTTTACACTTGGGATTCGGGCATTTGGTGTAGTAATCGGCTTCCCAATCGTTATGACGCCCCATAATGTGCATTTCCGAGCGAATCCACATCCCTGTGTCAATGAGTCGCCCGAATCCACAAGCGGGACAGGCCAGCCTTTGTCTCCCGTTCTGATGTCCACGAGGGTTTTCATTCACCGCTAAAGCTGTTACAGTTGCTTGGACTGTTTTTTCTTTTTTTCGGAATCTATAGGTTCCGCAGAATCTAAAAAAATAGCTTATCCAAAGGAACATCAGGAAAAGCGTTTATAAGTCCACCGATTGTCTTCTTGCCTCCAACCCGTACACCGCGCAGAAGTCGGCTAACCTCCATTCTGGAAATGCCAATCTTTATGGCAAGCTGAGTGTTGCTCCATCCACGTTCTTGCTTCAATTTATTTAGATACTCAATGTTCGGTCTCAAATATATCACCTCCTATGCGAAGAACCTTTAGGTTCCATATTTGATAAAATATATACCGCATTTAATTAAGCGGCAAATAGGAACCCATAGGTTCCAAACATATATTACACCTATCGGTTACAAAAATCAAGTCATGTTTCAAAAAAGTGTTGCTTTTAGGTTACGTCTATGGTATACTAAGTTCGAGAGTTGAAAGGAGACCAAGTAAATGTCTAAACTCGGAGCATTCATTAAGGGGAAACGCGAACAGCGTAACCTCTCTATACGCAAACTCGCTGAGACTGCCGGAATAAGCCATACGGAAATAAAACGTATCGAAGATGGGGTCAGGAGACAACCGTCACCACAGGTGCTTCGTTCTATTGCTGTTGCCTTAAACGTCCAGTATGAGGAGTTAATGTCGGTGGCAGGATACTTGGATACCCAAGAAAAGTCTTTGGTCGCAGCACAAGCGACCTCAACCGATGATTTAACCGAAGACGAACTAGCAAAAGTAAATGAATTCATTGCATTCATCAAGAGTCAGCGAAAATAGGCGTACCAACCTCTTCCCAGAGGTTAGTGCGCCTTATTTTTTAACGACGAACCGGAATGCGAACAAGTTCAACCGCAGGGAAGCGACCTTTAGCTTCTGTCACGATTTCGTTGTAGATATCATGGGATTTAGTTAAATCCTCGATGGTCACTGCGAGCGCATATTCCACTTCTTGTGTGTTCTCCACGTCCCATCGTGAAAACAACTCAAGCCATATTTCCCAATCTCCGGCAGAGAAACTGGAAAAGATCTCTTCAAAATGGTAACAAGTATCCCATTTCTTCCTGCCGTCAGTCACCCTTGGGTTGGATGATTTGTTTTGCCCTTTACTGTCTAGTTTGTGTAGCGAGGCCATAACAAATGCTCCAAGATACTCCTCGCCCTTTGTATGGTCAACGGGCGGCTGTGTCACGCAAGTCACGATCACTTTCGCCTTTCCCCGTTTCTTTATCCCTTCGAATACTTTCGGCATGATGAATTTGACATGCCTTTTCGTTTTGCGGTTCAGGGTTCCGCTATGTATAAATGTGACCCTATGGGCAGTTGAGTAGATACTTGTTTCTAAAACTGGTAAACCACGGCCGTAGCAATCACCGTAGAACGCCGCTTCGTCTTTTTCTAGCTTATTCTTACTGTCAATAAGAAGTGGAAGTTCAGCTCCATGGTAAAGCAAAGTCTCTGCCATCAGCGTATTTTGATCAGGAACAGTCTGGAGAATCTGAGCCAAAATGCCTGCAATCTCCGGAGCCGCAAAACTTGTACCGGCTTCAATCGCCAGTTTCCCTTCAGGTGCAAGCATAAGTGCAAACTCGTCAATCGGCGTATTTCCGTTACTCAGGATGGTACCACCATAAGCGACAATATCCGGTTTGCGCATTCCACAAAAACCGGGTCCAATTCTTGAATAGGGAGCGACATCGCCGCGCTTGCTCAGGCTCCCATTGTGATCTTTACCCACTACTGACCCGACACTAATATTAAGCATTGAATCGGCAGGCAGAGCAATCCTCGCGTCTGTGTCGTCGAGTATCCGCTCAAGCGAGGTTTCCGTCTGGTACAGAATGTGGTTGCCGACTGCAATCGTGAACTTCACTCCATACTTATACGAAAGATAATCCAATTCGTAGCCAAGGTTACTGATGACATCGCCCTCTATGGGCACTTCGGCTGCGGACGAGAAGTTATAAACTTTTGCTACATCGTGAAAAGTCTCGACAGCTTCCTTAATACGGAGGATCATCGTATCCTCTGAGATCCGTTTTTTATCTCGTATATTACAATCAATTATTCTTGCACACGGTAACATCGTTCCAGTCGCAAGCTGCTCACCTACATTCCGAAACGCCGCCTTGCTAGCCACCTGTGTCCCGTGGCGGCAAGAACCACCTGTGCTTCCGGTTGGCGTCCAGTGGGTTACGATGACAGATTCGAGGGCGTCAGGAAACTTAACACCATCATCCAGAATAACGACAACGGGTAGTTCATCAATGTTAACCGAAGGGTCTAAGGAGAGTTTGTGGTCACAGGGGACAATAGCACATTCTAAGACATCTGTAAGGAACACAGTTGAAGACACGCGGCAAACGACAGTATCGTTTGAAACTTCCTCAAGACTTCCTATGGGTATTTCAGCGCGAATAATACCCGTTCCATCCGACAACTTGAACGGCTCTGCGAGGATTTTACCCTTGTGCTCCTTGATTTTATCGACTAGTTTTCCCTCGGCTCTATCCTGTAGTTCGCCGCCAAGTTTCGGCACGAGCATTAATTGAACGTCGAGAAGAAGATTATCCTCACCGACCTGTTCAATTAGCGCACGGAGAGACCTGGCTTGCTTTTCGGTAGCAGTGATGAAGCGAAAATCATCAATAAACTGGTATTGTTTCGTGCTGCCATCGTTGTCCCGATAACCACGTACACGGTCTTGGAGTCGATCAAAGCGTGACTTTGTAGCGGATACTATAGCCCGCCGCTCGTCCTTTACCATATTGATGTTCATTCCCTCTTTTTCAAGGAACTCACGCTGATCTTTCAATTTTTGTCCTTCTGGAAGCACGATCTCAAAGATGCGGATGTCCTCGTCGCTGAGTGAATCGTCACCACTTTGGATTTTCGTATATGCCGAGACAATGTCCTGCAAACCCGTCGACAGCTTAGACCCGTGTTCAAAACGGTCAAGCCCACGTTCTTCGGAGAAACCTCTCGGCGTATTGTCGAAGTCCTCAACTTCCGTCTCAAGCGGTATCGTGAGGTGCGGTCTTAGGTCATTGTTCATCGCCATCCTCGCTTTCCTTATCAATTTTTTTCAGTTGGTACGAGAGCGTGTTATGCTTCATGCCGAGTGCTTTGGCTAGTGCTCTGATGCTCACTCCTTTATCGTGGAGGGTAGACGCTGCCTGAATGACACTTGAACTGTTGGCGTTGTTGGTAAGCTGCTGGATAAGCAACTCAACCATATCAGCCATTGTAATAGGGCGTTCGGTAGTGACGTATCGTTTAGCCGCTGCTACCACGAGCTCTTTAAGTTGGGCTGTGCTGCGTTCCGCTGTAATTGTGGTAAGCAGTTCTATCTTCACCTCATGTTTAACACCATACTCTTGAAACCATTTCGTTATCAATTCTGCCCGCTGTTCTTCATCAGGATAGCTAAGGTTGACTACGTAATTGAAACGCCTCCATATAGCAGGGTCGAGAAGGTGCTCGTGGTTTGTTGCTGCAATGAGGAATACATTTATTGGCATATTGTCAAAATTTTGAAGGAGTGCTGTCACTACACGCTTCAATTCCCCCATCTCGTTCTCATCGTCACGTTTTTTTGCAATTGCGTCGAACTCGTCGAGGAACAAGACTATACGCTTGCTTCTCACGCTATCAAAAACTTTTCGGAGATTCACGCTTGTTTGTCCGAGATATGACGAGATTAAACCATCGAGCCGAACATATGCCATCGATAGCCCCAGTTCTTTTGCGATTGCATTAGCAAGCATTGTCTTCCCGCAACCAGGAGGGCCGCACAAGAGCAAGCGGTTTGCTGGGGGCAACTGATGCTTGATAAGTTTTTCGTTATTTTCGTTTTCTGATAAAATTTGACCAATCAGGACTTTTTGGTTATTTGGTAACACCACATCTTCTAAAGCAATAGAGGGTTGAACTACTTCAAATAATTCAAGCATACTATCTTTGTCGCGTGGAGTTGTCATTGTCGGTGTCGACGCCGATTGAATCGAAAGGAAGTCTTCTTGTTTCTTTGGACGGTTCCCGATGTTGCTAACAAGGGTGCTTCCAGCGTTTTTACCGAAGTAAGCATCCCGAATCTGTTTGGAAAGACGTATGTTCCCTTTACGCTCCTCGTCTGCTGCCAAGACGGTTACAGCGGCCTGGAATTCTTCCTCAACACCCGAACAGTGAGCGATTATTAGTTTTTCAATTAACTCTGCTTTCAAATTAATTCTCCTCGATATATAATGTACTTTTTTAGTGTAACCTATCGGTTGCATTTTGTCAAGGCGTTTCATATAATTTTTTGAACAGTTTTGAACACTTTTCATTCTAAACGGATTAATTAGTAAATAAATTCTGCGAACTCAAAATATTTTATTGACTACTGCAATTATTTTTGCTATACTAAAAGAGTTAATATCGAGAGGTGATTGTTATGGCCGTAAGTTACAAAAAGTTGTGGAAGTTATTGATTGATAAAGATATGAGGAAGCAGGATTTGAGAGCGGCGGCCAAAATTAGTTCATCGTCTATTGCCAAGCTCTCAAAGGGCGAGAACGTAAACACAGATATTCTCGTGAAGATTTGCAAAGCCCTAAACTGCGATGTTTCGGACATAATGGAAATACTGCCCGACCAAGAGGAGTAAGTTAAACAACGCTAATAGAGGTGTCAATGTATGTTTGATTTCGGCAAAGCTAATGAGCGTCAGCGAATCGCCATAGAGAGTGTAGACGGCCCCGTGCTAATTACAGCAGGGCCGGGTACAGGAAAGACCTACACTCTAGTTCAGCGAGCTATTTTCCTTATACAGGAGCGTGGTGTTAATCCGGATCAGATTCTGATGGCGACTTTTACAGAAAAAGCAGCGAAGGAACTTGTGACAAGAATTACAAACGAACTCGCAGAGCGTGGTATTGTTGCTAACATCAACGAGATGTATATTGGGACGTTCCACTCGCTTTGCCTTCGTATTATAAAAGAACATTTGGAATATACCCGACTTAAGAAGAACTATAGGACGATTGATCAGTTCGACCAGACCTATGCGGTATTCCAAAACATTCATAAGTTTCGCAATATCCATGGTATTGATGCTGTGCTGTCTAAAGGCGGTGCGTGGCGGCAAGCAGGTGAGATCTGTAGTTATGTCAATAACCTCACCGAGGAATTAATCGCCCCCGATGTGTTGAAGGCGGACCCTGACCCGGCAATTGCAGCTCTCGGCGGAATGTTAGAAGTTTATCAGGAACTTCTCTCCGAGAACAACCTCATGGACTTCTCTGCTATTCAGACGGAGGCATATTGGCTATTAGTAAATAATCCCTCCATACTTGCTGAAATCCAACAGAAAATTCAGTACATCATGATAGACGAGTATCAGGATACGAACTACATCCAAGAACAAATTGTCTTCCTTCTCGGCGGAGGCCATAAAAACATCTGTGTTGTAGGGGATGATGACCAAGGTCTATACCGTTTCCGCGGAGCTACCATCCGGAATATTCTTGAGTTTCCTTCGAAGTTTGCCGATGGTGAGTGTAGGGTAGTCCCTCTAGTTATGAACTATCGCTCGAACAGTGATATCGTAGATTTCTACAATAATTGGATGGCAACGACCGACGGAGCGAGGTTCCGTTTTCGTTGGAAAAATTTCCGTTATGATAAGACCATCAACCCTCACACCAAGTCTACGCTTAATAGTCCCGCTGTTGTGAAACTAGCTAGCTACGAGGATTTGGACGAGTGGTGTGAGAAGATTCTACTCTTTATCCGCAGGATGATGGAATCGGGTAAACTGACGGACTACAACCAGATAGCCTTCCTTTTTAATTCTGTGAAACACCCTCGTGTCACACGTCTTGCTCGATACTTAGAGGATAATGGAGTGAATGTTTACTCACCCCGCTCTGACATGTTCTTTGAGCGTGACGAGATTCGACTGTTAATAGGCTGCCTTATGCTGATGTTCCCAAAATATGTCATAGGACTTGAGAAAGAGGAATATCAATTCCTACAGCCTGAGCACTATAGATATTACCGTGGCTGTGTGATTACTGCGAACGCCTATCTTGAGAAACCAGAATCAGCCGACTTGCGTAACTGGATACGCCGTCGCGGGAAGATTCATGCTGGTCTTAAAGATACGACTGATTATGCTTATTCCGGCTTGATTTATCAGATGTTTCAATTTGAGCCTTTCTCAGACATCCTCAGTACGGATATGCGGGTTAGTGTAGTTGATATACGTCCTGCGAGAAATATCGCACTTTTCACACAAGTCGTTAATAAATTCGAATACCTGCATCACATAGATGTGTTAAGTGCTAAATGGATTGATAGTACTACAGAGCGTTTTTTTAACCTTTACCTTCGATTGCTCTTTGATGGGGGTATTTCAGAGTATGAGGACGATGCGGAGTATGCGCCGAGTGGGTGTGTTTCATTCTTGACAATCCATCAATCGAAGGGGATGGAGTTCCCGATTGTATTTGTAGACTCCTTGGGAAACATTCCGCGAAAGGCTTATAAAGACATTATGCAAGTCGTGGAAGATAAGTATTACAAACGCCCNGCGTTNGAGCCGTATGACCAGACTAANTTCTTTGACTTCTGGCGGCTTTACTATACTGCATTTTCACGCGCTCAAGACCTTCTTGTGCTTACTTGCAATGAGGACAAGCGGACGCCGTCGATGTATTTTAAAGAAATCTATGAGGAACTTCTGAATGTGGAGAGTGAGAGTTTCGATCTCTCTGAGTTCGATTTCAAGAGTGTAAAAGATGTTAACCTCAAAGACACGTTCTCTTTTACCTCGCACATCGCTGTTTACGAAGCCTGTTCCATTCAATATAAGTTCTATAAGGAACTGGAGTTTGCACCCGTCCGGGTGAACGCTATGTTGTTTGGTATGCTTGTACATCAGACAATCGAGGATATTCACCGTGCCGTTCTCCGACATGAGGAACACCTCATCCAAACCGACAACATCGTGGCGTGGTTTGATGCAAATTACACATCTTTGACAAAGAGCGAGCGGACATACCTGGCCGAGCCGCAACGGAATGCAGCTCTTAAGCAGGTCCTTCGTTATGCTGAGCGTCAAGCAGGACAGTGGCACACCCTAAAAGAAGCTGAGGTCGATGTTTCGCTCGTTAAACCAGACTACATTATCGAGGGCAAGATTGACCTCATTAAGGGTGATGGCGATACGGTGGAACTCGTGGATTTCAAGTCCGAGAAAAAGCCCGATATCTTTAGGGATGCGGAGCGGCTCGAACATTACCGGCGTCAGTTGCAAGTTTATGCTCATCTAGTGGAAGAGCGCACTGGACAGAAGGTTAGTAAGATGCATTTATACTACACAGGCGAGGAAAGTGGAGTGCCGACTATTTCCTACCCATACCAGAAGACTGCGGTGGACGCAACGATTCAAGCGTTTGACGACACGGTACATAAAATTCTGCGGAAAGACTTCACGCATCGCTCAGACTCGTCAAAGACATGCAGCGAATGTGACTTTCGCTTCTACTGTGATAAATAGAGTAAACCGGAGGAATGATTATAATGAGTGAACAACTTACTTTTGAATTTAAAGAGCGCCCTACGATTAAGGGCTTTCCTGAACTTAGGTGGACCGGTAAACGCCCCTATCGTTCCACGCAGTATTATCCCGCCCAGTTACGTGAACGTTATGGAGAAGAGCGAGACGGGTGGATTAACCGTATTTACTGGGGTGATAACCTCCAAGTGATGAGCCACCTGTTAAATGAATTTCGTGGCAAAGTCGATCTTATCTACATCGACCCACCGTTTGATTCTAAAGCGGACTATAAGAAGAAGATAAAAATCCGAGGGAAGGAAGTATCTACTGACTCCACCACTTTTGAAGAAAAGCAATACGGTGATATCTGGACTAACGATGAGTATCTCCAGTTTATGTATGAACGGCTTATTATTATGCATATGCTACTTGCTGATACAGGAACTATTTACTTGCATTGTGATTGGCACAAAAGCCATTATCTTCGTTGTTTGATGGACGCAGTTTTCGGGCCTGAAAATTTCGTAAACGAAATTGCATGGTGTTATGAGGATATTGGAGGCCGTGCAGTAAACTACTTTAAAAGAAAACACGATTGTCTTTTTATGTACGGAAAAAGTAGCGAGCGGACTTTTAATATAATGCGTAAGCGACTTTCAGAAAGCACGATTAAACGTTACAAACCATATTTTGATGAAAATGGACAAATTACATACCAATCACTTAAGGATAGTAATCCAGGTGTTTTTAAGAAACTTAAAGGAATTCCTGAAGACTTGTCAGATGTATGGCTCGATATAAATAATGGAGCACCACTTAGCGACTGGTGGACAGATATTTCGCCGTTGAAAAGTGGATTTAGTGAATCGACTGAGTATCCCACGCAAAAACCAGAAGCACTTGTGGAACGAATTATCAAAGCTTCCTCCAACCCCGGAGACCTCGTGTTTGATTGCTTCATGGGTAGTGGAACTACGCAGGCGGTCGCTATGAAACTGGGGCGTCGATTTATCGGTGCCGACATCAACCTCGGTGCAATCCAAACAACGACAAAGCGGCTCATCACCCTTGCCGCAGAGTTGGATGCTGAGCAGGAAGCCAAGCCGCAATTCACACTTCTCACTGGCGGTAAAGATTATCAGAATGTAGAACGCGTCGCTGAAGACAGTAAGAACTACCTTGTTGCTGCCAGTGCAGAGGACGACGAAAACAGAGTTAATGAGGTTGAAACTGACGATTCTACCGAAGTTTTACCTTATACGGGCTTCGAGGTTTACAACGTCAACAACTATGAGTTTTTCCGCAACCCTGTCGAGGCACGTGACTTGCTCATTGAAGCTTTGGAGATTCAGCCCTTTCCCCAGAGCGACATCTGGGACGGTGAACTCGACGGCCGGATGGTAAAGATAATGCCCGTCAACCGAATTGCCACAAAAGCCGACTTGGAGGAACTTAAAGCGAACCTCCCGTACAAGACCTACGAGAAACGCAAAGAAGAGAACCCGAAACAACCCGTCGAAAAGATTACGCTTATCTGCATGGGTCACGAGCCTGATCTCAAGGCTTCTCTCGAGGCGGAACTCTCCGAATATAAGCTCGACATCGAGATAGTTGATATCTTACGCGACAAGGCAGACCTGCAGTTGAAGCGCGACTCTGAAGCCGACATCGCCATCGAGGGTGGACGGCTCGTCATACGCGCTTTCTATCCGTTGAATCTTATGCAGAAGCTTTCGCTCCAGAAAGAATTCGTGGAGGATTGGCGTCAACTCGTCGAGTCCGTGATGATTGACTGGAACTACGACGGCGCTGTCATGCANCCGTCCGTGATGGACGTGCCAGGAAAAAAAGAGATGGTTAAGGGAATCTACGACNTCCCCGAAGGTGCAGGCACAATTAAAGTCAAGATTACCGACTTGCTCTCCGAATCCTTGGAAGTGGAGGTGCGATAATGTCAAGCCAAACGACTGACAATTTTGCGTTTTATGAACAGCTATATCGCTACTATCAGGTAAACCGCCGGAAGATACGTTCCCGCTACAACGACTTAACACGGAAGTTCCTAGCATACAACGACCGCGAAGAAAACCCGACAGCTTTTCTTCGCCGGCCGCAGTTTGAAGCCTTGGAGATGTATGTTTTTATTAAAGAGTTTTTGGGTAATGCCCAAGTATATGAAATTTTTGATGACTGGCGCAACAAGCGTGCCCATTTTTCGGATGCGTCATATTATGCAGTCCGCAAGGATGGACAAATGACGCTCTTTGACTTCGGACAAACCTCCGACGGCAAGTCCGTATATCTGCCCGAAGCAGTGGCTAAGCAGACCGAAATCCTTTTCAAGCAGATGAAGAAGTATAAGGAAGATTACCCGAATTATATCTATGCCCTAACGATGGGGCTCGGGAAAACCATCTTAATGGCGACGTGTATCTTCTATGAGTTTCTACTTGCAAATAAGTATCCTCGTGATAAGCGGTTCTGTCATAATGCGCTCGTGTTTGCTCCTGACAAGACAGTCCTCCAGTCTCTTCGTGAGATTATCACATTCGACAAAACGAAAGTTGTGCCACCGGAGTACGCCAAGGTACTAGACGCGAACATTAANTTCCATTTTCTTGAGGAAAGCGGGACTACTCTCCACACTCTCGACGACTCAGACTTTAATATAATTATTTCGAATACACAGAAGATTATTGTCAAGAAAAAACGTAAAGCAGACAAGCCTGCCGATGTGCTGTTTAAGTCTGGCTCACTACTCTCATCTGTCTATGGTGATGACGAGGACGAGGATGTGCAGGATGATTCCTCTCTCATGGAGAATCAACGATTCAAGAAACTCTGTCGATTGAATCAACTTGGAGTGTATGTCGATGAAGCACATCATCTCTTCGGCGCTGACCTAGAGAAGCATATTCGGGCATCGAGTGGCAAGAAGACAAGCCTGAGGGATACTATTAATATGCTCGCCGAAAGCACATCGATTGTAGCTTGCTATAACTATACGGGCACTCCCTATGTAAACAAGCAACTTCTACCAGAGGTTGTCTATGCTTATGGATTGAAGGAATCCATCCAGAACGGCTTTCTTAAAGACGCCGATCTGAAAGCTTTTGAGAATGTAAAAAGCGAGGAGTTCCTTCGCATTGTAGTAAAAACTTTCTGGGAAACCTACGGCGGTCGTACTTTTGAAGGCTTACCGCCTAAACTTGCTATTTTCGCAACAACGATTAAGGAGGCCGATGAGGAAGTCCGCCCGATAGTTGAGCGAATTCTTGCCGACTTAGGTGTTCCATTATCAAAGATTCTGGTTAACGTCGGCGATGAGAAAATAACAAAGAGCGAGGACATCCGAAACTTCAATGACCTTGATGTGCCTGGTACACAGGGCAGTCAGAAGCAAATCCTTATCCTTGTTGGTAAAGGGCGCGAGGGCTGGAACTGCCGCTCCCTCTTCGGTGTGGCGATGTTCCGTAGTCCTCAGTCGAAAATCTTTGTCCTTCAAGCTACAATGCGCTGCCTCCGCAAGATTACGTCTGAGCAGTTGACCGCTACTGTGTTCCTCTCTAAGGACAACTACGACATTCTCAACGACGAATTGAACAAGAACTTTAATATGGACATCAACGATATGTCCAACCCTGCGACGAAAGAGCGCCAACGGTATAAGGTCAGAGTTTTGCCACCGCCAAGGACGATAAAGCTTAAGCGTATATGGCGTGAGTACAGCCTTACCGAAAAGGGTTACAGTGATCCAATAGATTTTGCTTTGCGAGATACGGATTTCTCGAAATATGCCTCCAAAATGTATGAGAAGGACAGCATCTCTCACGATATGACGATCAAAGAAACTAACATCGACGACCTTAGAGAGCGCATGCGCTACAGTGCGTTCTCCCTTGCTGGAGAGATTGCTCGTTACATGAACATCTCTTGTATCCTAGCAGCACAAATCATCAGAGAAGCAATAGATGGTGAGGAAATTATTCTCGAAACGGTCAACAAATATAACGAAGTTCTCAATGATATAATCATTCCTCAGATATTTCACACCCTCTTTGAGGTAAACAGTAAGGTAAGAACTGAAGATTGTGAGCTTGTCCTTTTGAAAGAGCCAAAAGAAGGTGGTTATTACGAATTTTCAGGCAATCCTAATCTTGTTATTACTAATAGGGATCCGCAGCTCAAGCCCGCAGAATCTGCAAAGACATTTCATGCAGATACATATGTATTCGATTCCATGCCGGAGAAGGAATGCTTCCTACAGTATGTCACAAGCGATAAGGTCAAAAAAGTCTATTTTACGGGAATGTTTACTAGCAATCAGGGAGATCTGTCGATTCAGTATTATGATCCCGAGTCACGGCGCATCCGCCTCTACTACCCCGACTTCTTTGCAGAGATGGCTGACGGCTCATATCAGCTTATTGAGGTAAAGGGTGACGATAAAATAGACGATGCAGTCGTAAAAGCAAAAGCGGAAGCCGCAACTATCATGGCAGTTCATAGCGGCATCGAATACAAGATGTATGCTGGAAGCCAAATAATGAAATCACATATTCTTAAGCCGAACTCACTTGCTCCGCAAGGTTCGCTGTTAGATTGACACATGCTAAACTCGCACCAATGTGCGAGTTTTAGGTATTTAGATCATCTGCTGGTATTTGCGGAAAAACGATAACAGTAAAGGATNGATGCGTATGTATAATCAGCTTTATAGCACTGATTACGGAAAATATTACATAGGAAAATGCGAAGAAATAATANGCCGTCTGAACCTTAAAGGTAAAGTACAGCTTATCTTAACATCTCCCCCATTTCCTCTAAACAATAAAAAGCAATACGGAAATTTAACTGGAGATGATTATTTGCAATGGTTTAGCGGGCTCGCGGAAATATTCTCCAGTGTGCTGACTCCAGATGGATCGATTGTAATAGAAATGGGGAATGCATGGGAAAAGAACCGGCCTGTGCAGTCACTTCTTACTATTAATTCTCTTTTGAGTTTCGTTAATAACGAACGAGCTGGCTTGAGATTATGTCAAGAATTTGTTTGCTATAATCCAGCAAGGTTACCATCACCTGCTCAATGGGTTACGATTAATCGAATACGTGCAATTGACAGCTTTACTCACATTTGGTGGATGGCTAATTCTGATTTTCCCAAAGCAGATAACCGCAGAGTTTTACGACCGTATAGCAAGAGCATGAAGCGGCTTTTGAAATCTGGAAAATTCAATTCTGGGAAGCGGCCGTCTGAACATGTTATTAGTGAAAAAGGATTTTTATCTGATAACAAAGGAAGTATATCGCACAATGTACTAGAATTGGAACAAATTGATGAAAATAAAGAATTACGCCTTCCATATTCAATGTTTAGTATTTCAAACACCAAATCAAATGATTTTTTTACAAAAACATGTAAGCAACGTGGAATAACACCGCATCCTGCACGAATGCCTCTTGAATTAGCGAGTTTTTTTATTGAATTTCTTACAGATGAAGGCGATATTGTTCTTGACCCATTTGGAGGAAGCAACACAACCGGATTTTGTGCCGAAAGAGCAAAACGCAAATGGATTAGCATTGAGGCTAACGAAGATTACGGAAAGCAGTCTATGATTCGTTTTGAGGAGCCTTCATTAAAAGCAAAAATAAAAACGGAGGAATAATAAATATGGGACTGATGCAAGAAGTACAAAACCTGGCAATAGTAGATATTTTTAAAGAAGCTAAAAAGCCCGATTTGTTCGTCGGAAGACCATTTTACCTCGATTTTGATAAAGCATATCTGCTGATAACAGACGCGTGGAAAGAAAGGGTAGGCGGTATTCCTCAAGGTACCTTTATTCTTGCTTTCTATGAAAACGAAAATGATGATGTTGATGAATGTCTTTTGCTAAGAGCAATTAAGCCAGCGAAACTACCAACTGATAACGATGTTATTGCTTCTATGGTAGAGTACTATAAGGACAACTTGAAGACATCGGGCAAAAAAAGTCAACTTGATGACTTTACAAAATACACATTCAGCTTCTCAGGACTTGAATGCCGTATTTTGGGAACATTTTTCCGTGATAGCAATGGAAAAATTCAATTCGGAGCTGATGTTGAAAATTACTATAGCGCGCATAATTATGTTGCTTACAAACCAGTAGGAGAAATACTGGAACAAATAGTTAATTTTAGAGATGGAAATACATCTGTTGGAAGTACAACTGATTATCGAATCGGTAAGATAAGGTACAGTTCAAGCCGTCGTTTTCAAGAAGCACACACAGATGTCCCCGTTTATGTTAGTCCCAGCGACTTTCTTGGAAAGCGGACAGCTCTTTTTGGAATGACAAGAACCGGTAAATCAAATACTGTAAAGAAGATTATTGAAGCTACAACAGAAATAAGCAATAAAGCTAAAGAGATATGTACTAACGCATCAACAACCTCTCCTATTGATAATGTCAAGCAATTTAATGATGAAGGAATTCCAAAATATAAAGTCGGGCAGATTATCTTTGACATGAATGGTGAATACGCAAATGCGAATTTACAAGATGAAGGAACCGCTATATTTGAAAAATACTCAAGTATTACAACACGATACAGTGTTCTTGATAAACCTGGTTTCAAGGTGTTAAAGGTAAACTTTTTTAAAGATATTGCTGTTGGGTATGAGTTAATAAGCAGTTTACTTGCAGACGAAACCGGCGATTATATTAAGAGCTTTATTTCTGTTGATTTTGAAGAACCAGAAGATAAATTCGGTTCAGCGTATACTAGGTGGGCACGTAAGGTAGCAGTTTATCAATGCTGTTTAAAGGCCGCAGGCTTTATAGTTCCGAAAAATCACAAAGTTAAGTTTTCTGGACATAGAGATATTAATAGCAAAATAATGTCAGGGAAGACACTTGATCCTTCTAGCGGAATAAGCCTCGATGATGCACTTGCATTTTGGACATGGGTAGCGGATAACCAAGATGATCCGTTTTTTGTAAACTATCGCTCACAAAAAGGCCATGACTGGGTAGATGAGGATTTGAAGGCTCTTTTGGTGTTCTTGACTAGAAAGCGTAATTTGTCTGGTGTTGCTAGTCTAAGTGGTTTTAGAAAGCTGGTACCACTGAAAGATTATCATACTATACAATCTGATACATCCTTTGAAACTGATATCGTCAACTGTCTTAGACGTGGAGATATCGTAATTATTGATTTATCTCAGGGTGATCCTAACATTCAAAAAACATTTGCAGAAAAAATCTGTTTAAGCGTCTTTAGAAATTCTATGGATAATTTTGTTAACAATCGCCCGAATAACTTTATTCAGTTTTACTTTGAAGAAGCACATAACTTGTTTCCTCAAAAGGATGATAAGGATTTGAGCCGAGTATATAATCGTATAGCCAAAGAAGGTGCAAAATTAAATATCGGACTTATTTATGCTACACAAGAAGTTAGTTCCATTTCATCTAATATATTAAAGAACACTCAAAACTGGTTTATCGCTCATCTAAACAATGATGATGAATTAAAGGAAATCAAAAAGTTTTACGATTTTGAGGACTTTTGTGATAGTTTAATCCGATACAGTTCCGGGAGTGATAAAGGATTTATTCGTATGAAAACATACTCTAATGCTTTTATTGTTCCCGTACAAGTTGACAGATTTACTGCACAAGGAGATTGATTATATGAGCTATGGAAATGACTATTCAAACAAACCATTTGAAAGAGCGAGTAAAACAGCACATACGAATATAATCAATGACGCCGAGGTGCAATCTTTTCTTTCAAAGTGTAAAGTCCCTCCCTATCAGGATGATGTCGATGATGCTGACATAGAAATTCATATGCTTGAAGAGGTTGTTCATAATCCGATTAAAAATATTATAGCTATTGATGGTGGCTATACCAANGTTTTTGTAAAGGAAGAATTCCCATCATCCACCATTGCATTTTTCCAATTTGGCGCGCTATTTTTTAAACATCAAGATTTAATTGATTTAAAAATCAAGCCCTTTATTGACCCTGACGATTTCTCAAAGCTTCAAAACATTCAGCGGATTAAGTTGGTTGTACCAACGAAGGGTATTACTCTTGACGGTGAAGCTGATCTTATTAGTTCGGTTAGAAAATCCATTTATGACTTCTTCTGTACCCAACCAGAACGTAATGGGTTTATTGATGCATTGAAGTGGCTCATTTTTGAAGAGTACAATTCTTCATCTCAAAATGTTATTTGGCATTTAGCAACTTGTCCTTCTTGCAACGAAGGGGTTGATATTCGGGCAAAAGACCTTTCATCTACATACACTATCACATGTCCGCATTGCAGTGGAAAGATATATCTCACCGACATATTTCGTCTTCATGAAGCTATTGATAATGAGCTTGGTGCCGGAGGAATCCTAGGCTACCTATCGACAACAGTAGAGCAAATTATAGCTGTTTTTCTAATAAAACAAATGCTTTCTATAAAACCAAGCCTTTTGTCCGAGACTTTATTTATAAAAGACGGGCCACTTGCCTTCTTTGGTCAAACTGCGAATATTCACAAACCTATGCGAAAGCTAATCACTTATTTGAATAGATATCATACCATATATATTGTTGGTCTCGAAAAGGGTGGTTCGTTTGTTGAGCATGCTGAGCAAGTGTCGAAAAAAATGATCCCGAAACAAATCTTGTTACTTGGGAACAGATATATTTACAAATATATTATTCCTGGACAAGCGAGAAACAACGAACCATATGCAAGCTCTTCCTATTATGGCCATAAGCTTATTTTTAAATCTGAACATAGCAATGTGTATGTAGCAACAATCCCNAATACCCAAGCACTGGCAGAACCGCAAATGGAAAATTATATCAATATTCATGTAATTCTGTCCAATATTACAGCATTAAAATGTGATTTATATTACAACTCACTTGTGCCAATTGTTTTAGCAAATAAACTGGTTTCTCTTGCAGATCATCCAAGTGCTGACTTGTTAAAATCATTTGCACAAAATAAGATCCTATGAATCCAAGCTTTGAGGTATTTTTAACCATATCTCGACTTATTCCCGCGAACGGATAACAACTGTTGAACTGTTCCCGCGAACCGATAGTACCCATTAAATCCACTATTGACCTATTCCCGCGAACGAGCAAAACGGAAAATACAGACCAGACATCGAGGTGAGCCTATCGTTCCACGTTGAGTGCGTTACATTGATGTGTGCGTCCAGCGAAGCTGGCAAATGCTAACAGGTGAAAGTCCTGTAGTGGTAAAGGTAGGGCAGCCACTTAGTCA
>JGI24708J26588_10001693_pt1 | contig 17323 bp, 15 predicted proteins | sample BioPla1DNA2_FD_26588 | JGI IMG/M metagenome (IMG submission 26588) | reverse complement strand
ATATCACTCCCCTTCCAGTTCATCATAAATTTTCTCAAGTTCCTTATTCATCTCTTCCTTAGATAATCCCATATAATGCATTTCCACAATTATATTCTTTAAGACTTCCCTAATTTCCTCCATTTTCTCATCATCCGCCCCTATCTTGTAATCTTCCCTTATGAAGGTTCCCTTCCCCCTAATCGTTTCCGTAACCCCAGTCCTCTCTAGCTCCTGATAGGCCTTACTTATTGTGTTGGGATTAGCCAAAATCATGGACGATAGCTTCCTTATAGAAGGTAGCTGGTCACCAGGCATCATTATTCCCTTCATAATATTCTCCTTTATTTGAAAAATGATTTGTTCATATATAGGCTGGCTGCTTCTTGGGTCAATATTAATCATTAATTCACCTCCTGAATATTATCTATGTATATTAGCATCCTTATAGTGTGTAGTGTGATGTAGGTGTGCTATGTCAACTAGTACACTAGTAGTATATTATTGCTTATAGTAAATGTCAAGTAAAATCAGGGACAAATAATAACGGGGACGGTTCACAAATTATAATAGTAAATATAAAATTTTAAGGATTTCACCTATACAGATGCAAATATTAGTAGTTCAAACTGCTGTTATTTGTGAACCGTCCCTGTGATTGTTGTTGATTGTTGTTGGGATGATAGCAAATCTTTTATTATTATTAATTTAAGTAACTACCTAGGTAGGAATAGAAATAAAATCTTCTATAAAACTTCTTTCCTCCATCACAATTTCTAATCCCTTATCTGTTAGGTATGATATCCCAGATTGTGTAATATTACCTATCACTTCACATATCTGCCTGTGGCTCATATTACAAAAATTGTTCATTAAAAGGCATGATACTGCCCTAATTCTAGTGCTAGCCCTTCTATATTTTATATATACGTTGCCTGGGTCCTCATTTAACTTATTTGCCACATAGTTTATCACTTCATACGGGTCATGATCTCGTGATATGAAAGTTTTCTCACTTCTATATTCACTTTCTGCTTTTTTAAATTCTATATCTTCCTTGATTTCAAGATCCACACAATTCCTAACTAGCTTCAAATATTGTTTTTTATTTCTCTTATATTTAAATCCTATGAGATTTACTAAAAAAGACCTTGTTAGAATCCCAAATTCATTGGTCTCATCGATGTATTCCGCTAGACTAGAAAAAGGGTAGGATTGAACATCCCTTTCATATCCCGGTATATCTTTTGGATTGTTGTGTATATATGCAGATACTGTAATCATATATCTATCATCTTCTATAGGTGTGCTATGAAATCTTTCTTTAAATACAGGTCCATATCTATTATATTTCCTATTATAATATTGACTATATGATAGGTTAATTGATGCCATAATTTTAGAAATATCGGCCCCTAAACAATCTATAATAAAATGCCCATGGTTGCTCATTAAACAATATGCATATATAGCAAAACCATATTTGGTTTTATATTTATTAATAATTTCTATATATTTGACCTTATCTTTATTATCCCTAAATAGATCTATCTCTTTCAAACTCTTAACTACAATGTGGTATTGTCCTGTGCTACTAATTACCCTAGCTTTTCTTGGCATTTAATCTTTCACCTTTCTTTTTCTTGCAATAAGTTTTAGTTAGAGTATTGCCAAATTTATTATTTTGAAACATTGCACGCAAGAGGGACGGTTCACAAATTATACTAGTTAGATACTAGTGTAACTTGTGAACCGTCCCCTCTCTAAGTACTGGTGTTATTTGTGAACCGTCCCCACCATGCACTTGCGTTCTATCATCTCGTCTATTCTTCTTATATATTCTTCTACATTTCTTACGTTAGGTATTCTTTTTATTTTATTTCCTTTGTCTGTTACCTCTTTAGTTACAGCTCCAGCTCCTATAGCTATTATTGTTTGCTGCTCAGCTATCATTTGTATATTGTATATGCTTTCTTTGCCTGGCAAAGCGTAACCTATATTTTCTAGGTTGCCTAGGGTATCTTTTTGCCTATACATATAGTATGGGATCATGCCCATTTTAGATGCACCCCGGGATGTTATTTCTAACATCTTTTGGATTGTTGCTGATTTTGTTAGATCGTATTCTTCTATTTCCTCTCTTAACCTAGAGGCTCTTTTTATGGCCATTGCATGTACTGTAATACTTTCTGGCTTCAGTTTTTTTACTTCTTCCATTGTATAGGAAATATCTTCAGAAGTTTCCCCTGGTAGTCCTATTATTAAATCCATATTTATGTTTTGATGGCCTTCTTCTCTTGCCATATTAAATACATTTTTTATATCTTCTACACTATGGCTTCTCCCTATAGTTTTTAGGGTTTCTTGTCTCATAGTTTGGGGATTTATTGATATTCTATCTACATTGTGTTTTTTCATCAGTCTAAGTTTGTTACGATTTAGTGTATCTGGTCTTCCTGCTTCAATGGTGTATTCCTCAATTTCCCCTATATTAAAGCATTTATCTACTTCTTTCAGCAGTTTTTCAAGTTGCCTGTCATTTAGGCTAGTTGGGGTCCCTCCCCCTATATAGATACTTCTTATGGTGTTAGCTTTTATTCGACTAGATACATACCTCATTTCTCTAACTAAGGCATCTAGGTAGGCATCTACCAATTGCCCCTTTTCTTTTAATGAGTAGGATGTAAAGGAGCAGTAAAGACATCTTGTTGGGCAAAACGGAATGCCTATATAAATACTAATTTCGCCTTCTTTATTCTGATATAGAACTTCTTCTTCTTTCCTTGCAACATCTATCATTAAATCTGCTTTTTCCCGGGAAATACAATATTCCTCTATTAATTTTGTCTTTATAGTGGATTCCGTAAGGCCCTTTTTCTTATAATTGTGGACTATCTTGGTAGGCCTTATTCCGGTAAGTACACCCCATGGTATATCTTTACCTATAAAATTTGAAAGTACTTTATACAGGGACTTTTTAAGTGCTTGCCTAGTTAAGTCTTGGCTTTCTACCTCTATCGTATATGATTCTACTACACTAGTATCCGCTAGTAATATGCTACTTACCCTAGTCCCCTCCACCTTGCTTTCCACTACATAGTCTGTTTTTTGCAGATTCATATAAGGCCTAAATGCATTTATAATATTTTCTAATTCAAATTCACTATTATGGCCTATAACATTTAGTTTTATGGTCCCATATTTAATAGTCAAGGCTTTTCATCTCCTAAAAGTCCATATTAAAGTATGGGTTATTATTTTTCTCATGTATAACTGTTGTAGCTGGCCCATGGCCTGGATATAAAACTGTATCATCTTCTAAAGTAAAAACCTTTGTTTTAATAGAATTAATCAAGGTTGTTATATTACCGCCATATAAGTCTGCCCTACCTATTGATTCCCTAAAAATCACATCTCCCACAATTGCTGCATTGTAGTTTTTAAAATAAAATAATATACTATCAGTTGTATGCCCCGGTGCATGTAAAACCTGGAAAGATAATTCATCTGGTAATACCTTTAATAAATCTTCATAACTAGCCCTATCTTCCGTGATATATTTATCAGCTTCAAGTTCTACTTTAACCCCGCCAAAAACAGTAGATAGATTTATTTCTGCATCCTCCAAGTATTCCCTTGCATTCTCATGGGCTATAATATCACAACCTAATTCTTTTTTTATTTCCTGGGCAGCTCCTATATGATCATAGTGTCCATGGGTTAAAAGAATTAGTTTTATCTCCCATTCATTATCCTTTATTTTATCTAGAATTCTTTCCGCCTGGGCACCTGGATCTATAACTATCCCTTCCTTTGTTTTTTCATCAATTACAAAATAAGTATTAACACCTAATGCTCCTACTGTTATTTGTTCTATCATAATTATCACCTCGTAATATTTATATTTTCCTAAAACATCTTATCACTATCTAATAGTATGGTTACTGGTCCATCATTAATAAGATTAACCTGCATATCTGCCTGGAATTCACCGAATTCTACTGGGATATCTATAGATTGTAGCTTTTCAACAAAGATATCATATTTTTGATGGGCCTCTTCTATACCACCGGCAGCAATAAAACTGGGCCTAGCTCCCTTCCTAGCATCCCCATATAAAGTAAAGTTTGGGACTATTAGAATAGATCCTTCTACATCTTTCACTGAAATATTCATTTTTCCATCATTATCCTCAAATATACGTAGGCCCTGCAACTTATTAATTATATAATCCATATCTTTTTCACTATCACTAGCCTTTATCCCAACTAGCACTAGTAAACCTTGGCCAATCTGTCCAATAACTTCATTATCGACAGTAACTGATGCCTCTGATACCCTTTGCACTACTGCTCTCACTATTATTCCTCCTAAAACGTTTTCTTATTTTGCTTATAACAGTAAATTAATTAACCCCTGAACATAAGAATACCCCAGAGTTTCCACTTCAATGGGGTATTGTTTTTGTACTTATGATGTTGCCCTAATAATTTCAATAATATCTTCTATCTGCAAAAGCTTATGAATAATTACGTCTAATTGCTCTGTATTGCATATTTCTATTTTAATATTAAATATAGCTTCATTATCCTTAGTTGAACGGGCATTTAAAGTCTTAACCTTAATCTTCATATCTGTTAAAACCTTTGATATATCTAGGATGATTCCCATTCTATCTATTGATCTTACTTGTATCTCAGTTGGGTAGGTCGCAGCATTTGCATCGCATCCACCTATCCATTCAGATTCAATGAGTCTTTCTCTTTCGTCCTCGGGTAAGTGTATTATATTAACACAGTCAGTTCGGTGTATTGAAACTCCACGCCCCCTAGTTATATAGCCTACAATCTCATCACCTGGAACTGGGCTACAGCATTTGGAAAATCTAACAGCTAGATCCCCCACACCCTTAACTATTATTCCATTTTTACTACTAGAGGTCTTTTGATGCCCTTCCTTACCAACGCTAATTTGGTCTGGTAGTAAATCTGGCACCCTTTCCTTTTCATATTCATGGATAAGCCTTCTAACAATTTGCCCTTCTTTTATACCACCATGCCCTACAGTTGCACAAAGTGAATCCCAAGAGGTAAGGCCATTCCTCCTTAGAACTGTTTCAATAGCCCTATCAGTTAACAGATCCTTAAGCTTGTATCCTTTTTTCTTGGCATACTGTTCTAGCATCTCATTACCACGGACAATATTCTCTTCCTTGAACTGCTTACGGAACCACTGGTTTATCTTGGTCCTAGCCTGTGAGCTTTTGACTATCTTAAGCCAATCCCTACTTGGTCCCTTAGAATTTTGGGATGTCATAATCTCTATTATATCCCCATTTTTGATTACATAATCAAAGGTTACAATCCTTCCATTTGCCTTGGCACCCACCATCTTATTACCAACTGCACTGTGAATATTGTATGCAAAATCAATAGGTGTGGATCCCCTTGGCAGGGTTAGCAAATCTCCTGTGGGTGTAAATACATATACCTGGTCAGTGTAAACATCTAGGTCTACCTTCAGGGCATCCATAAATTCCTGATTATCTGACATATCCCTTTGCCACTCTAAAATTTGCCTTAGCCATGCCAGCTTTTCCTCTGACTGATCCTGGGCTGAACCTGAACTACCTTCTTTATATTTCCAGTGAGCCGCTATACCGTATTCTGCTGTCCTATGCATTTCTTTGGTACGAATTTGCATCTCAAAGGGAGTACCCTCTGGCCCCATAAGAGTTGTATGGAGTGATTGGTACATATTTGGTTTAGGCATAGCAATGTAGTCCTTAAACCTGCCTGGTATAGGCTTATACATCTCATGCACAACCCCTAAGGCTCCGTAACAATCTTTAACATTATCAACAATAGCCCTAACTGCAAATAAATCATATATTTGATCTAGTGTTTTGTTTTGATTGACAATTTTTTTATATATACTAAAAAAGTGCTTTGGCCTACCTTCAACCTCAGCCTCCACGCCCGCTTCCTCTAATTTATCCTCTATTTCAGCAATAATAGAATCTATATATTCCTCGCGCTCCACCCGCTTCTTCGCAATCTTGTGCACTAAATCATAGTAGACTTCTGTCTCTAGATATCTAAGTGCCAAATCCTCTAACTCAGCCTTTATCTTACTTATTCCCAGCCTATGTGCTAGAGGGGCATATATATGCATTGTTTCTTCGGCCTTTTCTTTTTGCTTTTCTGGTGGCATATGCTTTAAGGTTTTCATGTTATGGAGTCTATCTGCAAGCTTAATTAAGATTACCCTTATATCTTGAGCCATAGCCAAAAACATTTTACGGTAATTCTCAGCCTGGATTTCCTCTTTCTGTACTTCCTCATTAGATGATGAGTACTGGATTTGACCTAATTTAGTTACCCCATCAACTAAAAGGGCCACCTCTTCATTAAAGAGCTCAGCAATCTCCTCAAATGTATAATCAGTATCTTCTATAACATCATGGAGTATACCTGCTACTATAGACTCAATATCAAGCTCCAAATCCGCCAAAATACATGCCACTTCTAGCGGATGTATAATATATGGTTCACCTGATTTCCTAAATTGGCCTTCGTGGGCCTTACTAGCAAGGTCATAGGCCTCCTCAATCATGGAAAGATCATCTGAGGGATGGTATTCGCGCACCTTTGATATTAATCGCTCGTATATTTGATCTGGCTCCATTTTTCTCCCCCTTTCTCCTAACTAGTATTTTTTAGTACTTAATAAGCGATGAAACATTGTACTCCTTAAATAAATCAATCCCATTTAAAAATTCTAACTCTACTAAATACTCAATTTTAACTACTTCCCCACCCATTTTTTCTATAAGGTCAATCATTGCCCTTGTTGTTCCACCTGTAGCTAGTAAATCATCTACTATTACTACCTTTTGTCCTGGCTTTATGGCATCTATATGAAGTTCAATTGTGGAACTACCATATTCTAAATCATAATCCTGGGAAATTGTTTTATATGGTAATTTCTCCGGCTTACGAACTGGTATGAAACCCTTATTTAGATTATAAGCTATAGGCATCCCAAAGAGAAAGCCTCTAGACTCTGGACCTACAATAAGATCAAATTCAAGATCTTCTAATCCCTCCTGCATCCTATCAATNGCCTGCCTAAGTCCTTCCGGACTTTGTAATAAAGGTGTTATATCCTTAAAAACCACTCCTTTTTCTGGAAAATCAACTACATCCCTAATCAAATCTCTTAGATCCATTTTGTCCCCCCTCGTTTATATTAAAATCTTTTCTCGTTAAACTCGCTTAACTGNCTATATCTTTTAGATTTAGATAAATCTGTCCTTATCCCATCTATAATATTAAATTCTATTAATCCATCACTAAAGTTAAACTTATATGATATTAGATCTAACTGTACAAAAATATCTAATATTTGTAAAATCTTATATTCTGTCATATTATTATTTTGTGCTTGCATCTTTAATAAGTGTATAGAGACTTCATTTTTTTGGCTTTTATATAAATTTTTAAGGTATTTATATATATATACACAGTCCTCCCTAGTAGGGATTAAATAACTTAGAAGTTTTTCAAAGCTTTTATTAGTTTTCAATAATTCCTTGCTTCCATAACTATTAATATAACAGACTTCTATACTGTTTGTAAACACCTTTAGGTTTTCCACTGTGGGCTCTGTAATCTCCTCGTATAGCGATAAATAAAATTTACTCCTCATAATTTCAGATTGTGGAGATTTTATATCCTTGATAACAATTTGCGGGGATACTTTACCTTGCCATTCATTCTTTTGAAGGCTACCTGCAACAAGTATCTCTTCATCCTTAGATATAACATTACCTAGGTCTCCTATATGAAACCCTATAGAATCAATAAGCTTATCTTCTGTATAAAATTGCATCTTTAGATGGCTTCCATCACTTCCAATATTCCTTACACTATAAACCTTCGCTGGATATGCAAAGATTGGTGTTGGATTAGCCACTCCATAGGGTTCTAGACTTTCTAATTCTTCTACCATATCTAAGCTAATATGCCCATCATTAATTATATAGTCTATTTTTAACTTCCTTCTTAACATATCTTCATCAATAATACCCTTACTATATCCATTTATATGCTTTCTAAAACCATCTATCTTATCCTCACCCAGTGAAAGCCCCGCTGCCATATCATGACCACCAAACTGCATAAGGTAATCTTTTGAATTACACAGGGCATCAAACATACTAAATCCCTCTATGCTACGGGCTGAGCCTGTGGCTTTATCTTCTTCTATGGAAATTACTATACTTGGTTTATAGTAAAGTTCTGTAAGTCTTGATGCTACAATTCCAATAACCCCATTATGCCAGCCCTTAGATGCTACAACAATAACATTATCTTTACTAATCTCCTGGTTACTTTCTATTTGCCTAACTGCTTGCTCAAAAATATCCTGTTCGATTTCCTGCCTCTTTTTATTCTCATTATCTAAATCCTTTGATATCTGATCTGCTACTTCCTTAGAAGAAGTGGTAAACAACTCTACCCCTTTTTTTGCTTCTCCAAGACGGCCTGCTACATTTAATCTAGGACCTATCTGAAATCCTATAGTTCCAGATGATATTTTACCATCCTTACATCCTGATACTTTCAACAATGACCTAAGTCCAACATTCCATGTAGATGGTATTGTATCAAATGCATTTTTTACTATTATTCTGTTTTCATCTATAAGTGGAACCACATCTGCCACTGTACCTATTGCCACAATATCAATGTATTTCCATATGCTATCAATATTATTATAATTAATTGCTAGGGCATGGATTAGTTTAAATGCAACTCCAACGCCCGCAAGTTCCTGAAAAGGATAGTTTGAATCTAGCCTCTTTGGATTAATAATAGCATATGCATCTGGTAAGTCTTCTTGGCACTCATGATGATCTGTTACTATAATATCCAGGCCTAACCCATTAGCATAGTCCACTTCTTCATTCGCTGATATTCCTGTATCCACTGATATAACTAGAGAGCTGCCTCTCTCATTTATCTCTTCTAGTGCTTTCTTATTAAATCCATAGCCTTCAGTTACCCTGTTAGGAATATAATAATCTACCTTATGTCCATTGTCTTTTAGATACATATATAAAATCGATGTACTAGTAATTCCATCAACATCGTAATCACCGTATATGGTGATTTTCTCATTATTTTCTTTGGCACTAGCTATTCTCCTAATTGCCTTATCCATATCTTTTAACTTCATAGGATCATGCATCCTATCAAGCCTTGGAAATAAAAACATCTCCTTGTCTTCCAAACTTGTAATTCCCCTATCTTCTAAAATATCATCAATAATATTCTTGGAATCCTTATTATCATCTATCATCCATTTATATTTTTCTATAATCATAAATCCACCCCACTATAGGAAATATTATATCATATACAAACTAAAGGTGTATATATGCACTTAAACTATCAATTTAATTTTATCTATGATATAATGTATTCATATTTACATTATATAGGAGTGTTGTTATGTCAGAGAATTTTGAAGTAGGTCAGATTGTTGAAGGAAAGGTAACTGGAGTAAAGCCATTTGGAGCATTCGTAGCTTTAGATGATTCTACACAAGGACTGGTTCACATTTCCCATGTTACACACAGTTTCTTAAAGGACATTAATACAGCTGTAGCTGTAGGGGATGATGTTAAGGTTAAGATCATTTCCATCGATTCAAAGGATGGCAAGATTGCCCTTTCTATGAAAGAGGCTGCACCTAAAGAACCACCAAAACCAAGGGAAACTCCAACTGAGTCCTTCGAGAATTTAATGAAAGATTTCATGAAAACATCTGCTGACCGCCAAACAGATATTAATAAAAGACTTAATCGCTAAGTTTGGTATACTTAAAAACACCACAAATCATTGTGGTGTTTTTATTTTGCATATTTTGTGTATCTATTAATTTTTAAGCGGTTTTTTTAGCTGGCTTTTTCTTTTTGTTCTTAGCTAGTCTATTAAGATCATACCATAATGGCCCTGCTAAAAATATGGATGAATATGTTCCTACCGCAATCCCTACTACAAGTGGGAGAGCAAATTCCCTTACTGCTGATGTACCGAATATAAATAATAAAAGTACTACTGAAAGAGTTGTTATGGATGTATTAATTGTCCTTGATAGGGATTGATTAATACTTGTATTAATAATATCCTTATCTTTAAGTTTCGTACTGCCTCTGTTTTCCCTAACACGGTCAAATATAACAATAGTATCATTAATTGAATATCCTAGTATTGTAAGCATTACTGCAATAAATGAGTTATTAACTGGAACCCTAAATACTGAGTATATAAGGAATACTAAGAGCACATCATGCATAAGTGCAAGCACTGCACTTGCTCCCATATATAAATCCTTAAATCTAATAGTGATATATATAAGCATTAAAACAACTGATATAAGGATTGCCTGTATTGCCTTAGATTTCATCTCACCACTAACAGTCGGGCTAACATCTCCAACCTCTAGTTGATCAGTGTCTTCTAAGTTATATGTTTCCTTAAGTTTATCAAATAAATCTTTTCTTTGTTCTGTTGTAGTTTCTGTAACCTTAATTATTACTTCATCTTCCCCTACTACCTTTGTAATATGCGGTGCACTATCTCCTGTAGTTTCTATAACTATTGGCCTAATATCTTTATCAATATCAAAGTCCTGCCCAATATCAACATGCATCAATGTGCCACCCTTAAACTCAATATCATAGTTAAGAATTTCATTTCCTGAAAATGCATTAAAAGGCATTGCAAGGAGGCCTATAACAATAAATATTGATGAAATTATATATTTGACTTTTCTTTTTTCCACAAATTTTATTGCCTTACTATCTTTTTTACCTTCCTTGCTAGCACCATAAAGTGCCGGATTGTTTATTCCCATATTAATTAACATTTTCATAATAAGTTTTGTTAAGAAAATTGCTGTAAACATAGATATTATAATACCAATAGCTAATGTCTGGGCAAAACTCTTAATAAGACCTGATCCTAGATAGTAAAGTACTCCAGATGCAATAAGTGTTGTTATGTTACCATCTAGTATTGCACTAAGTGCCTTATCAAAAGCAACATCTACTGCAACCCTAACGCTTCTGCCCCTATCTAATTCTTCCTTAATACGTGCCATTATTATAACGTTGGCATCTACTGCCATTCCTATAGAAAGTATGATACCTGCTACTCCTGGTAATGTAAGAGTCGCTTCCATTGCGCTAAGTACTATTATTAATAATGTAATATAAAAAAGCAGTGCTATATCCGCTGCAAGTCCGCCAGCACGGTATACAACTAACATAAATATTAGAATAAATGCAATTCCTATCATTGCAGCAAATAAGCTTGTATCTAGTGCATCTATACCAAGCTTTGCACCTACACCCTTACTTGAAATCGCCTTTAGATCAAATGGTAATGATCCTGCCTCAATTCTTCCTGCTAATATGTCTGCTGTCTCACTAGTAAAGTTACCTTCTATCATAGCCTTACCATCAGAAATAACACTATTAATAGTTGGTGCACTTATAGCCTCACCATCTAAAACTATAGCAAGTGGTTGATTAAGATACTTTTCAGTTGCATCTGCAAAAAGCTTTGTTCCTTCTGAGTCAAACTCAAGTGAAACTACTGTCTTTGTAAGTCCTGTTCTTTGGTCTTGGTAAATCTGCTTTGTAGCACTCTTTACGTGACTTCCATCTACTGCAACCTCATCATCTGGACCCACAAATGTTAGCTTGGCTGTTGCACCAATTTGTTCAACCGCTTCAGTTGCATCCTCTACACCTGGAATATCAACGCGGATTCTTTTAGTACCTTCCTGGGCTACATCTGCTTCTGTGTATCCTTCCCTATCTAGACGAACCCTAATCATCTCAATAGCTGCGTTCATTTCGTTTTGACTTGGTTCTGTATCAACATCAGCCTCATAAACAATATTTACTCCACCCTTTAGATCGAGGCCTAGTCTAATTCCGTCTACTCCCAGTTTACCACTATCCCCTACCCCAAAATAAGCTATTGCCACAGTAGCTACTGCCAAAGCAAGAACTACAATAAAAGCAATAGTGCTTTTTGTTTTTTTCTTCATACCTTTCATCTTCCTCCTTTGTAAACAATCTCTTATGATATAAATTAGTCCACACAAAATCTATTATAAAATGCAATTTAGTATACGTCAATCATCTAGCATTTCTGCCTGTATTCCTATTGCACATTCAATCCTTTTCTTTTGAAGCTCACAACCAATATCATAAACTTCAAATATATCATCATGTTCATGATAAGCATTAGCGACGCAGCCGCCACTACAATAGAATTTAGCCCAGCACTTAGCACACTTAGGCTTTGTATACACATGACAAGATGCAAATTCACTTGCAATCTCAGGCTTAGTAACCCCATCAAATACATTACCCATTATAAACTCCTCTGTGCCAACAAATTGATGGCATGGGTATAAGTCTCCCTCTGGTGTTACTGCAAGGTACTCTGTCCCCATTCCGCATCCTGCAAGCCTCTTATAAGCACAAGGCCCTTGGGATAAATCAATTGCAAAGTGGAAAAAGTTAAAATCTTTTCCTTCTTTCTTCCTCTTTAGTATTTGTCTTGCTAAAGATTCATATTCTAAACATATATCATCTATATCCTCTTCTTGCAAGGCATAAGGCATATCAAGAGGTGCAACTACCGGCTCTACAGACACCTCATTGAAACCTAAGTCTACCAGGTGCATAACATCCTTAGAAAAATCTAAGTTATTTCTTGTAAAAGTACCTCTAACAAAATAATCCTTATCTCCCCTATTATCTACTAAGCTTTTAAACTTAGGAACAATAAGATCATAACTTCCTTTACCACCTATGGTGTGCCTCATCTTATCATTTACTTCAGGCCTTCCATCTAGGCTAAGTACAACATTGGACATGTTTTCGTTAATATACTTTTGCTTATCTTCATCTAATAGAACTCCATTTGTAGTTATTGTAAACCTAAAATTCTTATTGGCTTCCTTCTCAATGCTCCTAGCATATTCAACAAGATCCTTAACAAGGCCAAAGTTCATTAAAGGTTCCCCGCCAAAAAAATCCACCTCAAGGTTATGCCTATTACCAGAACTTTTTACTAATAAATCTATAGCTGCCTTGCCAACCTCAAAGTTCATAAGACCCTTTGGCCCATTGTACTCTCCTTCTTCTGCAAAACAATACTGGCAGGCTAGGTTACAATCATGGGCAACATGAAGGCACAAGGCCTTTACAACAGGATTCCTATTTTTATATTCAGTAATTATATCCTTATACACATCATCTGTAAAAAGAAGATCATTATCTATAAGGGCCTGAATTTCATCAATTGCACCTATAACTGATTCCTTGTCATATTTTTTACTATATTTATTTATTATTTCTTCTCTAGTAGACTCCATAAAGTCATCAACCATCTCATATACTATATCATCTACTATGTGAATAGCACCACTATAAATATCCATTACAATCTTTGAATTTTCAAAGGTAAATTTATGTAACATATTAATTCCCTCTTCCTAATAAAACAAATTAAAAGCAGTGACATTAATAGTCACTGCCCTTGCAAAATTATTTTTCACAAGCTTGGTTTCCTACTGTACAAGACGTTTTACAGGCTGATTGGCAAGATGTTTGGCACTCTCCGCATCCACCCTTTGCCATACTACTCTTTAGCGTAGCCTTATTTAATGTTTTTATGTGTTTCATAATAAGCCGCCTCCTATTAATATTATTGGATTAAACACATATATTATAACATATGTTCCCATCTTTTAAAAGCACTTACTTTTTGCTCATATTAATCCCTAGCATCCCTCCAACTGCCCCACTACAAGCCATAATACAAAGCATAATAAATGAATTCATGCATATGAGTAAACTAGCGCCAGAAGCTGCCATTGCTATGGCAAAATAAATAGCCCCATATACAAGTGCACCAACAATTCCCCACTTCCATCCATTCTTACTCTCTCCTCTTGCTGTATCAAAACCTGCAATAAACGATGATATTATAATACCTGTAATTATAATTATTTTTTCCTTTTCCATGCCAATATTTGTATGGGTTATAAGTACCGCTGTTAAAAGCAAAAATACAACTGTAACCATGTAGGCATACATATTAGCCTTACCTATTCTTAGTATTCTAGCTACTACAGAATCTGATTTTTGACCTCGTAAATAATCTTTTTCCATAATTCATCCCCTTCCTATAACTTGACCTATAATATATATACACATGCTATTGACATATTATGATAAGATATAGATATAAGGAGGTTATATATATGTTAGTAGATTTACATGTTCACTCAGATGTTTCAGATGGAACCTTATCACCTACAGAAATTGTTATCCATGCTAAGGAAAAAGGGCTTAGTGCTATATCCCTTACTGATCACGATACTGTTAAAGGTCTTGATGAGGCCATTGAAGCTGGCAAGATATACAAAGTTGAAGTTATACCAGGTATTGAACTTTCTGCTGATTTTCCAAATGACAACCTTCATATCCTAGGGTACTGTATTAACCATAAGGATGACAACTTTATAAAAAAAATAAGGCCTATACAGGATAATAGAAAAATTCGTAATCAGCAAATATTAGATAATCTAAAGGGATTGGGTTTTGATATTTCCCTAGACCAGGATACAAACATTATTACCCGTGCCCATTTTGCTAGCGCTCTTCATAAGGCTGGTTATGTTGAGACCTATGATGAAGCCTTCAAAAACTACCTGTCACCTGGAAAGCCTGGCTATGTTAAAAGAGTAACACCTAGTCCCAAGGAATGCATAGATATAATCCATAGTGGTGGTGGTCTTGCCTTCCTTGCACATCCAACACTCTACCACCTGGACACAGATCAAATTGTAAGACTTATAAAAGAGTTAAAGAGTTATGGACTAGATGGTATCGAGGCCATACATTCAGTTCATAATAATCATGATGAGATATTCCTAAGGACTCTTGCAAAGAAAAACGATCTACTTGTTTCTGGTGGCAGTGATTACCATGGTGATAATAAGCCTAACCTTGAACTAGCTACAGGGTATGGTAACCTTAAGATCCCTTATCATATATTGGCCGATATTAAAACTAAAGCAGGTATGAAAAATGAATAATTTTCATACCTGCTTTTAATCTTAATATTACATTGATTAGTCTATTTTAAACCTTGCTACTTCGTTATCTAAGTCGCCTGATAACTGGGCTAGGCTTTGTGAACTACTTGCCACTTCCTCACTACCTGCTGCAACTTGTTCAGCAATTTCATTTATATTTTCTACAGTAGCAAATATTTCTTCACCTGATGCTGATTGCTGCTGTGATGCACTTGCTACATTCTGTGCTACTTCATTTACTACCTCAATATTATTTAAGATATTCTCAATAATTTCTTTCGTCTCTTCTACAGAATTAAATACCATATCAAAACTAGCACCAGTATTGTCTACCAGTATTGTACTTTCGTTTATTTGGCCTACATTTTTCTCTGTATCTTCAACAACATCTTGGATAACTTCCTCTACATTTTCTATTAATATCTCTATGTTTTGAGTAGCTTCACTAGAGTCCTCAGCCAGCTGCCTAATTTCCTCAGCAACTACAGAAAATCCTCTACCTGCCTCCCCTGCCCTTGCAGCCTCTATGGATGCATTTAATGCAAGCAAGTTCGTTTGCATGGATATACCATCTATTAACTCTACTATCTCCCTGATTTCCCTTGCAGAATTACCAGCTAATACTACTGATTTGGATAAGTGCTGGGTCGACTCTTGTATAGAATCCATTTCACCAACAAGCCTTTCCATGCTCCTTTTACCTTCTTCAGATACCTTAACTGTTTCTATAGCTTTCTCCCTAGCACTCATTCCATTTTCCTGAGTACTGCTTACAATATCAGCTAATCTAACAGCCCCACTAGCAACCTCATTAATTGAATTAGTCATTTCTTCCATAGCTTTTGTCATTTCACCCATAGCGTTAGATTGGTTTTGGGCTGAGCTTGTCATTTCCCTTGAAATACTGCTTGTCCCTTCGGCACTTGACCTAACTCCATCAGAAGAAATTTTGACACCTGCTATCATTTCTTTCATTGAGTTTTGCATTTCATCTATTCCCCTCATCAGGGTACCTGTCTCATCATTTAAATTCAACAAGTTATTATCAATTTCCGTTGTAAAATCTCCACCTGCAATTGAAGAAACTATTGTGGCTGCGTATTTAAAATTCTTTGTTAAATTTCCTGATATAATTATAGTGATTATTAGGGCACTAACTATAATAACCAGGAAACTCAATCCTATAAGTAACTTTAAATAACTTATTTTCCCTGTTATTTCTGATTTATTTATAGATACCGCATACTTCCACCCTGGTGTATTAGGTATGGAATGGTATATTAATACATTGGTTTCACCTTGATCGTCAATAAATTCATAAGTCTCTTCTATATCTTCCTCCATAGCATCATATATCTTGTTCATCCCCTTAAATCCTAACTCATCCTCTAGATCTTCCATTTTAAGGTTCATAATATAATCTGGGTTAGGATGGGAAATCACCACTCCATCACCATCTATTACCCAAACAACTCCAGTCTCTCCTAGCTGGGAATTATCAGATATTTGAGTTAAGAAGTCAAGATCAGCTACTACGTTAATTGCTCCTAATTTCTTATCATTATTTTTTACAGCATGGGCTAATACAAAAATTGGAACCTCATCTACACCTGATGGAAAGGGTTGTGAAATAAGATAGTCCTCATTCCCTTGTATCACTCTTTCATACTGCTCTTCATCCGATACGTTAAACCTATCCCCAAACATGGTTACCGCATCCCCATTTATATCTACCAGAGTTAGACTGGCATGTTTATCTGCCAAATGCATATCATTTAAAAATGATTCCGCCTTGTCAAAATCCATATCTTTTACTGTATTAGCTTGAGATAGCATTTTGGCTTGCTCTAATAGACCTGCAATCTCCCTTCCTACTTCATATGTATTTGAATTAACCACTAGCTGGATGTAGTCCTCACTTAAGTCAACAACTGTTTCAGAAGCTTTAGAGTTTAAGAACAAACCCATAATAATTATTAAAACAGATAGGCTACCCGCAAATAAAAAAATCATTTTAGTCCTAATGCTATTAAATCTATTCATTAAAATCCTCCTAATTTATTATCCTTGTTAGCCCCTATAATTACTTCCTTCCCTATCCCCAAAAATGCTGTATTTGCATTTTAAAATACAAATACAGCATTTTAAA
>JGI24708J26588_10001692_pt1 | contig 17338 bp, 13 predicted proteins | sample BioPla1DNA2_FD_26588 | JGI IMG/M metagenome (IMG submission 26588) | reverse complement strand
ATGGTTAAACCTTTTAACCCTTTGGAATTAGTGGCCCGTATCCGGGCGCATTTGCGCAAAATTCAATACGACCCGCCGCAAAAGAAAAACTGCCTGCAATTCCAAAAGCTTTTACTTGACCTGGACGGCCAGCGTTTTTATAAAAACGGTCAGATCATTGATCTGACTCCCACCGAATTTGCCATTATGAAAATATTGATGAACAAACCGTACAAAGCTTTTAGCCGCCACGAAATTTTAAATTGCATCTGGGGCGAAAATTATTTTGGCGACCCGAAAACTGTGGATGTTCATATCCGCCGCATCCGGGAAAAACTGGAGGATAACCCGTCCAACCCACAATGGATCGAGACAGTCTGGGGTTTAGGCTACCGGCTGAAAGGAGAAGGCGACTATGCATAGTATTAAGCACCGCATGGTCATTTCTTTTATGTTTATTATCATTGTCACCGTCATTATTTTGGAATTTTTCCTTATTAATGGCATCAGGCAAAGTTATTACAGCAGCCTGAGAGATTCTCTTTTTAGCCAGCTACAGACATCAACCGATCTTTACGCCCGTTATTTTGCCGATGCCGCCTTAGAAGAAAATGTTTTAAATAACGTGGATACTTTCTGGAAGCAAGTACCCGCCCAGGTGGAAATTATTGATATGCAGGGGCGGGTGCTCATGAATTCGCGGGGCAGCATCACCGATCCGACGGCGGAAATGGAAGATGTAACGGCGGCCCTTGCCGGCGGTACCGCGTCCTGGGTAGGCTATGTTTCTGCTGACACCGAAAAAATAATGGCGGCTTCCGCCCCCATTATGGTGGATAATGAACAAATTGGCATCCTGCGCTTTATTACCTCTCTGAGCGAAGTGAACCGGGAAATAGCCGGAGCCGCCTACCGCTATTTATCCTTTGGCGGCCTGGTCATTATTATTTCCGGCCTTGTCAGTCTGATTTTGGCCAATACCCTGACAGAACCGCTGAAACAAGTAACAAAAGTGGCGGAAGAAATGGCTGCCGGCAACTTCAAAGTAAAAAGTATCCACCGCTCAAAAGACGAAATAGGCAAACTTTCCCGCACACTTAATTACCTGGCAGGTGAAATTGTGAAAAAAGAAGAACTGAAAAACGATTTCATATCTTCTGTTTCCCATGAACTGCGCACGCCCCTCACCTCCATTAAAGGCTGGGCCATTACGCTGAAAGAAGATTATGAGAATAAAGCTTTTCTGCAAGACGGCCTCAATATTATTGAAAAAGAATGTGACCGGCTCACGGAAATGGTCACTGAACTTTTAGATTTCTCCCGCTTTGTCACCGGGAAAATCACCCTAAAAAAAGAAAAAGTAGAGATCACTGCTCTACTTGCACAACTAAAAATGCAACTGGCGCCGCGTGCTGCGCGGGAAAAGATAGAGTTCCAAGTCCTGCTTCCGGAGACACCACTTTACCTTTTTACGGACGGCGACCGTTTAAAACAAGTTTTTATTAATCTTTTAGATAACGCTTTTAAATTTACCGCCGGCGGCGGACAAGTAATACTTAAGGCGGAAACAGGCGAAAATTTTATCTGTTTTTCTGTTGAAGATACAGGCAGCGGCATTGCTCCGGAGGAATTACCCCGGGTGAAGGAAAAATTTTACAAAGGCAAATCCAGCCAGGCGCAAAGCGGTATCGGCCTTTCCCTTTCTGATGAAATCATCCGTTTAATGCAGGGCAAACTGGAAATTCAAAGTGAGTTGGGACAGGGCACCTGCGTTACCGTCACGCTGCCCCTGCAGGAGGCGGCAGTTTCATGAAAAAATTACTGCTTGTTATTTTACTCCTTGGCCTTGCCCTGCTGGGCAGCATCTATTTTAAACAAGAAACAGATTTTACATTGCGCTTACTGCCGCCTGCCGGCCCGCCGCTGCCCATCCAAGGAACCTGGGAAATTACGGCACCTTTGCACCGGCCGGAAAGCGCTACCGGCTTGCCGCAAGCCCAAAACTGGGCGGGACAGAAAATTTATCTTGCCCAAAACCGTGTACTGCTGGGTCAATATCTTTTGGATGCTTCCTCCTACCGGGTAAAAAGAGTACCGGCCCAAGCCTACCTCAACTCACAAAAACAGGCTTTTCCGGCTGATTTTAAGTTCACACAAAGCCGGCTTGAAGTTATTACTTTGGCGGACGACCACCGCTTCTTTTGTGAACTTATTCCTCTTAACGCGGATGAGCTTATCCTTAATCTTTTCAGCCAAAGCTTTTACGCCCGTAAAATTGCGGAAACAGTAGAGGAAAAAGTTTTTACCGGCAGTGCCAAAACAATTGTAGATTTAGCTGCACCGGCTCAAGCCCCCGGGATCCCTGCAGGACTTTTACTGGGCTTACGCCGGCCGGAAGGTGACGGGTATAAGTACCGCACCTTATGGCTGCCTTTGGCGGACCGGCAGCCCACTTTAATCCTGGAAACGGAAAGAATCATTTTCCCCCGGCGCAGCGGCTTTTATGAACTGCAAATTAAGCGCACCGCCACAGAAGACATTCTCATTAGCACCCGGCTGCAAAACGAGCAAACAGATGAGCTTCTTTTCAGTAAACAGGCAGAAGGCACCGTCCGGCGCCGCCTTGATTATATCGGCAATGATTATGTTTCACTGTGCGAAACTTACGCCGACCCCTTCTTGGCCGGCAGTGAACAAGAAAAATCAATTCTGAAGATTGTGGCTGTGGACAGCCTGCCCGCCACGCCCGCCGTCACCATGGACGATCNNNTGGGGAATAAAAACCTTAACATGGTGACCGAAAGTACGGACAGCGACGGAAAGGAAGAAAATTTTGGCCTGGCCCGCCGGAAAGGGTACTGGATTTTTCAGGGACGCAGTTTCTCCGACCAGGAAGGCCGGGAAAAATTTATTGATTTTCCTTTAAGCATTATTCCGCCCGACCACCTGGTGATTTCTAATGAGCTGGCTATCCCCTGGCCCCGTGTCAAAAAACATGTTCCCCAAGCCCGGGACGTTTTAACTTCACCCACCGAAGATGTGGCTTTCGTTTTTACCCCGGGGGAAATTTTACTTTATGAGTTGCAGCAAGGAAACCTGCCGGCTGCACCCCTGCAAAAAATCCCTCTTTTGGCGGGGGAAGAAATTATTATGTCCGAGTGGGCACTGGGGCACTACGTGGACAACTGGACACTTTTTTTGCAAAACTTAGTAAAATAAATTACGGCTGTAAATTTACTTTTACAGGAGGAAGAACTAACTCATTGCTGGAATTGTATAGCAATAAAAACTTTTGGGGGAAATTGAGGCGTATCATCATGAGAAACCGCTGAGGAGGACAAAATGAAAACCCGCAAAAAACAACAGCAACAAAAAGCAAAATTTGCACCTTTCCTTTTACTTTTACTGATATTTTTAGCCGTAAGTTTCATGGTAAAGAATAATTGGCTCGATGAACTTTTGGCACCTGTTTTTTCCTTCATGGAAGCAGCTGCCGGTGAGCCTACAAACGAACAGAACCCAAATGAACAGGACATAGACGCAGAGGAGCCCACTACCCCCGAAACTCCTGCCGCTCCGGACCAGGAGTCGGAAGAAAATGAGTCCCAACCGCAGGAACCGGAGGAAGAACCTGAACTTGATTATTTAATTTTAGTCAATAAAGAAATCGCCCTGGCAGAAGATTATGTGCCCCCCAATCTCACCATTCCCAGTGTGCGCTTCAGTCAGGAAGGCAGGGCGGAAATAAAACACCTGCAGGCGGCAGCAGCCCAAGCTTTGGAGGAATTATTTGCCGCCGCGGAGGAAGAAGATATAATTTTATATGCCGTTTCCGGTTACCGCTCCTACGCCCTGCAAAAATCTGTTTATAACCGTCATGTACAAAATTCCGGGCAAGCTTATGCCGACCGCATTAGTGCCAGGCCCGGCCATAGTGAACACCAAACAGGCCTGGCCATGGATATAACCAGTAAAAGTGTCGGCTTCGGCCTTAAAACCAAATTCGGTGAAACTCCTGAAGGCCAATGGGTAGCAGAAAATGCCCATCGTTTTGGCTTTATAATTCGCTACCCTGAAGGTAAGGAAGATTTAACCGGCTATAATTATGAACCCTGGCATTTAAGATACGTAGGCAAAGCTGCAGCTCAAACTATTTTTGAACAAGATCTGATCCTGGAAGAATATATCCGGGAATATATAGACGCTGCCAGATAAAAAAGCTAAAAAAGAAGCTAACCTTCTTTTTTAGCTTTTTTCTTTAACAGATGATTGACAAACAGGTACAAGGCAAAACCGAAAACCACGGCATTAATGCCTGCTCCCAACATAAAAGTAGTTCCAAAGAACTCTAAAAAACCAAACATTTTATCTTTTAAACTGCCAATGCTTAAAATCAGTGCATACTGGCTAACAATAAATTCCACAATGTTTTCATGACCGGCCACAGGCGTCAGGATTAACCCGCCAACAACTAAATTTAAAGCATACATCACAGGTACTAACGGAGCAAGCGCCAGGCTTGTCCCCACAGCACTGGCCCGGTTACTGCGAAAAATAACGGCGCAAAGAAAAGCAACAGCAAACCCTAAGCCAAGGGTGGGAATAAAGTTAATGGCAATGCCCAGACCACAGCCCCGCGCTATCCTGGGTGGGCTGTCTTTAAGAATTTGTTTATCGATAACGTTGTAAAAACTTTTTTTTAGCCGGGCCCACCCCGTCAGTTGATTTTTTTCTGCCACAAAAGTGCCTCCTCCGCAACAGTTAGTACGGCTGCAAACTGCAGTACAATCTTTGCTTCATTTTTTGTTCCATTTCCCTAGTATAACATCTTTCCCTCCCCTTTTAAACTAAAGAAAAGGGCAGGCAATTTATGAAAGAGAGAAGAAAAAATGCACATAGGCAAAATGCTATGTGCACTTTATTTTAATCTGCTGTACTTACCAGGTGTATCGCCGTCAGTAAATTGTAGGCACTGTCAAACACCACATCTACATAGTTTTCCCCGGCAGTGTAAGTCCAGACCAGGTTGTCAAAATAAAACTCATCATCCCCGTTAAGATCCTGGTAGGTCTCATCCGGCTCACCCAAAAGGGTGCGCACATCTTCAGGATTCATGCCCGGATTCAGCCCGTAAACCTCCCCGCTTCCCATGTACACAATCCTGACCACTTCGCCGTGGGGATTCTCTTCATCCTCCCAGTCAATGGTACAGAAAAAGACCACATCATCATAACTTAAAAAGGTCCCGCCGGCAAAAAAGTCCCATAGCTCCGGTTCCCCTAAAACAGCCGTTACCTGTTCCCCCTGAGTACCTAAAGCAATGTCTATTCCGGTCATTTTGCCGGCATTAGCTTCCGCCAGAAGCTCCTCCCTTTGTCCTTTGGCTTCCGCTTCAGTTTCCTGGGGAGTTTGGTTCTCTTCTGGTTTTGGCTCCTCTTCATTTTGCGCCGGGCTTTCCTGGTTGGTATATTTTTGTTCATTTTCTGCAGCCGGAACTTCCTGGTTGCCACTGCAACCGGCAAGACTAAAAATAAAGCAAAAAATCAGTGCAAATACGGCTAGTTTTTTCATTATTTTTCCCCCCTCAAAATTTGCGGTAAAGTTTTCCGGCCCGTAAATTATTCGACATTGCCTTGCTAAATCCTTTTGCCCACTGCATCTCCCGGACATTTGCAGGCTCAACAAAAAATCCCCCTTGAACAAGGGGGATTTTTTCAGGTACTTACTGTTCCAGCCACATGTCGTGGTGATCCCAGCGGGTAAAGCCCTGCTGCATGTAAGTGGTATGCACTTTACCGTTATGCAGGAAAGCACCGGGGGATTGGAAAAGCGGAATAATTACCGCCTGTTCCGTCATATAATCCACAATTCTTTCCGTGGCTGCTTTCTGTTCTTCCTGAGTAAAAGCTTTCAGCGATTCGTTAAAGATTTCCACCATCTCCGGCGGACGTTTTAAACCGGCCAGGTTGGTCATGGGCTGCGGACCAAACCAGCGGTGAGCCGAAACTAAATAGTTCATGTCGGTACCGGAGTACATTAAGACCAGGTCTTTCCAACCGTTAACAAAGACGTCCTGGGCAAAACGACCGGCATCGGCAATATCCAATTCCACTTCAAAGCCGACATCGTTTAAGTAGTTGGCAATGGCTTCTGCCGTATCATTGCGGCCGCCGTCAGAGACGCTGGCCAAAAGCGTCACCTTCAAACCGTCTGCATAGCCTGCTTCCGCCAAAAGCTCCCTGGCTTTATCCGGATTGAAGGGACGAACCGGCTCACTGCGGCCACCCCACTCACCTTCTGCTGCCACAGAATGCAGCGGAGAGGTATAACCGTAACCTAAAGCGTCACAGATAGCCTGCTTATCTATGGCATACTCTAAAGCTTCCCTGACTCTGAGGTCATTAAAAGGAGAGTTGGGGTCCACAGTATTGGGCATGAGGTGGTAATACATGCCGGCCCAACCGGACTGGCGCACAAATCCTTTTTCCTCCAGTTCCTTCATATACTGCGGCGGAGCGCCGTTCCAGATATCAGCTTCCCCAGCCTCCATTTTGGCTGCCGCCGTGGTGGCTTCTGTAATATAAGTAATCTCAATGCGGTCAAGATAAGGTCCTTCCCGCCAATAATTTTCGTTTTTCACCCAAGTCATGCTGACATCCCGTTTCCAATCTTCCAGCATAAAGGGGCCTGTACCCACGATATTGGTGCGTGCCCACTCTGCACCGCCGTTTTTCTCATATGCTTCACGGGAAAAGATCGGCGTATAGCCCCAGTTGGGCAGGATCTGGTTATGCCATTCGTGGAGATGGAAAATAAGCGTATAATCATCTACCACTTCAATCTCTTTTAGGAGATCATTAAACATTAACTTTTGAATATATGATTCATAGTTCCACTTCACCACATCTGCCGTTAAATCGGTGCCGTCATGGAACTTAATCCCTTCCCGCAGTTTAAAAGTAATAGTTCTGGCTTCAGGATCTTCTTCAAACCATTCCGCCAGCTGCGGTTCATGGGTACGATCATTTGATACTGCCACGAGCATTTCCGCTGCCCCTAAAACGGCACCTGAATCTCCCGGTCCCATTTCCGGGTAGTAACTTAAAACTGTTGGTCCGGCGGCAGAAATAATACGCAACGTACCGCCCCAGACAGGCCCTTTTTCAGCCGGGCCCTGATCTTCTTCCACCGGCGCCGCCGGTTCATTGGCCGGTGTATTGGTATTGGCTGTATCTTCCTTACCGCAGCCTACGGCCAGTACCAGTAAAAGCACTAACAACAAACAGCCAAGTACTTTAAAGCATTTTTGTTTCGACATTCTTGAGCCTCCCTCTTTTTTAAGATAAGCATGCCCAATCTTATCCATTGCAGGGTATAGGCTAAAATCTTTAGAACATCCTACCGTCTATGCCTGAAAATTTTTCCTGGTAACCTATTTCCCACCCCCTGGAAAAATTTTGTTTAGCTTTAGCTTATTTCTATAATATGATATATTGACGGAATAGTCAAAATATTTAGACCTGTTTTTTTATATTAATTTAGCCATAATTTTCTTCACGGTATATTAAAATGCTTCGTAACCATTTATTACCTCATTTTAGTACTATTTTTGTGCGCTATTTTTATAATCTGACCTGCCGGGCGGCATCTCTCTTTTCTCAATATCTAACCANGTGTTTTNCACCTTTTTCCAACATTAAAGCTGCATAAATGGCTACAACAATTAACTGCCTGTAATGCTTACTCAGGCATCTACCGGTACCGCTGGAAAAGAACATTGAAAAGATCGTCAGAAAAATGCTATAATTACGACAGATTTAATAATTTTTAGAAAGGGAGCAGTGATATGGGATCCAAGTATAAGCATGTTTTTGAGCCTATTAGAATCAGAGGAGTTGACTTAAAAAACCGTATCATCATGGCACCGCCGTCACCTAACGTAGCCAGCCCTGACGGCTTTGTGACGCGCGATTTCGTGGACTGGATGCGTCCCTTCGCCCGCGGTGGCGCAGCCGTTATCTACGTCGGCAACGCCTCCGTTGACAGAACTGAATGTTTTGATGAAGATTATCAGCTTGAATTAAATGACGACAAAGCTATTCTGCCGCTTTCCTGGTATGCGGAAATGGCTGCCCAATACGGCTGCCACGCTTCATTGGAGATTAACCACAACGGTAAGGACACAACCTTTGAAGCCGTAGGACATCCCCCCTACAGTGCTTCTCCCATCATTACCGCCAGTGAATATACACGGGCCAAACAACTGGGCCGCGACCCCATCCCGGCCATTGAAATGACCCATGAAAAAATTGCCGAAACCGTGGAAAAATACGCCATGGCAGCTTTCAGAATGAAACAAGCCGGGATGAATGTGGTACTTGTCCACGGCGGCCACGGTAACCTCATCAGCCAGTTTGCCAGCAAGCTTTATAACAAGCGGACAGACGAATACGGCGGCTCCCTGGAAAACAGGGCCCGTTTTGCCATTGAAGTCTGCAAAGCCATTCGCGAAAAATGCGGTCCTGATTTTGTCATTGATTTCCGTATTTCTGCTGATGAAATTGCCGAAGAAGGCATGCACTTTGAAGAAACACTTGACTTCATTGAACTGATTAAACCATATATCGATATTATTAACGTTTCCGCAGGTTTGCACAGTGACTTTGATTTCAAATATTACCGTAACTGGTGCCAGAACTACTTAATGCCCAGAGGCTTCAACGCCCATTATGCCCGGGATGTGAAAAAGCGCCATCCTGATCTGTTAGTAACAGCAGTAGGCTCCATTGTCAGCCTGGACATGGCGGAAGAATATATCTCTGAAGGCTGGTGCGACTTTGTCGCCATGTGCCGTCCGCTCATGGCTGATCCGGAAATGCCCAGAAAATATGCCATGAACATGCCTGAAGAGCGCCGCCCGTGCCTGCGCTGTGATCAGTGTGCCGCCCGTCTCTTCCCGCCGCGGCCTCTCACCTGTGCCGTCAACCCGTATTTAAGCATGGTCTTTGAATTTAAGGACGGCCGTGTACCTAAAGCACCCGTCAAGAAAAAAGTAGCCGTAGTGGGCGGTGGCCCGGCAGGTATTCAAGCCATGCTGGCTCTGTGCGAGCGCGGACACGACGTCACCCTCTACGAAAAATCGGGACAACTTGGCGGCAATTTAATTGGTGCAGCGGCACCTCCCTTTAAAATTGACTTACAGGACTACCTTGAGTGGCTCATCCTGCAGGCGAAAAAAGCTCCGGCCAGAATTCTCCTCAATACGGAAGCCACCAAAGATATTTTAGAAGTTGAAAACTACGATGCCATCATTATTGCTGTGGGCGCCAAGCCCTTAATTCCCAATCTTCCCGGCATTGACAAGCCCCATGTCCACTGGGCACCCGATGCCGAGCTGGGTAAAGTGCCTGTAGGTGACAAGATTGCCATTGTGGGTGCCGGTGCCGTAGGTCTGGAAGCGGCTCTCGACTTTAAACAAGCCGGCAAGGAAGTCTTTGTGGTGGAAATGCAGGATGAAACTACACACAGACTTACCCTCCGTGCCAGTGCCGGTAATGCCTCTAATGAATTAATGTCACTGATGAAAGAACATCAGATCCCGCTTTACCTCTCCAATAAGCTGGAAGAAGTCTGCGACGACAAGATTGTCTGCCGCGACCTGAAAAATAACAAGACTGTAGAGTACGAATGCGACACAGTACTTCTGGCCATTGGTATGGTACCGCTGCATAATGTGGCCGATTCCCTGCGCCGCTGTGCTCCGGAAACGGAAGTCCATCTTGTAGGCGACGTCAGAAAGGTGGGCAATATTTCCACCGCCGTCAACAGCGCTTTCCAAGCTGCTGTGCATATTTAAGCAAACTTTATAAGACTTAAAAACTGCGGTTAAGCTGTTATCAGTTTAACCGCAGTTTTTTTTGCCCGGACAAATTTCCCCGCCGCCCCTAAAGACAAAAGTTATAAAAAATCTTCAGGTTGCATAAAAATTTAGCAATCGGGATCACGAAATTTTACTGACTATTCTGAAACTTCGTTCGCGTCGAACTTTGCCACGGAAAGGAGGTTAAAAGCAGGCTAGTATTATTTTCTTGGTATCCGCGAAAAACTTAAGGGAGGTACTCAGATGGCAAGTGAATTAAGAAAAGATAAAATCGGCTTAAGTATGGGAGCCTTTGGTTACAACCTGGGGGCGGCCGGACTCATGACTTTCCTCACTTATTTTTATACCGATAGCATGCTGATTTCCGCCGCCAGTGTCTCCATGATTTTATTTGTCTCCAGAATCGTTGATGCCATTACCGACTTGCTTGTAGGCGCTTTAATTGACAGGAACAGATCCAAACACGGTAAAGCCCGGCCCTTTTTAATCTGGATGGCATTGCCTGCCATTATCTCCATGGCAGCCACGTTCTATGTGCCCAACTTTACGGAAACGGGCAGGGTTATTTATTCCTTAATTACTTACAACCTCATGGCCTTTTTCTACCTAACCTGTCTGGCCCTGCCGCTGCAGGCACTGGTCTCCCTCATTACCCCCGACGGCAGGGAAAGATTGCGTCTAAGTCAACTCTGGGGCTTCTTTTCCACCGGTAGTGCAGTAATTGTCAATTTCTTTGCCAATAATATTATCCTGGCCCTGGGCGGCGGCACCAGAGGTTATTTTCTCTACTTTACCATCATGGCCGTTATCGGCGTGGGCCTGATTTCTGCCTGTTACCTGCTGACAAAAGAAAGGACTGAAGGCTCACAGGAAGAAAAAGTACCCCTTAGGGTTGGCGTCAAATGTATTATGCAAAATAAATACTGGTGGATTGCTTCCGGTATTTATTTAATGACCAGCCTGGTCCCCTCTGCCTGGGCAGCCACGGCTTACTACTGTATTTACTGGCTTGAGGGTGCCGTTGATTTCGGGCACGTGATGTCCCTGTTATGGGGCGGCATTACCATAGGCATTCTCCTTTTTGTCCCCATTTCCGCCCGGGTGGGCAAAGCTTATTCAGCAGCCATCGGTATCGCTATGCAAGCCTTTGGCGGCATTCTCCTCTGGCTGGCTCCCACTTCCATCCCCATGCTCTGGATCTCCACTGTTTTCCGTTCCGTGGGTGTGGGCGGCCTTTCCGGCAATATGAATGCTATGCTGGCCGATGTAGTGGAATACGGCGACTGGAAAACGGGAGTCAGGACAGAAGGTTTAGTTTACAGCGGCGCCAGTTTCGGCGGCAAGGTGGGCACCGGCCTGGGCGGCGCCATTGTAGCAGCCCTGCTTGCCTGGGGTGCTTATGTGCCGCAGGCAGCCACCCAGGCCCCTAAAGCCATGGCAGCCATCAAGTACGCCTTTATTGCCTTCCCCTTTATTGGCTCCTGCCTTATTATTGTGATGCTTCTGCTGTTTAATGTGGAAAAATTAATGCCGCAAATTAAAAAAGACCTGGCTGAACGCCGGGCGCAAAAAACCGTTTAAACAACCAAAAAGTGCTGCCACAAGGCGGCACTTTTTTTACTTCCACTGAATAAAAGCGTGACAAAAATCTGCAGTTATTGCCAAATTATTAAAAAACGTCTTTTAGAAATCTTTAAGCTTGCCGCCCCCATATATTTATGGTATGTTAGGCACACCCAATAGTGGCAAATTTCTGCAAAATTAAACACTATGGGCTTGTGCCTGAGGTGGTTAGATGCTCAGACCCAAAACAATTTTTTATAACACTTTCAGTAAGTTGGCCCTGCTTTTGTTGGTTACCACCTTTTTAATCGTGGCCGTAGTCATTATGCAGAATTTGCGCTTTTATTATCAGGAAATAGACAGGCATTATCTTGAGCTTTTACATTCATACAGCAGCGATATGGAAGCCCGCATTAACGCTGTCACCGTCATTCCCCGCTTACTGTCCCAACATGCAACGTTACTGCTTGATAACGGAGACTCCCGGGAAAAAGTTCTAAAACATCATTATGAAGCCGCCGACGACAGTTTAGAAAGTATTGCTCTTTTTACTTTGGACGGCAGTCTCCTGGCAGCCTGGCCGCACAACCTGCCGGGATTTTCCGCCACGGAAGTTATGTATTTAAAAAAGTACCTGGACAACGGGAAAAATTTTGTTCGCTTAGCGGGCAAAGATTATATTCTCATGCCTGCCCTCCACCCCCAGACCGGGGAAACGGCAGGTTTAATTGTGACAGCGCTTAATTATACAGACGGTTTAATCATGTCTTCCATCCAGGCTCATTCCAGTGAAAATATAAATGTCTTTGTCATGGATGAGAAGATGAGTTTGCTTGCCCATAACAACCCCGACCATGTGGGTGAAGCTTTGCCGGATATGGAAGTAACTCTCAATCATGACGGCAGAAAATTAACTTTGGCGGAAGCCCTGAATAGCAGCACGACCTCGGTTCAGATCATGGAATACATGTTTGCTGGCACCCACCGTCGCGGTTTTTACCTCCACAACCCGCACTTTAACGTCTATTTTGGCATCAGCCGTGCCAATATTTCCAACACAGAAGTTCTGTTCTATTTATGGCGGGAATTCGGCTTAATTTTAATTACCGTCTTCAGTATATTAACCCTGTTAAGCATCTCCATCACCAAAAGTATTACCAAACCTATTTACCGGCTGGAAAACCATGCTTATAAAATCGCCAAGCACCACTACATCCCTCCCTTTGATGCCAGCGATGAAGCAAAGGAATTGGCAAATTTGCGTTCTGCCATTGAATCCATTGCTTCTTCTTTAGATACGGCTTATTTTACCGTCATCAGTGCTTTAACCAAAGCCATGGAAATGAAAGATGAATATACACAAGGCCATGCCCAGCGGGTAACGGAGCTGGCTTTAAGCATCGGCAAAGAAATGGCCCTGCCGCCGCAGGACATGCTAAACCTGCAGTATGCAGCCATCCTGCACGATATCGGTAAGCTGGCCATTGCCGATGAAATTTTACTTAAACCGGGCAAACTAACCCCCACGGAAAGGAAAGTTATTCAACAGCACCCCCTCCTGAGCGAGGAACTTGCCTCCACTTCCCCCTTCCTCGGGGAAGCTCTGGCCGGCATCCGCCATCATCATGAACGCTACGACGGTACCGGCTATCCTGACGGCCTCAAGGGAGAGGAAATACCTCTTCTGGCCCGTATTATTGCCGTGGCCGACGCCTATGACGCCATGACCACCGCCAGGCCGTACAAGGCGGCTTACTCTCACCGGCAGGCCGTTTGGGAACTGCACTACTGCAGCGGCACGCAATTCGACCCGAAAATTGTCCAGGCCTTTTTGCGCGCCACACAAAAGTACCAGACTAAAGCCGGCTAAATACACAATTTGTTAACAAACCATTAACAAGCTATCCACANGTTATCCACAATCTGTGCATAACTTTATGTTAAGTGTGACCAGGACGCATTTTTCCTGCCTTTTTTACCCCCTTGTGGACAAAAAACGCACATATACACAAAAATATCCCCATTTTATCCACAAAATTCGTCATTTATCCACAGAAGTTGTGGATAAACTGTCTCTGGATAACCTGTGGATAAATCCATCATTATAACGAAAAAACTTCCAAGTACATCTTTACCTGGAAGTTTTTTTGTCGGATATTAAACTATATGTTTTACTTTGCCAGCAGCTCATCAAGTTTATCCTGTTTAAAACCTACCACCACATCATCACCGATTTTAATTATCGGAACCCCGGTAAAACCCTGGCTGATGAGTTCTTGGCGGGCTTCACGATCTATGCTCACGTTTTTCTCCGTAAAAGCAATCCCTTTTTGTGTGAGATAATCTTTGGCCGATACGCAATGGGGACAAGTATTGCTGGTATAAACAATAACTTCTTTATTCATGCCTGATCCTCCTTGTTTTCTGACCTTTTAACTACATTATTACCATTTTTACCTTTTACTTGTCAAATTATTTTTGCCTCTCTAAAAATGGTCAGATGCTACCCTTACCAACTGCGGGAACTGCCCCCACCACCGCTGCTGCCGCCGCCTCCGCTGCGCCCGCCGCCCCAGCCGCCACCACCGCCGCGGTGACCGCCCCGGCCAACAGAGCGCAAAATAGCCAAAGTAATGACACCACCGGTAAATTTAAAGTCCAGTAAAATCAAAATTACAATACCGATCAGACCAAAGACGCTAAAGGGGTTAAAGGATTCCCGCTGCTGCTCCCGGACAGGTTCCGTGTAAGGCAATTCCACATTGTCAAAACCATATTCCTGGTAAATTTCCCCCACGATGACCTCAAAACCGTTGCGTATACCGGAACTGTAATTGCCTTCACGAAAATAAGGCACCATGTACTGATCCTGGATCCTGCCGGTTTTACCGTCAGGCAGTGCTCCTTCCAAACCGTAGCCCACTTCAATACGCGCTTGCCGGCCACCCACATCCAGCAGGATTAAAACCCCGTTATTTTCTTTGGCCGAGCCGATACCCCACTCCCGGAAAAGACCGGTGGCATACTCCTCGAGCACAGCACCGTCCAAACTGGCCACGGTTACCACNACCACTTGCGCAGTGGTGGCTTCTTCCAAAGCCTCCCCCAACATTTCCAGGTAGGCTTTAGTCTGGGCGTCCAGGACCCGGGCAAAATCATTCACATAAAAAGCAGGTTCCGGCTGCGGGTATTGTGCTGCAAAAACTACGGCAGTCAGGTTTAAGCAGCACAAAAAGAGAATAAAAACTGTTATGCGCTGACGCAACGGCAATCGCCCCTTAATCTCCAAAGATTTCTCCTACATCAGGAGCTTCCCTGCTCTCCGGTGCTGCTTCAAAGTAGTCCGCCCGCTCAAAACCAAAGATGCCGGCTACAATATTGGTGGGAAAGCGCCGGATGGTAGTGTTGTAATCACGCGCCACTTCATTATAATCACGCCGGGCGGTGGCAATGCGGTTTTCCGTACCGGCCAGCTCATCCTGCAGTTGAATAAAATTCTGGTTTGCTTTCAGTTCCGGATAATTTTCCGCAATGGCCAGCAGCCGGGACAGGGCACTTGTCATTTGCGCGTCGGCTGCAGCCGCTTCCGCCGGGGTGCCGGCACCGGCCAGCTTGGCTCTTGCTTCTGCCACCTGGGTAAAGACTTCTTCTTCATGGGCGGCATAACGTTTCACCGTTTCCACTAAATTAGGGATTAAATCACTTCTTCTTTGCAACTGGTTATCAATTTGGCTGTAAGCTGTTTCCACTGCCTCATTTTTACTTACCAGGCTATTGTAAGTACCAATAAGGCTGAACCCTACAATTGCCAACACCACAATAATCCCGATTAAAATTACAGTACCTTTTCTCATGCTCATTCCTCCTCATATATCTTGTCAAACAGACTATATCGTTTCCCTTTATAATATTCAGTAAGTTTTTACCCCGGAAGTTTTTGTTTTTTTTACTTTATCAAAAACTAGGGTAAAAGTAAACTATTGGTCCCAAAAGTCCGGCTGTGGCGAAAACTTTTCCCCGGTGGAACAAAAAACCAAAACCCTGCGTCTATAGAAACAGCAAAAAGGATAAGGAGGAAGATTATGCCGAAAAAAATTATTAAGCTTGCTTTAATTTGTACCTTTTTAGCCGTGATTTTTGCTGCCGGAGCCCTGGCAGCCCAGGATACTCTTTTACCCATAAGAGATGATTTCTACCGGGAAAGTTACATTCAAGAATACGGCGAAGCAATTTACCTGCGCCACCGGGAAGTGGATGCGGCCCTCTTTGGGGAATACGCCGGCGCCCTTGCCGCCCAAGGTATAACAGTCACCCATACCGGACCTTTCCGTGATTATGTGGAAATAGGTATTACTCCCTATACGGAGGAAAATGCCGGGTTTATTTATTCCCTTTTAGGTCGGGAATTGCTGCAAGTGGTGGAAGGCCAACCGGCCCACTTGCTGCCGGCTGCCGCAAGTGATACGGCTCTTTTACAGCAGCAAATTGCCAAGCTGGAAGAGGCTTTGGCGGCCAAGGACGCCCAGACGGCAGTAAAAACCTGGGCGGAAGGCGTTAAAACCAGAAACGGTGCCCTGCAGTACGCCCTGCTGACCCCCGGTCTAAAAGCAGTAATGTATGATGAACTTTCCTTTGGCGGCACCTGGACCACAGGCACCTCCAGCCCCTGGGTAGAAGAGTATGAGATCATTACAACCAAAGTTGCACCGCAAAAAAGAGAATTCCAGGTGATCTTTACTTACACCGATTCCACCAAGAGCAGGCAAAAAGTCACAGACACTGTCACCGTGGTCCAAGAGGGCGAAAACTGGTTTTTGGACAGCATTAACGACAAAAAAGACACTTTAAGCGAGATTAATTTTACTAAAGGTTGCTACCGGCCCGATTTTAACACCCTGCCGGCGGAGATTAAAAGCTGGGTGGAAGCTTCCCGCCTCACTGCCGGCCTCCGGGAGAAAAATTATCACGGCCACAGATTTGTCCTGGTCACCGCCGGGGAAAAACCTACAGGCGGCTATGCCGTGGAGATCAAGGAAGCCACGGCCAAGAGCGGGCAGCTGGAGGTAAAAGTGCAAATGACCGCTCCGGGTAAAGACGATTTTGTCACCACCGCCCTCACCTATCCCTTTGATTTAGTGATTGTGGCGGAAAAAGAACTGCCCTTACGTTTAGTGGAACTGGATTAAAACTTTAGCCTGCCGCCGGCAGGCTTTTGCTTTTCCTCCCGCCACACCTTGGTTATTATGGTAATTACTGTTATAATAGTAAATGGCTCTGTCTTTTGAGCACAGCAAGTAAGAAAGGAAAGTCAGCATGATTATTCTCAAAGGAAAGTATAATGAGGCAACCGTCTATACTGATAACCTGGAAGCAGAAGCCAAAGCACAAATCATTGAACTTTTAAACCAGGATTTTATTGCCGGAGCCAAAGTAGCCATTATGCCTGATGTGCATAGCGGTATCGGCTGCACCATCGGTTTTACCGCCGATTTGGGCGATAAAGTCATCCCCAATATTGTCGGCGTTGATATCGGCTGCGGTATGCTCACCATTGAACTGGGTAAAATTGAGTTTGACCTGGCGGAACTGGATGAAATTATTTACGCCTATGTACCCAGCGGCTTTAAAGTCCACCCAAGCCGTCATACCCGCTTCCCCGCCCTGCAGGAGATGTACTGCTACCGGGAATTAAAGGATACAAGAAGACTGGAAAGAAGTTTAGGCACTTTAGGCGGCGGCAACCACTTCATTGAAGTCAATGTAGATAAAAACGAGAATAAATATTTAGTCATCCATACAGGCAGCAGGAATTTAGGCAAACAAGTGGCAGATTATTATCAAAAACAAGCCATTAAACTGTGCCAGGGCAAAGGCAACTACCCTAAAGCTTTATGCTTCCTCACCGGCCAGTGGCGG
>JGI24708J26588_10001689_pt1 | contig 17364 bp, 20 predicted proteins | sample BioPla1DNA2_FD_26588 | JGI IMG/M metagenome (IMG submission 26588) | reverse complement strand
TATTAAACTAATAGGAGGGAAGCTTATGAAAAAAAATTTATTTAGAAAAATTATGAGTTCCTCTATATTGATTCTACTAATCTTTTCTTTTTTCCCTATTAAAACCTTTGCAGATTCTAATGATAAAGTTATATATTTAACCTTTGATGATGGCCCAGGCGGAAAAGTCACCCAGGAAATTTTAGATATTTTAAAAAAGGAGGATGTAAAAGCAACCTTTTTCATTATATCTTCCCAGGTTAAAGGTCAAGAAGATATTATTCTTAGAATGAAAAATGAAGGTCATAGTATAGGACTTCATAGCCATACCCATAATAGAAAAAATTTATATTCAAGCAACGAAGCTTTTTTAGAAGAAATGTTAAAATGTCAGGAAATTCTTTATGAAGTTACAGGTGAGAAGTATTATATATTAAGATTTCCTTTTGGCTGTAATAATAAATCTTATAAACTAGAACAATCTTTAGTTGATTTGCTTCATGAAAATAATCTAAGAATATATGACTGGACAGGAGATTGTGGAGATGGGGCTAACTGTAAATTACCTATTGAAAAAATAGTCCGTAATTCTACTAATCATGTAAAATGCGATGGCAATATTGTAATGCTTATGCATTGCTCTGCAATAAATAAAAATACAGTTTCCGCCCTTCCTCAAATAATTAAATATTATAAGGAAAATGGATATACCTTCAAAATAATTGATGAAAGTACCGAAGAAATATATAAATTTATGAAAAAATAAATAAAGGACGAAAAGTCCTTTATTTATTTTTTCTATATCTCTAATTTATTTATTGCTAATGACCTAATGACAATTCTATAAAGAACAATACCTATTAATAAATTTAATATTGCAGCNGGCACTACAATAGCAATAACTAATTGAGTAAACTCTCCAGGTAATCCTACCAAAAATGATGCTGAAGTTAAAAATGTAAATCCACTAATAAATGTTCCAATAGGTAATGCTATAGAAACCTTTATACTATCCTTTAGCTTATTTCCTAAAAGTAAAAAGAATAAATAAATCATATTACCTGTAACGATTTTATCTATTATATTAGGTGCCTGTCCCCCTGGAAATTTTGTTGTTAGAGCTGTGAATACTCCTATTACTATACTAGCTATAAGTGCCGTTTTATAATCCTTATTCAAACATATTATTATGACTAACATCATTATTGCAAAGTCTGGCTGCATTGGAAACCCTAGAGCAGGCGTAATTTGGTGTAATAATGCCCCTAAAGCTAATAGTATTCCGTTAATTGTCATTTTTCTNATATTTATATTTGTGTTCATATTTATACCCCCAATTTTTTTATACTTATTATTCTTATTTATTAAACCTATACTTCAAACCATAAGATTTCCCCCCTTTTTTAAGATAACTAACAATTGCTTAGTATATCCTTGCTTATTGCTTATAATAAAAAAACGCCCTATACAAAAATGTATAGGACGAATATATCGCGTTGCCACCTAAATTCCTTTATAAAAAAGGCTCTCTAATCAGGTACTATCATACCCTATTCCTTGTATCGTAGGACATACGGATCAGCTACTTTAATAAATTTCACCTCACTCCTCAAAGGCCCATTCACTATTTGCTACAGTACTGAAATCCCACCACCTTCAGCTCTCTTTAACCTTACAAAATAGCTACTATCCCTTCTCAAAGGATTCTTAATATTATTTATTANTATTCTATGATTCTTCTTGCAAATTGTCAATAGTTTCAAGNAACTTTTTTTTATTTGGTATTATTATCATTATTATAAATAAAATTATTAATAGTATTCCTTTAATAACACTAGATCCACTGATGCTCCACCAAACTCCATCAATTCCTAGNCTGGTATATTTAGTTAGCAATATTGCGGCCGGTATTCTAAGTCCGGTAAATACTCCCCCCACCCAAGATGGAGTAATTGTATTTCCAAAACCAGAAAATGCACCTGTTGTANTTATTTCTAAACACATAAATAATTGTGAATATCCTAATATTCTTAAATAATCAGCTCCTTTAAGCATAGCTTCTTTTTCAGGTATAAACATTGAGAATACTATATCTCCAAAGAAGACAAATAATAAAGTAGCAAAAATTCCAATCATAGATGATAGAAAAATTGTCGCTTTATACCCCTTTAATATTCTACTCCATTTGCCTGCCCCATAATTTTGACCTATAAAAACTGTTAATGCTGCCGAAAATCCTTCAGCAGTCATCCATGAAATTGCTTCTATTTGTGAACCTACCTTTTGAACAGCAATAGCTACAGCTCCATACTGGGCAATAATTCTTCCTATTATCATTGCAAAAAAGGTAAACAAACAGTTTTGTAGAGCCGTTGGAGTTCCATATTTACATACTTTGTATATGTAGGCTTTATTAATATACCTTTTATTTTTTAGGCTCAAACTATNCCCATTTCGTATAAAGGATATTATAAAGAATACTGTAACTATTCCTTGAGCTAAAACAGTTGCAATTGCCGCTCCAGCAACCCCAAGTTTTGGAAATATCCCAAGACCAAAAATAAGTATTGGATCAAAAACTATATTTAATACTAATCCTGCTGAATTTATTAAAAAGGGTATTTTACTACTGCCAGACGCATTAAATATACCAGTAAATAATGGATTTAAAAAGGTAAATATAAGTCCTAAAGCTACAATTATTAAATACTCTTGAGACAGCTTTATAATATTTGCATCCCCTAACTTAAAAAACCCTATTAATTGCTTATTGAATATAATGATAAAAAAAGTATAGGTAACCGCCATTACGATATTCACCAAAAAACTATTATAAATAAATTTATTTTTGCCTTTTAAGTCTTCCCTTCCAATAGATTGAGATACTCCAATTTCTGCACCTACTTTAGATATGTAAACTAATGAATTTCCAAACCAGGTAAAAAATCCAGCTGTGCCTACAGCTGCTACTGCATCACTTCCAATCCTACCTACCCACATCATGTCTACCATATTATAGCCCATTTGAATGAAGGAAGTTCCTAATATAGGCAATGAAAGTTTGAGTAATGCACTCCATATATTTCCTGTAACTAAATTATTTGATTTTATCATATGTGCCTCCTTAGCATTTAATCAACCTACATTATATATTATTACTATTTTTTTTGACAAGAAGTTTTATAAAAGGGATGTAACTACATAAAAAAAGGACATTAACTGTCCTTTTTGCTTAACATGTTTATTATATATTTAAATTCTTGTGGTTTACTATAATAATATCCTTGTACTTTATCACATTTGATACTTCTTAAATATTCTACTTGCTCTTTCTCTTCTACACCTTCGGCCACAACAGTAATATTTAATTTATGTGACAATTCAATAATATTTTCTATAATATATTTACTTTTATTGTTTTTCTTCATATCAATTAAAAAACTTCTATCAATTTTTAATACATCAATTGGAAGCTTAGTTAAATGATTCAAAGAGGAATATCCAGTTCCAAAATCATCTAATGCTATTGAAGCCCCTAACCTTTTTAATTCCATTAAACATTCAATATTATTGTCTACTGATTTCATTAGCATACTTTCAGTTATTTCTAACTCAATATATTCTGGGGATAAATTATATTCCTTAACTAATGAATTAAAGTAGCTAACCAGCCCTCCATCTCTTAACTGAATTTCTGATAAGTTAACAGCAATTTTAAAGTTATCATAGCCTTCATTTAAAAGATATCTTATTTTTGAAAACACTTCCCTTAGTACAAATTTTCCAATTGGTATAATAAGTCTTGTACTTTCTGAAATTGGTATAAATTCCGCCGGACTTATAAATCCAATTTCTCGACTGTTCCATCTAAGTAATGCTTCAAAACCGTCTACCTCATTGTTATGTAATTTAATTTTAGGCTGAAAGACAACATACATTTCATTTTTTTCTAAAGCTCTCCTTAAGCCCTTATGTATTAAATATATTCTATTTATTTCTTCAGATATTTTATCATTAAACATCTGTTTTTGATTTTTTCCATTTGTTTTAGCTTTATATAAAGCTGAATCAGCACTTTTTAATAAAGATTCAAAACTCTGCCCATCATCTGGGAAAAGTGAAACTCCAATGCTTGCAGTTGTATAAATATTCTTATCCATAATATAATAAGAATCTTCAAAAAGACTCATTATCTTTTTAGAAAAATCATTAATTTCATCTATTGAATTAATATATGGCAAGAAAACTATGAATTCATCAACACTAAATCTGCAAGCATATTTTTCATCACTAATAAGCCTTCTTAATTTCCTGAAAATTCTTTTAGATATAAATCTCCAGCTTCATGTCCACAAGAGTCATTTATAAATTTAAAATTATCTAAATTTATCATTATAAATGCTCCTCTTTTTTTCAGCTTGAAGTGATTTTTAATTTCTTCATTTATTATTTTGTTAAAATTCTTTTTATTATTAAGACCAGTTAGTTCATCATAAGTCCTCAACATTTTTAATTCTAACTCTAATTCTTTTTCTCTAGTTATATTGTTTAGGCATCCAATAAATTCTACTACTTGACCTTCCTTATTTTTAATAGTTTCACCTTTTACATTTATCCATAAATCTTTAGATTCATAATTTTTAATTTTTACTTCTATATTTTTAGAATCACTCTTTAGATTATTTATTAACTTTTCAAAGTCATCATTATAAAATATTTTTTTAAATTCTTCAAAAGTCAATATGCTTAACTCTTCACTACTCTTAATTATATCCCCATTGTTTCCATAAATCATTACAAAAGCTTTTTCTATATCTATATATATAAATACTCCATTAATTGACTTTGTTAAAGCATTATTTGAATTTAATAAAAATTTTTTAAATTTATTTATAAGTTCATTTTTATTTAAATTATAATTCTTCAGGGAAACAACATCCTTGTTTGAAAAAAAATCCTTCTTCATATTATCCCTTTTCCTCTTTAATTTTTATTTTGTAATCTTACTCACTTTGTTCTTCTTTAGCTTTATTTTTCTCATCTTTTAATAAAGTTACAGCTAAACTAACTCCTGCTGCAATTATCATGAAAATTCTAGCGCTCTTTTTTATTTTCATATTAGCCCTCCCCTTATTTAAATTGATTTTGTTCTGTAATATATTCATATCCAGAACTTCTTAACTTGTTCTTTAATTCTTCCTCACTTATATCTAAATCTTCACATAAAATTGATAAATTTGAATAAAAGTCTCTCAATTTCATATTAATTATGCTCACTAATATATTTGGATCCATAGCTAAAAGTTCTTCCCTATCCATAATATATCTCCTTTTTCTTGTAAAATTATACCACAAATCATAAACTTTTCTTATTATATACTTTTTTTACTGTATTGTATACCGCTTCTAAATATAATATCGTCTTCATTTTAAAAAATTTTATATTATTCCTTAAGATTTAAAGAAATTTATTTTTAGAAAATATCATTTCCCTCAGAAAACATTTACAAAACCTCCTATAACTATATTATTAAATTCTTCAATATATTTCAATAATTATATATAAAAAGGAGGCCGCCATAGCCCCCTCTTTATTAATAATGTGAAGTTCATCTATTCTTCGTCATAAACATCTAAGTATTTAGTTTTTATACCGTCTTTTTCCCAACCTAATATAGAATTCATATTAACATTTTCTGCAGCTTTAAATATTGATTTTTCAACCCCATCAAAGTTTTTCTTAAGTTCTTTTATTAGATCTTTGATTTCGTATCTCTTATTTCCTATTTTTTCTGCTGCAACCATACAAGCACAATTTAGAGGCCAGATTCCTGNATAATTTGTAAATCGCTTAATATCATTTTCTTCTACATAATAAAGAGGTCTTATAAGCTCCATTCCTTCAAAGTTTTTTGCCCTAAATTTAGGTAACATAGTNTTGAAATTTCCTGCATATAGAATATTTAATAAGGTTGTTTCTATCACATCATTATAGTGATGTCCCAAAGCTAATTTATTGCAGCCTAATTCCTTTGCTTTACTATACAAGGAACCTCTTCTCATTCTTGCACAAAGATAACAAGGGTAATCTCTTGCCATCTTATCTACTACTTCAAACACTTTTCCATCATATATATGAACTGGTATTCCCAAGTGATTNCAATTTTCTATAAGCAACTCTTTTATTTGAGGATGATAACCTGGATCCATTGCAATAAATTCTAGTTCAAAATTCATTTGCCCATGTTTTTTAAGCTCTTGAAAACACTTTGCCATTAATAGTGAGTCTTTTCCCCCTGATATTGCAANAGCAATCTTGTCTCCCTCTTCAACAAGGTTATAGTCTTTAACTGCTCTTACAAATTTAGTCCATATTTTTTTTCTATATCTTTTAACTATACTACGTTCTATTTCTTGTAATGATTTTTTTTCTTCAGTAGGTATTAGTCTTTCACAACCCTTACCAGCTATACTACTCATTTTACCACCTCATTTTCTTATCCTTGTAAATTATATCATCTTTTATTATTCTTGTCAGACAATAATTCATTAGCTCCCTTTATTCCTTGTGGAAATGTAAAGAAGTTATTTGGATCATATTTATNCTTTACTTTTTTTAGTCTTCTATAATTATCACCAAAATACTCTTCCTCAAAGCTTTTTAATTCATGTAAGGGAAAATTCACAAAAGCTCCTTTAGTTAATTTACTTATCCTATTGTATCTAGGTAAAAACCACTTTTTATTACTTTCTTTATATTTATTATCTTCCCATACTGATTGGAAACCTACAATAAATTTTGCATCTCTATAATAAAAGGCTGTATCATTTTTTTCTATTTCTTTTACTTTTCCTCCCAAGCCATATAAAGTTATTGCTGTATAATAGGCACCTTCCGCCCTTTCCTTAATTATATCTAGCAAATTTAATATGTCTTCTTCTTTTAAATCTTTATATAAAAATCTTCCTGCTGATTTATACTTTTCATATTCTGGGTGACTATCTTGTATCCACCTATTACATTCTACCACTGTCATACAATCAAAATTTACTTGTATTTTTTCACTTACTTCTGTTACAAGTTTTAATATTTTTCTTGCTTCAATAGCATCGCCATAAAATAAACCTATTATTTTTATACCAGTACCCTCTTCCTTTGAATTATATATAGATGTTTTTAAGTTCATCCTACAATCTAAATTTTTATACAATTTTTGAAGATTGGTAAGTATTTCTATTGTATCTTCTTCACCTATATTTTTATAATTCATTCTTATTAGGGTGCCCTTATTTACTTTTTCAGGAAGTTTTAATGTAAGAGATACTACTACCCCAAAATTTCCTCCCCCAGAACCTCTACAAGCCCAAAATAAATCACTATTAGAATTTTCATTTAATATTAACTTATTTCCCTTATAATCTATCATTTCTACTTCTAATAAGCTATCGCAAGCAAGGCCTAAAAATCTGCTTGAATATCCCCATCCTCCTCCAAGAATTAATCCTGCAACTCCAACAGTTGGACAGCCTCCTCCTGGAAAAGGGTATCCCTTAGCCCCCAAAGCTTCATAAGCTTCTCTATTCCTAACTCCCCCTCCTAATTTAACTATTTTCTTATCTTCATCAATATTAATTTCTTTTAAATTACTTACATCTATAACTAATAAATTTTCACCAGTTGAATAGCCTTCATAGCTATGTCCCCCAGATCTTATTCTAAATTCAAAGGAATTTTTCTTAGCAAATTTTATTGCATTAATTACGTCTTTTTCCTTATAGCAATAAATTATTATTAAGGGATGAACATCAATAGCTCTATTCCAACTTAATCTGGCATCTTCATATTTTTTACTATCTCTTGTAATAACTTCTCCTGTTATTTCTGCAAAGGTCATATTCATAATTCATCACCTACTATTCTTATTCATCTTATAGATAATATCATAATAAAAAGCAAAATAAAATATAACATTTTTTACATTTGTTCTTGAATTTTTATCACCTTTTTATCTTTTTCTACATAAAGTGNTAATGTAGATAACGAAAGGAAAGGAAATCAAAATGCTAAGAGGCAAAGATTGCAAGGAAGACTACAAAGATTATAAAAAAGATTACAAAAAATACAAAGATGATTTTAAAGACATTAAGGAAGAATTAGAAGATTTAATGGAAGACTTAAAAGAGCATAAGGACCTTAAAGATCATAAAGATCATAAAGACCTTAAAGAACACAAACACCATAAGGACTATAAGGATGATTTTATNGGAGGCTGTAAATCTTATAAAGGCAAATGTAGTCATGGAAAGAAATCCGATTGTTTAGAAGATTGTTTAGAAAATCCTGCTAAGTATTCATGTAACGTTTTTTGTAAGGATACTAGTGAAAACTGTTATGAATCATATAAACTTTTTGATCCTCGTGTTTATGCAAAAGCTTATATTCAACCTCAACCATATAGAAACTTTTTCAATTTAGATNATGCCCTGATTGCAGGAACTATATTTAAGGATTTATACAATCCTTATTGTGATTCTGGTTATGTAGGAGGTAAGAGAAGCTATGATGAATAGACATGAGCATTTATTAGAAATTCAAAAAGTTCAATTTGCATTAGTTGATTTAAATTTATATTTAGATACCCATCCTGAATCAGAAGGTGCTACAAAAGATTTCAAAGCTCTTTCTTCTGAATTAAAACGCTTAATATGGGACTATGAAAAGAAATATGGTCCACTAACNAATTTCGGAAGCGCATANTTCCAAAATCCAGAGGCTTGGGTAAATAGTCCTTGGCCTTGGGAAAATATCAAAGGAGGAAAGAGATAATGTGGTATTACGTTAAAACATTACAACATCCGGTTAACTTAAAATCAAAAGATCTTAGGATGGCAAAACTTTTAATTACTCAATATGGTGGACCTGATGGAGAACTTTCTGCTGCCCTTAGATATTTAAATCAAAGATTTTCTATGCCAACAAATAAATCAAAGGCACTTTTAACTGATATAGGAACAGAAGAAATGGCTCACGTTGAGGTAATTGCAACAATGGTTCATCAAATAATGGAAAATGCATCTATTGATGAAATAAAAAAAGCAGGATTAGACGGTCATTATGCTGATCATGGAAAGGCTCTTTATTATGTTGACGCAACAGGAAACCCTTGGACAGCTACTTATATTCAAGCTAAAGGTGATATAATTGCAGATTTACACGAAGATATGAATGCAGAACAAAAGGCTAGAGTAACTTATGAATGGTTAATGAATTTAACAGATGATGCTCAAATTAAGGAGATTCTTGGCTTCTTAAGAGAAAGAGAAGTTATCCATTATCAAAGATTTGGTGAAGCTTTAATGGATGTTCAAGATAATACTAAAGCAACAGATTTCTGTAAATTATAGGAGCTCTCTGTAAAATAGAACTGCCAAAAGGCAGTTCTATTTTTATTTTTTCTAACTTTTCATTTTCAAAACTCTTTCAATTCTCGCTGCAAATACTGGTCCTAATTTCATTAATTCTTCATTATTAATTACGGTGCATTCCCTTAAAGTTTCTTCAATGTTCTTTAAAGGTAGCTCAATTTTTTTACCATAGTTTTTTCTTAATATATTAAAGTTTAAACCCAAAAAGTCAATGATTTCTATAATATTATCTAAACTATACTGCAATTTATAGATCTTACTTGCTAGTTTAACGAAAAAATCTTCATTAAATATCTTTATATTTTTTAAGAAATAAGCTTTGTTATTAATTTTCCATGTTGGGTAATCTTCTATATTAATGTGTTGTTTCATTAGTTCTTTTGGTATTTTCATTAACTCAATAAATTCATCTTGTGATATATTTAAAATGCTATATCTTATATCAGCTATTAGATCTTGAATCGTTTTCATTTCCCAGTGACCTGTACTAAAAGTGTCTCTTAAATTTATAAGCCTTCTTTTTAAATACAAATCCATATAAACACCTAATTCCTATATTTTTTAGGTTAATCCCTAATACATTATATTCCTGTTTAGGTGTATTTGTACTTAATAAGACCTACATTCCCCCTACTTATAACTTATTTAGTATAATAATTATTAATTTTTTTTATTTAAGATCATTAAGATTATCTTTAATACTTTTTAAGCTTATTAATAACTTATTTAAATCCTCTATAGCTTTATCTGCAAGAGTTTCTTCAATTTCTTTTATTATTATTAAGACATTTTCAAGATGCTCATCATAAAATTCATCATCTTCTTCTATGATATTATTTTCAAAGTATTCTTCCTTATAAGCTTCCTTATTAAAATTTATAAAATTTTTAACATTATCTTTCTTACATAGGATTTCTACGATCATACTTATTTCTTTATCCAGTGAATCAAATATATCTGATTCTAAAAACAATTCTCTATTATTATCATATAATTCAATAAGATTAAATACTTCTTTAAGCCCCTCTTTATTAATCTTTTCTATATCTTCAATCTCAANNTTATCTTTTTTCACACTTGTTAAAATATTATCTACTTTTTCTTTAATTCTCTTAGCTATCTCTGTAATTCTTTTACTATTTTCACCTTCTGAATTTGATTTTTCCTTTTTGATATCTAGCTTTTTCTGTAAGATTTTATCGTTTTCATTTTCATATAATCCTTCTCTAACACCTTTTAACATATTCCCTCTCTTTTAATAGAATTTTTATTAAAGTTAACTTTGTTAAATTTTTAATTATTATAAGTATGGGTTTCCATAAAAATGAGTTTTTTAAATTATATTCTCTCTTATATAATTATAACCATAATATGGCTAAAAATCAAAAAATTTATTGTCTTTATTTTTTACTATAAGCAAAAAGGCTATCTTAAACTAAGCTTATATTAAGATAGCTTAGGAATATGGAGTTTATGTCAGATTTTTAGCCCTATTCCATCCTTAAATTGAAAATACTATGATTTATATCCTTGACATTATTATTTAATAAGTCTATAGTAATAAGTGTAGTTGTTAAGGCAACTAAAAATTAATATCGCGGGGTGGAGCAGTTGGCAGCTCGTCGGGCTCATAACCCGAAGGTCGTAGGTTCAAGTCCTGCCCCCGCAACCAAAAAAAAGAATTACATTTAATGTAATTCTTTTTTCTTTATTAATTCTTCTTGGCTAAAAGCTTTTTAATTTCACTAATGCTATATCCTTGCTTTCTAAAAAGCTTAATTTCTTCAATCCTTTTACATGTTTCTTCACGGGGAAATTTTCTTGTTAGTTTTTCTCCTTCTTGCATAAAAAGCAGCATACCTTCCTCAGTGTAAAACTTAAGTGTGCTATAACGTGATCCTGTCAGCCTTACTAATCCACCAATTGATACATAATATGATTCTTTAATTTTTTCCATAGATCGTTGTCTAGACTCTCCCCTTGAAAATACTTCTTGAAAACAGCCACTCTCACGAAGAAGCCACATCATTAACATTACTTCATCATCTACTATTCCCTCTTCCTCCCTAAAATAGCCATCAAGGTAAGTTTCGATAATTGATGCTGCAGCAATACATCTGAGAGAGATTTTTTTAACAGTAGTCATAATAATTAAAACAATATTAAAAAGGGTCGCAAAAGTCAACCCTTTTTAATATTACTTTAATATAAATTTATTTTATGAAAGTCCTTGATTTGATCCAGGATTTCCTGCATTTTGAACTGATTGCTGAATTTCTTGTTTTACTTGATTTATTCTATTCTGGTCTGAAGCCATGGAATTATTCATGCCTGGTTGGCCTGCATTTTGCGCTGATTGCTGAACTTCCTGCTTTACCTGATTTATTCTATTTTGATCTGATGCCATAGTATTATTCATACCTGCTTTTCCAGCATTTTGCGCAGATTGCTGAAGCTCTTGCCTTATTTGTTGAATTCTCTTTTGTTCTAAAGCTTCATTGAAATTTTGTCCATTATTATGCATCTTTGTACTCTCCTTTTAAATTTATATTTTTTGTGATATAAATATCAATTAATCACACAAATATATCTTGTGCTAAATATTTTTCTTTATAGCTAGAAAAATATACGACAATTGTTATACTTTACTTAACTTTCACAGAAAATCTTCAAGAGTACATTTTTTCATTCTTAACATGATTATTTGACAGTTTAAAAATCTTAGTATAATATAAACTCATAATCATTTTAAAAACTTCTTTCTAAGATGATTTGTTTTCTGTTTTTTCTTTTCTCAAATTTACACTATCTTCGTAGTCCAATCCTCACAGTTCCATATATCCGTCACAATATCTCTATAAAACTCTGGTTCGTGTGATACTAGTAATATAGTTCCCTTATATTCTTTTAAAGCTCTTTTTAATTCCTCTTTTGCATCTACATCTAAGTGGTTTGTAGGTTCGTCTAGTATTAAAATATTAGTTTCTGTATTTATTATTTTGCACAGTCTAACCTTGGCTGCTTCTCCTCCTGATAAAACCATAATCTTTGATTCTATTTGTTTTGTAGTTAAGCCGCATTTTGCTAGGGCTGCTCTTATTTCATATTGAGTTTTACCTGGGAACTCATTCCATACTTCCTCAATACAAGTATTTGTGTTTCCGGTTCTATCTTCTTGCTCAAAGTAACCAATATGTTGATAGTCTCCAAGTTCTACTTCTCCTGATAGGGGTTTAACTATTCCTAGTAAGCTCTTAAGTAATGTAGATTTTCCAAGACCATTAGCTCCAACTAAGGCAATCTTTTGTCCTCTTTCCATATAAAGATTTAATGGCTTTGTAAGAGGGCTATCGTATCCAATTACTAAATCTTTAGTTTCAAATATCATCTTTCCAGACGTCCTTGCCATTTTAAAATTAAACTCTGGCTTAGGTTTTTCCTTAGAAAGTTCTATTATTTCCATTTTATCTAGTTTCTTTTGTCTTGATTTAGCCATGTTAGCAGTTGCTACATTTGCTTTGTTTCTTGCAACAAAGTCTTCAAGTCTAGCAATTTCCTTTTGTTGCTTTTCATAAGCTGCTTCTAATCTCTTTTTATTTTCTTCGTAAAGTCTTTTAAACTCATTATAATCTCCAACATATCTTGTTAGTTTTCTATCTTCTACATGATATATTAAATTAACTACAGAATTTAAAAATGGAATATCATGAGATATTAATATAAAGGCATTTTCATAATTTTGTAAGTATCTCTTAAGCCATTCTATATGCTCTTCATCTAGGTAGTTTGTAGGCTCATCTAGAAGTAATATATCTGGATTTTGAAGAAGTAATTTTCCAAGTAATATCTTTGTTCTTTGACCACCTGACAAATCATCTACATCCCTATCTAAGCCTAAATCTGAAAGACCAAGACCCTTTGCAACTTCTTCTACCTTTGCATCTATTATGTAAAATCCATTATTGTCTAATAAATCTTGAATAACTGCTGTTCTTTCAAGCATTTTTTCTAGTTTTTCTGGGTCTACGTCACCCATTTGTTCATATAATGTATTCATTTCCTTTTCTAAATCAAATAAATATTTAAAAGCATCCCTTAATGCATCTCTTATGCTTTCTCCTTTTGCTAAGGCAGAATGTTGGTCCATATATCCAACTCTAACATTATTAGACCAAATTACCTTTCCTTCATCTGGCATAAGTTTTCCTGTTACTATATTCATAAAGGTAGATTTTCCTTCTCCATTTGCCCCTATAAGTCCAACGTGCTCACCTTTTAATAATCTAAAGGATACATCTTCAAATATTGCTCTATCACCAAATCCATGGCTCATATTTTTAACTGTTAAAACGCTCATTTTATCCTCCTAGGTCTATCTATAAAAATAATTTTAAAAATTTTCAATTTCATATTTACATACTTTTTAATTATAAACTATAACCATATAAAATTCCTACTACTTTTTTTACCTATATATTAAGTTCTTTTCTAGGCATCACTCTATGTAAATTAACAAAAAAATGACAGTTTCCAACTCCCAATGAACATTCTTGCCCATTGCTAATTGTAAACTGTCAGGTTATTAATAATTGTATTCTCTTGCATTTTCACAAATAGATATTTTTAATGAGTTATCATCTTGAAGCTTTTTGTAGGAACATAAAAACTCGTTTAATTCTAGATCATTTAAATCTATATTTTGTTCACTTTTTAAAAGAATATTTATTCCTTCAGTTATTATTTCTAATTTATTTTTATCATTATTAATATAATAACTATTTATTGTTTTTACTTTTAACCTATCTTTATATTTTTCTTGAAAGCTTAGTGTTTTCTTTGCCTTTTCTATATCTCCCCCTCCAGGAATTACATTTTCTATTCCTAAGGTTTTTAGTTGACTTTCTAAAGCAGAAGCATCAAAACCGTATCTCTCCATAAGCTTAGTTTGCATCTTCATAAACTTATCTTGAGATATATTGTTACTTTCCATATAGTCTAAGACTTTCTTTGAAAATTCAGCCATGTTTAATTTCCCATCGCTCANTTCATAATATAAAGAAAACATATAGGATTCAAATTTATCTACATCTTTTTCATTAACTCTATTTTTTATTTCATTAAAATCTATAACCCTATCATCCATAATAATCAACTCCTATAATTTAATAGATGCTATTTCCATTATACTATGGTTATACATTTTTTTCTATTTGTTTAATTTAATATTAATATTTATTCTTACTGTGCATACACTCTCAACCATAAATCTTCATATAATTTTAGCTTATCAGAATCCATATATTCATAAACTTCGCATTTATTCATTAATTCTTCTGANAAATATGCTGCAGGATTATTTTTTACTTCTTCAGGTTGTTCTTCTATAGCAAGTTTATTTGGTGTAGTGTATCCAATTTCTTCTGCAATTCTTAAAGCATTATCTTTTTCACTAAGGAAATTAATAAACTTTTCTGCACTTTCCTTATCATTAGCATTTGCTGGAATAGCCCATGAATCTAACCAATAATTAGCTCCTTCTTTTGGAATAACATACTCTAAGTTTTCATGTTCAGCACTTAAATTTAAGCCTTCTCCAGACCAAATCATAGCAAGTGCTGCTTCCCCATTACCCATAATATCCATTACATTATCTGCACCCTTGGTAAGTAATAGATCCTTTTGCTTAAGTAATGCATTTTCAATTTCTTTTAATTCATTTTCATCAGTAGTATTTAATGAATATCCTAAATATTTTGCAGCTGCTCCTATAGCATCTCTCATTGAATCTAGAATAAATATTTCACCTTTATATTCTTCATCAAACATAACCTTCCAGCTATCTACAGGTTCTGATACTAGATCTTTATTATAAACAATTCCAATTGTTCCATTCATATAAGGTACTGTGTAATCATTATTTGGATCATAAGGTTGGCCTAAGTCATTTTCGCTCATTTGTTCTAAATTNGGTATATTTTCCTTGTTTATTTTTTGAAGCAAGCCTTCTTGAATCATTCTATCAGCCATATAGTCTGCTACTAAAATTGCATCATAATTTGTTTTTCCTGATGAAGCTTCAATGTACATAGTTTCCATTTCATCAAAAGTTTTATAATTTACCTTTATATTATATTCTTCCTCGAATTCTTCAAGTAAACCTTCCGCAATATTTTCACCATAGTTTAACACATTGATAGTCTTTTGCTCTTTACTGCTATTATTGCTGCAAGCAGTAAATAATGAAGTTCCTAAAGCAAAAGCACTTATTAATGATGAGATTTTTATAAATTTCTTCACTCTTATCTTCCTTTCTTTTCCCAAGCTATATTGACTTCTTCAAGTAATTATTATATAGCTAATTGTTTGATTTGCAAACTAAAAATATCCATTTAATATAATTCAAAAAAATAGCCGCTAAAACAGCGGTTATTTTTAATTTATTTACATTTCTAATATCTTGGCTGTAACTCCCTCCATAGAATCTAGTTCTTCATGTAAATTCTTAATTTCTTCTTTTTCATCAGTAAGGAGATTTAATAATACTAGTCCTGAATTAGCACAGGAATCCTTAGTTGCTTCGTGTAATCCTATTCTTGTATGTATTATACAGCCATATTTTGTTAAAATTTCTTGAACCTCTGGAGCCTTTTTCACCCTTGGTTCAATTTTTATTGCCATAACAGTAAACATAAATCACCCTCCAAAAATATTATCATTTCCTATAATATCCTAGTTGGAGTTTATTTATTCAAATTCTTCCTTACTTTTAAGTTAATAAATAATCTCAATTTCCTTACTTGCTACTTGAATGTTTTATAACTCTCATTGATAAAAAACTAAATAGCAATGTTTGTATAAGTATTTCTGCTAATCCACCTAATTGCAAATTCCATGCTATATTGGAGGGTTCATAATAAATAAACTCTTCAATTGAAAATGGTGCAGTTGCAGGTGTATTAAATATTCCAATAACTATAATAAGGAACCATAACTTTAACCAGTCATGTTTCTTTCCCTGAAAGGAATTCCTTATTAGTAATAATACTAATCCAAATAAAATACCCCGACCTACTTGAAAAATTGGTGATAATCGAACCATAATATGATTCATATCCCTAAAGCCCTCTGTTACTTCAAGAGATGCTTGATATTTTAAAATCATTGAAAATGTTATACCACAAGCTGTATAGGTTAACAGATGAATAAGAGTTATCTTGGATACAAACCTAAAATTTTCTTTAAACATAAATTCCTCCAAAAATAATATTCTTTCTAAAGTGCATAGCACTTTTTTAATGTAGAATTTATAATGGCTGAATCATTTCCTTAATTGTGCATAAACTTCATTCATTGCTGCAAAGTCATTCATATCTTTTAAAAAGATTGTTGTTTTAATAACTTTATCCAAGCTGCTGCCAGCCTCTTCTAAAATTCCCTTAATATTCTCTAGCGCTTGCTTAGTTGCTGATCTTATCTCAGTTACTAATTCTCCCGTAGCTGGATTTATAGGTATTTGTCCTGAAGTAAATACTAATTCACCTATTTTAACCCCTTGTGAATATGGTCCTATTGCAGCTGGTGCATTTTTGCTAGAAATAATTTCTTTTTTCATTATATACACTTCCTTTCTTTAAAGTATTGCAAAAATAGGGCAAATATGCCTCTAACTATTTATTTTTTCCTTTTGATATTATGTAATAAGGTATTGCAATAAATACAATTCCACCAACCATATTGCCTAATGTAACCATTGCAATATTGTAAACATACCCTCCTATACTTAAAACTGCATCAAAGGGTGCTAACATTCCAATTGTTAAGATTACCATGTTGGCAATACTATGTTCAAAACCTGCGGTTATAAAGGCAAATATACACCAAAAAATCATTATTAATTTTGCTGTCTCCTCTTTACATTTATAGCTACACCATACAGCTAAACAAACAAGAACATTACAT
>JGI24708J26588_10001688_pt1 | contig 17370 bp, 16 predicted proteins | sample BioPla1DNA2_FD_26588 | JGI IMG/M metagenome (IMG submission 26588) | reverse complement strand
TAGAACAAATCACCGATCAAGCAACAGTTAAAAAAGCAAAAATCATCCTCAATCAATTTATTAAACAATATGACATCGCTGAATGGTTTTATTAAAAAAATCCATTCGTATTAAATACGAATGGATTTTTTCTATTGAGCAATAATTAAATCTTTTAAGTTTTCCTTAAATACACCTTGTTTGATCATCTCAATTTCAAATTTATAAGGTGGTTTTCTATTTTTTTTATCTTCACCAACGTAAGGTGTTTCAAGAATCTTTGGAATGTCCTGTAACTGTGGATGGTGAACAATATTGTGCAGAACATCAAAACCAATATGACCGAAACCAATATTCTCATGACGATCTTTATGTGCACCACGGACGTTCTTACTATCATTTACATGGACTACCTTAATCCGATCAACACCGACAATGCGATCAAATTCATTGAGCACCTCGTCAAAATCTGTCACCAGATCATAACCAGCATCATGGACATGACATGTATCAAAACAAACAGACAATTTATCATTATGAATCACACCATCAATAATCTGTGCCAATTCATCAAATGTCCGGCCAATTTCCGTCCCTTTACCAGCCATAGTTTCTAATGCAATTTGAACATTTTGTTCAGCTGTTAACACTTCATTTAAACCTTCAATAATTCTTGCGATTCCTAATCCTACACCCGCACCAACATGGGCACCTGGATGTAAAACAATTTGCTTTGCTTGAAGTGCTTCAGTTCGTTCAATTTCACTTCTTAAAAAAGAGACTGCTAACTCAAATGTTTCTGGCTTCGTTGTATTACCTAAATTAATAATATACGGTGCATGAACGATGAGATCTTCAATCCCATTTGTCTTCATATGCTCAAGTCCCGCTTCGATATTTAATTCTTCGATTGCCTTACGACGTGTATTTTGAGGTGCGCCAGTATAAATCATCATCGCTGTTGCTCCATAACTTGCTGCTTCCTCACTTGATCCAACCAACATCTTTTTACCACTCATTGATACGTGTGAACCTAATTTCAATNTCNCCACTCCCCTATTTTCTATATTTATCTTGTTTTAACTTACGTTTAATTCGCTGTTGCTCTTTACGCAATTTAGCTTTGTATCCTGGCTTAACTTTCTTAGGACGTTTAACGCGTTTCCACGCTTCTTGATCAAGATCATTGCCTCGCTTTTCACGAACGGTTCGATGGTTCCAGGCCTTGATCTCTCTCCATTCACCTTTAACAATCTCATAGTTTGAAAATTCAAGTCCATCTTCAGACAACTTCGTTAAAAGTGGGAAATCATCCTCACCGTATAAATGAATGGCTGTACCTTCCATTCCCGCACGTGCTGTTCGGCCAATTCGATGAATGAAAAACTCTGTTTCTTTTGGCAATTGAGCATTAATTACATGACTAACGCCTTCAATATCAATTCCTCGTGCAGCTAGATCTGTCGCAACAATATATTGATACCTCAGAGCTTGAATCTCTTTTAAAACCCGTTTTCTTTCTCTTGCTGACAATCCACCATGAAGGATCCCCACATTTAAACCTTGCTGAGCTAAATCGTGATACAACTCATCACACGCTTCTTTGCCATTAGCAAAGATAATCGCTAAATATGGATGAATGGCTTTAGCAATTTGACCAATTACCTCTGCTGGCTTACGATGACGTAAAGGAACAAGTCTATTTTCTAACAAATTAGGTGAAACATGGTCTTTTATTTCAATAAAAGTAGGGTTATTCAGATACTTTTGTAAAAATGGTTGCAATCGCTTCGGAATCGTCGCCGAAAAAACAAGAATCTGAACATTAGGATCAGCCTTCACTAATATTTGATCAATTTCATTAATCAGCCCTAGATCCAACATCAGATCTGCTTCATCAACAACAAACGANCGTGCAGTGTAAATATTGACGGCTCCTTCATTGATTAAATCTAATAACCGACCAGGAGTCGCAACGATAATAGCTGGCTGTTCAGTTAATTTTTCAATCGTTCGCTTTTTATCTGTCCCACCAATAAAAAGCTTAGCTTGAACCTGTTGTTCAAAATTTAAAAGCGTTAAAATCTTTTTAACTTGATCAAAAATTTGACTAGCCAACTCTCGCGTCGGTGTCGTAACAACAAATTGAACATTTTTTTCCTCAGGATTCAATTGATTAAATAAGGGTAATAGAAACGCATGTGTTTTTCCCGATCCTGTTTGTGATTGACCAATGATGCTCTCATTTCTTAATGTAGCTGGAATCACTTTTTCTTGAATTGCCGTCGGTTGCTTAAAGCCTAGTTGATCGACTGTCCGTTCAAGCTCTGGCTTTAAATTAAATGCCTTAAAATCATAATTTTTCATAATAAACTCCTCATCTAAAAACGACTTGTCTTACTTATTATAGACACAAAATGTCGATTACGCACTTGATTAAATTAAAATCAATTGACTTCTTAAACTTTTAACAGATTTAAAGTACGAATCTACAAAAACTGAAATGGCTCCGTACTTATCTTCGTTTCAATCACTTGAATCGAAGCATCAACTTTTCTTCTCAGATAAGTAGCTACAGCTTCAACCATAATCTGCTCAATATGATGGCCCGGATCGATAATGGATAGTCCAGTCGCTTCAGCATCTTGAGCAAAGTGAAAGGATACATCTCCTGTTATGAAAACATCCGCCCCCATCCGCTTAGCATGTGGATAATATTTTTCCCCACTACCACCAAGAATAGCCACTTTTTTCACTTGACTTCCAAGTTCTCCTGAAACCCGTAAACCTTCTAATTGAAAAATTTCCTTCAATTTGATTGCTAGTTGTTTCAAAGTAGTTGCTTCTTCTAATGATCCAATTCGTCCTAACCCATACTGGATCCCGTTATTTTCAAGCTTGATTAGATCATAAGCTGGTTCCTCATAGGGATGTGATTTAACAATTGCTTGAATTGCTTTAGTCCGCAACGATTGATGCATAAGATATTCAAGTTTTACTTCATCAACATATTCTCGCTTATTTGACTCACCAAGATAAGGGGAAGCATTGTCCATCGGTCTAAATGTACCCGTCCCTTTAACTCTAAATGAGCATTGTTCGTAATCACCAAGCTGACCAACACCTACTTTAGTTAAAGCTTGATCAACTTGATCGACATGTGTTTCAGGTACATAAACATACAATTTGTAGAAATGTTCTTCCTTTTCTGGTACGAGGATTTTTGTCTCTTGAAGACCTAATTTTTCAGCTAATAAATCATTTACACCACCAAAAGTAACATCTAAATTGGTATGAGCAGAATAGACGGTAAGGTCATGCTTAATTAGTTTCTGAATAATTTTTCCTTTTGGATCGTGATAATTAATTTGTTTTAACGGTCTGAATATTAGTGGGTGATGCGAGATGATTAAGTTTGCTCCTGATTCAAGTGCTTCCTCGATCACTTCTTCAGTCACATCAAGTGTCACAAAAATGTTTGCTACTGGTTTACTTAAACTCCCAACCTGTAAGCCAACATTATCCCATTCACTCGCCAGTTTCCTCGGTACCCACTCTTCAAATTGTTCGATCACTTTACCAATCGTGATTTGTTTAGTCATCATTTAACACCCTTTCAATCCAGCCCAATTGCTCAATATAATCATTAATTTTCTTTTGATCTGGCTGTTTCGCTTGGCCCATCTGCTTAATAATTCGACGATAATTGTCTCGTTCGCGTTCCCACTTTGTGATAAAGGCTTGATTACGACTCTTTAACAAAAATGGACCAAATAGCTTTTCCTGTTTAGTTAATTGATTAACCTGATGATCTCGTGCTTGATCTGCAACTAAAACTTCGTAAATATGACCATCCTCTGCTAAGATTGCTTCATCGACCAAGTTATAATTGTTTTTCTCAAGCCATTCACGAAGATATTGACTATCAACATTTGGTTGTAAAATTAGGCGTTCAACGTTTAAAAGTGTATCTTTGCCTCGTTCCAAAATGGATTGAATGAGTCCGCCACCCATTCCAGCGATCACAACTTGACTAACTTTGTCGTTACGAATAACATCTAATCCGTCACCTTTTTTAACGCTAATTTGATCGGTTAACTGATATTTTTTAACATGATCCTTCGCAGCTTGAAACGGTCCATGATTGAGTTCACCCGCAATTGCTTTTGCAGTTGGATCAGACAAACAGACTGAAATCGGCAAATAAGCATGATCACTACCTATATCAGCAAAGGTTGCACCTTTAGGTAAAAATTTTGTAATCAGTTTTAATCGATTTGATAATATGAGTTGTTTCGTCATTATATTGACACCTATCCTTTAAATTAAAAATGCAATGATACTAATAATGATTCCTAAAATACCTAATATAAAGAGCCAATTATTTTTTGTCTTTATCCCCAAAGCGATCCAAGTAATTAATTGTAAAAAAATAATCACTAACGTAACCGTTGAATCAACCACCCATTGATTAATAGCAACCATCGAAAGAATTAATAGGTTTAGGAGCAACACTAAAACAATGTATTTTCTTTCAATTTGATACTGTTTTGATGCGATGTATGATAATCCCAAACTCATGACTAATGCTAAAGTCAAGAGGATGACTGTCGCTATTAAGTGAATTGGAACAAACAAAATAAAGAAAGCAATTCCCGGAGCTACAGCAACATTCAATAGTAGAAAAATGACGATTAAAAAGTTTTTCTGTTTATTTTGATTCACTTCAAGTGTTGAAGCCGATTCATCGCCTTCCCCTTCTGTATATAATGCCAGTAAATAATCACAATATGATTCAGGAAGTAAGCGGTTATCTCGCCAATATTTAATTTCACTAACGATGATTGCTTTACGTTGCCAATCCATCTCAACCCACCTCTTTTTTAGGTATCTACAAATGACCATTAAATGAAAAAAGTCAATCAAAATCAATTGAAGCTCAACTGATCATGATTGACTTAGCTGAGCTAACAACCAGCTAATAGTAGCTCAACCGATTGAAAACTCATGATTTTTAGTTAAAATTTTGTTCGCAGGGCAACTGACAGTAGCGGCCCGATTGGTTCAACTAACAAGTGTTTTCGATGGGATGAGTAATCGCAATCCCAATCAGTGAAACCCACACTGATTGAAGTTTCACTTTATTCAAGGAAATCCTTTAATTGTTTGCTTCGGCTTGGATGGCGTAGTTTCCGTAGTGCCTTCGCTTCAATTTGGCGAATTCTTTCTCGGGTAACGCCAAATACTTTACCGACTTCTTCTAATGTACGTGTACGCCCATCATCGAGACCAAATCGTAATCTGAGAACATTTTCTTCACGGTCTGTTAGCGTATCAAGTACATCTTCAAGTTGTTCCTTCAACAACTCATAAGCTGCGTGATCGGATGGTGACGTCACTTCCTGATCTTCAATAAAGTCACCTAAATGTGAATCATCTTCCTCACCAATTGGTGTTTCTAATGAAACGGGCTCTTGGGCAATTTTTAAGATCTCTCTAACCTTTTCCGGTGTCAGCTCCATTTCTTTACCGATCTCTTCAGGTGTTGGTTCACGACCTAAGTCCTGTAAGAGCTGTCTTTGGATCCGGATTAGTTTATTAATCGTTTCGACCATATGAACAGGAATTCGGATTGTTCTTGCTTGGTCAGCAATTGCTCGAGTAATTGCTTGACGAATCCACCATGTTGCATACGTACTAAACTTAAATCCTTTGCGATAGTCAAACTTCTCAACCGCTTTGATTAATCCCATATTTCCTTCTTGGATCAAGTCAAGAAACAGCATACCTCTACCGACATAGCGCTTAGCAATACTGACAACTAATCGTAAGTTTGCTTCTGCTAATTGCATTTTAGCTTCTTCATCATTTTCTTCAATCCGCTTTGCTAGGGCTACTTCTTCATCAGCAGTTAATAAATCGACACGACCTATTTCCTTCAAATACATTCTAACAGGGTCGTTAATCTTAACACCAAGAGGTACACTTATATCTTTTAGATTAAATTCTTTTTCTGAATCTGTATCTTCGTCAGTATCTTCATCATCAATATCACTGACGACCTCAATTCCTTGTTCAGCTAAATACTCATAAAATTCATCAATTTGTTCAGACTCTAATTCAAAACGTGCCAAGCGATCGACCACATCTTCGTATGCAAGTTCACCTTGCTTTTTTCCGAGCTCGACAATTTGTTCTTTTGCTTCATCTAATGTTAAATCCAGATTGTTATTTGAATGTTCTGGTTGTTTTTTAACCATTAGAGCCCCTCCTTCCAACTTATCAAATCCATTACCGTGTCTTATCTTTAAGTTCTTTTTGAATTCGCATGATTTCCATGCCAATTTGTGCTGCTTTTAAATAATCCTTTTTTATTTCTGCTTGCTTTTGCTCAGCAATTAAATTACGAATAACAACTTTATCATCATGTTCAAGTCTAATCATTCGAACATAATCCTTAATTTCATCAGCGGATACATCTGTTGAGACTGGTTCCATAGCAATTTCAATGACTTCACTGATGATTTCCGCATCATCTAGCCGTTCAATAAACTGACTGACATTAGCTTGATTGTCATCTTCATAAAAAGCATATAGATAGGTTACAATAATTTTATGTTTTTCAATATTAAATGAAGCACCTAATGTATGCTTAATTTGTTCAGCAATTGTTCGATCATGTAACATATAAGCAATCAACCTTTTTTCAGCATTATGATAAGCTGGCAATAGTCTTTTTTGCTTACTTTTTAATCTGTGCTCATTAGTATGGCTATTTGAAACCACATTATCCCTAGTTCTACCTTGTTTTTTCCTTATCTGATCAACGTCTTCCAACACTGCATCAGGTGAAAGGTCAAACATTTTAGCTAACTCTCGAATATAACGATCTCGATCAAGTGCTGAATTCAACTGAGCGATCTCATCGACCACTAGACGCATATATGCCATTTGATCTGCCTCAATTTTTAAGTTAAATTCGCGCTTATGATAGCTCATAATAAAGCTCATGTAAGTAGAGCTTGCCTCGATTACTTCTTCTTTAAACCTTTTCCCGCCATATTTTTTTATAAACGCATCTGGGTCTAACTGATCTGGTAATGTGGCAATCCTAACTTGACAACCAGCTTTTTTCATTAGTTTTGCAACTTTATATGAAGCATTAATACCTGCATCATCACCATCAAAGCAAATGACAACCGTATCGACATAGCGCTTAATTAAGGCAGCCTGATGCTCTGTTACAGATGTACCAAGTGATGCAATCACATTTGTAATATCTGCTTGATATGCAGCAATAACATCCATATACCCTTCAAATAAGATCGCTTGTCCAGTTCGCTTCAATTCACTTCTTGCTAAATCAAAATTATAAAGTAATTTACCTTTTTGAAACAAAGCAGATTCTGGACTGTTTAAATACTTAGGTTCGAGTTCATTGATAGAACGCCCTGCAAAACCGACTGTCTTTGCTAAATGATTTCGAATCGGAAAGACAACTCGCCCCCTCATTCGATCATATATCTGACTTTGGTCATTTCGGGCTAAAACATTTGAAGAGATTAACTCCTGTAAATTAAAGTCCTTTTTTCGTAAAAACTGTGTTGTTAATTCATTTGAATCAGGTGCAAAGCCAATTTGAAAGCTTTCAATCGTTTCTTTTGTTAGTCCTCGTTTTTCTAAATAAGATCGAGCTTGCTCTGCTTCTTTAGCATGTGAAAAAATATGATGATAGAATTTGGTCAATAATTCATGCGCCCGCAAACTAATTTGATCAACAGAGCGATTTGAACCATTTGCTTGGTTTAAATATTGATCAGGTAAATTATGACCACTTTTCTGTGCTAAATGAGCAACTGCTTGTTGAAAAGTAAAACCTTCTTGTTCCATTAAAAAAGTAAATACATTACCACCTTTTCCACAACCAAAACAATGAAAAATTTGTTTTTCTTGCGTTACTGAAAAAGAAGGCGTATTTTCTCCATGAAACGGACAGAGCCCAAAGTAATTACGTCCTTGTTTTTTTAATGAGACATACTCACCAATCACATCAACAACGTCATTGGCCTGACGTATCTCATCGATTAATTGCTCAGGAATTTGAGCGACCATACATATCACCAACATATAATTTCTATATTAAATTCAAAAATCCTGCATGATTCGACAAAATAATTAAAAAAATGAATAAAATCATTCATTTTCCGCCAATAAGTAACAATCACCCCTACTCATCAAGCTTTTTAAAATGATGTTATTTTAACATTCTCTATCCACGAGTCATTTTCCTGCAAAAAAGAATGAAAAATTAGTAATCTATCATTCTTCAATGGATTAAGTCCTGATTCGTTTTTTCCACAAAGGTATATTATAGTATGATTTCAGGTAAAAAGCTATGTTTTTGCAACAATAACTTATTATTAACGAGCCATTTGAATTTGTAAGATAATATTTGCCGTTTCTTCTACAGCTTTATTTGTCACGTCGATAACTGGACAGCCTAAATGTTCGACAACTTTTTCAAAGTAATCAAGCTCTTTATTAATTCTTTCAACAGTAGCATAATTAGCGTTTTGCTTTAAACCAAGTGATTTTAATCTTTCTTTTCGGATACTATTTAATTCTGTTGGACTGATTTTTAATCCGTAACATTTATTCGGGTCTGTCTGATAAAGCTCTGTCGGTGGATCAACTTCTGGAACAATTGGGACATTCGCAACTTTATAGCTTTTTAAAGCTAAATATTGCGATAAAGGTGTTTTAGACGTTCGTGAGACCCCAATTAAAACAATATCAGCCTTTTCAATCCCGCTTGGGTCTTTTCCATCATCATACTTAACAGCAAATTCGATTGCTTCAATTCGTTTGAAGTAAGACTCATCTAGTTGATAAGCAAGACCGGGCTTCATCTTAGGTTCTTGATTAAATAACTGACCGATTGCATGAAGCATCGGTCCGTTAATGTCAATAATCGATACATTTAAAGCTTTCGCCTTCTGTTGCATGTAACGACGCAAATCAGAATTAACAAGAGTGTAGCCAACGAGAGCCTGCTTACCAGAAGCTTGAGTTAAAATATGATTTATTTGTTCAACATCTTTGACATATGGTGATCGATAAAGTTCATATGTGTCATGATGATCAAACTGTAATAAGACAGATTGGAAGATTTTTTCTGCTGTCTCTCCGGCTGAATCTGAGATTAAATAAATCATTGGTTTAGTCATCTTTTCCACTCCAAGTTTAAAAGTGTTGTTTCCACTCAATATCTTTAAAGTTTGCTAATTGGTAAATTAATTTTGCAATCAGATTTAATAATCCAATTCGATTATTTTTAATTGAAGGATTATCAACCATCACCATTGTCTGATCAAAAAACTGGTTGATTGTTGGTGCGATTTGTTCTAATAATTGCAGCGCTTCTTGATATTGACCTTGATTCATTTTTGTTGAATAATCAGCTTCTATTTCTTGATATGCAGTAAACAGTTCTCGTTCTGATTCATTTTCAAAAAGTGTTGGATCTACATGATGAGTTTCATCAATTTCCGCAAGATTAACAACTCGCCCTAAAGCTTCTTGTGCAGATTTGAATGATGGATCTTGGCGTTTTGCTTCTAACAATTTTGCCTTACTTAATAAGTGCGAAATCACACCAATCTCTTTGTGTGTAACAGCTTTAATCACATCATGTGCAACACTTTCTTCTTTAACTAGGAAACTGATTCTTCCTTCAATAAAATCAAGTGTTTTCTCTCTAACATCCGCTTGTTGATCTAGTGAAATAATTGAATCATTAAACTGATTTAGCGCAGTATCGATTAAAATTTCAAATGAAACAGGCCATTTTTTTTGTTCTAGGATCTGAATAATTCCCATCGCTTGACGTCTAAGTCCGTATGGATCTTGTGAACCTGTTGGAATCAAGCCAACACCAATGCAACCTACTATTGTATCTAACTTATCGGCAACACTTAAAATTGCACCGATGACTGTTTCAGGTAATTGATCTTTAGCGTGGCGTGGCATATATTGCTCATTAATCGCTTTTGCAACAAGATCATCTTCACCAAAGAGATCAGCATATTTTTGCCCCATAATTCCTTGTAATTCTGGAAATTCATCAACCATTTGTGTNACAAGATCGAATTTACTAATCGTAACTGCTCGATCAACCTGATTTATTTCTNGCTCAGTTAAATTTAATTTTTTGGCGATCGTTCTCGCATTTTCACGGACACGATTTACTTTATCAGCTACAGTACCTAACTGTTGTTGAAAAACAATCTTCTCTAGTTTTTGATTGTTTTGTTCAATCGTTTGCTTCTGATCTTCTTGATAGAAAAAGAGACCATCTGCTAAGCGGGCATTTAATACTTTTTCATTTCCTTTGACAACATTATCAATATACTTAGCATTTCCATTGCGTACACCAATAAAAAACGGAAGTAGCCCGCCGTCTTGATTACGGACAGGGAAATAGCGTTGGTGTACCTTCATGGATGTTATTAAAGCTTCTTCAGGTATGATTAAATAATCATCACTATAACTTCCTGCAAACACGGTTGGATACTCAACCAATTCTGTCACTTCATCTAATAAGTCTGCTTCAATATCGATGTGCCATTCTTTTTCTGTTGCAAGTTGATTTAGCTGCGTCAAAATCTCAGCTTGACGTTTTTTCCGATCAGCAATCACATATTGATCTAAGAGGAGCTTTTCATAGTCTAGCGGATCAGTGATCACAAGATCTCCACCTAAAAAGCGATGTCCCTTGCTCTTGTTACTTGTTTGAATCCCTTCAATTTCAAAATCAATTTGCCCTTTATTCTCGATTGCAACAATCCACTTGATTGGACGAATATAACGAAGGCGACGATTAGACCAACGCATATTCTTCGGAAACGTCATCGCTAAGATAACGTCTTTAAAACTTGGTAAGATCTCACTAGCAGCTTTTCCTGCAGTAAACTTTTTCACAAAAATATATTCTGTCCCTTTAACTTCTTGATAATAAATATCATCAACAGATACACCTTGACCTTTAGTAAATCCAATTGCCGCTTTTGACCAATCGCCATTATCATCAAGTGCTATTTTTTTTGCTGGACCCCTTACTTCTGTTTCAAGGTCAGTCTGCTTATCAATTAAATCAATAATTTGAATCGCAAATCGCCTTGGTGTGATATATGTTTTTAACGATTGGTAGGTGAGACGATTTTCTTCAAGCCAAGTAACTGTTCTTTCTTTCAATTGTTTTTCTGTTTCAGCAATAAAGCGAGCTGGCATTTCTTCTAAACCTACTTCAAATAAAACATTAGTTGTTCCCATCTTGTTCACCATCCCTTTTCAACATTGGGAAATCAAGTTTTTCTCTTTCGTTAACATATAATTTTGCAATCTCTCGTGCTAAATCGCGAACCCTTCCAATATAGCCGGTTCTTTCTGTAACTGAAATAACCCCTTTTGCATCAAGTAAATTAAATGTGTGTGAACACTTTAATACATAGTCATAAGCTGGAAAAACTAGACCTTTCTCCATTAACTGTTGGGCTTCTTGTTGATATTGATTGAATAAGTTAAACAACATCTCAGTATTTGATTCTTCAAATGTGTATTTAGAATGCTCGTATTCAGGTTGATAAAAGATATCATGTACAGTCACACCTTCTGTCCATGTTAAGTCGAAAACATTTTCTTTATCTTGGATGTATGAAGCAAGTCGCTCAATTCCATAAGTTAATTCTACTGAAACCGGATTTGCTTCAAGTCCACCAATTTGTTGGAAATAAGTAAATTGGGTAATTTCCATTCCGTCAAGCCAGACTTCCCATCCTAGGCCTGCCGCTCCTAAAGTTGGGTTTTCCCAGTTGTCTTCAACAAAGCGAATATCATGTTTTAGTGGATCAATATTTAATGTTTTTAATGATTCCAAATAAAGTTCTTGAATTTCATCAGGCGATGGTTTCATCACAACTTGAAATTGATGATGTTGATAGAGNCGATTCGGGTTGTCTCCATAACGACCATCATTTGGACGTCTGGAAGGTTCAACATAAGCAACATTCCACGGTTCTGGGCCTAAGCTACGCAACAATGTCATTGGAGACATTGTACCTGCTCCCTTCTCCGTATCATAAGCTTGCATTAATAAACAGCCTTGGTCACTCCAAAACTTCTGTAGCGTTAATATCATATCTTGAATATGCATCTACTTTTCCTCCAATTCATTCCGATACTTGTAATGATTCAATGAGAAAATCCCGTCGCTATGCCTTAATTAATAAGACATAGGGACGGGATTTCCGCGGTTCCACCCTATTTACTAAAGCTCAACGCTTTAGTCACTTTTAACTGAAAATGTTCCAGAGTGCCATTCAATCACCTGTTATCTCTGGCTCGCACCGCCCCAGATTCGCTTAAATAACGAGGTAAATTTACTCTTCTCTTTCATCACATATACAAAAATTATAAAGAATTACACTTACTTTGTCAATTACCATGATAATAAACAAAATCCAGGATAATTAATTCAATGAAACTTTACTTTCTGTTTTTTAAGCTAAAATATATTATCACAATTACAACAACTGCTATGAAGCTTAAAACAGTAATCATAATAAAGTTTGAACCATGAGATTGTTCAATTGTATCTACAGACTGATCGACTTCTTCATCAACGTCATCATTATCGCCGATATCACTATTTCCATCATTGGAGGTTATTGTAGTTAACTCCATACCACTTTCATTTATTACAACGTCATAGTTAGTATTAAGTAGTTGATTTACACTATTTAGTGGCATGTAAATACGCTCTTCATATAAAATTAATTCATCATCTAACTCAATTTTTTCTTCACCTTTAGTAGCGTAGCGATCACCTAACTCTAAATTTAATGATTCATTAATAATAATTGTACCATCATTAAAAGTTTCTATTGGTAAATCCAAGTGATTAAAAACATCGACTAAAGGCAAATATATTGTTCCATTGATTTGATAGATATTTTCTATATTAACCATCTCTTCATCAAGTGTAACTTCAAAGTTAATCATTTCATTTTGAGCTCTTTCGTCAACAAAATATGACAATATTGGTTGACCTGGCTTTTCTACGTCGACTAATCCATCTTTATTTTTAACAAGGACTCCGTTTACTAATACATATTCGACACCTACAGAATGTGTACCAGGAGCTTCAACTGTTGATTTATCAATGATTGTATTCGGATCAAAAATTGTTATATCTGCATCAGCACCTACTTCGATTCTACCCTTATATTGCATTGACGGAGCCGCGCTTTCCATTCTTTTTGCAGGATAATATGAGCTTTTTTTAATTGCATCCATCATTGTAAGCACTTGTTCTTCCCTAACGTATTTCCCAAAAAGTCTACTATAAGTACCCGCTCCTCTAGGGTGATTATTATGACCCGGTTCGATAATCGTATCACTACCAACCATTGTATGTGGGTCTGCTAATAACATTCGGAGCTCGTCCTCTGGCATCGAGCCATGTGCAGCCACAAGTAAATATTGCTCTCTATAATAATCAAAAGTATCTTCGGTAATCCTTATATCTGTTGCCCCAATTTGTAAATCTTCATAGGTAATCTTAAATCGTTCTTGCCAGCCAGGTCGAAATCTCGCGGAATTAATATAAGTTGCCCAAAAGTCATAAGGGTAGAAATCAGTTGTGATATCCAATCCATCTTCTCTGGCCTCTCGAACCATTTCCAGAGCTTGATCCATAACGAAGGTTCCACCGGTGCTATTAATATGCATAATATGAATAGCTGCACCAGTATCTTTTCCATAATCAATCACTTCTTGAACGCCTTCTAATCCCTTTTCCTCATCTGAATATCTTAAATGATAGAAGGTGGGTACATCGTATTCTGCAGCTAATTCTAATAACGGTTTTACTTCATGTTTTACTCCAGGTACATACTCAAAGCTAAAAGAAATTCCTAATGCACCATTTTCAATATTTTTTCTAGTTTCTTCAACTAAACGATCAATATCTGCCTGGTCAGTCATTTCATTATCTATGCCTGCCCCAATAATTGGCCACCGTAATCTAGTAATAAAGCTAGAAGCACCAAAGTTAGTAATAACCCCACTATTTTCCCAAGAAGCATACCATGATGCTGCATCTTCCGTACCGCCATGCATCGCTAGATTACTAGTTACACCATCAAATACTTTAAATTCAATCCCCACATGGTTTGGATCGTATGAAACTAAATCAATAAATCCAGGTGAAATGACTAAGCCATCCGCATTTATCTCGGTAATTCCACTTAACTCCTCTTGTGTAATTCGTTCAATTTTTGAACCGTTAATTCCAATATTATAGTTTTCTAATTCATGCTCGGTTGATGGATTATAAATCGTTCCGCCTTTTATAATAACATCATAGCTATCTACATCTTCAGCATTTAAATTCGGATAAAAACCAAAAATAATTAGAATAGCACTAAAAATAATAATAAATTTTCTCCTCTTAGCAAACATGCCAACAACTCCCCATCCAACTATAAAATATCACTATTTATTTCACTTATTTTAACTTATCAATTTGTTTTAAAAACTTCCTTGATTTAAGTGCTAAACCGCCATAAGTATCATAGTATTGCTCTAGAATCTGTTGAATTACTAATTTATTATCTTGTTTAACAGTTATATTTGCAACGCGCTCCATATCAACATCAGTAAACAATCGTAGTAACTTATATTGTGTTTCATTAATTGGCCAATGATTCGGATCAACTGATAAACAACGTTGACATAGAACACCAGCTTCTTTAATCGAAAACGCACGGATTTGATCCGATCGTTGACAACTTTGACAGAAATCAATAATCGGAGCAAATCCCGCTACTTTATAGAGCTTCATTTCATACATCATCGATAAGACAAGGGGATCTTTCTCTTCCACAATGCCATTTAAAGTTGCTAAAAACTGTTGATAGATATAATAGTTTGGTGACTTTTCATCAAGTAAGATGTTTGTCAATTCAGCTAAGTAACTAGCATAGGCGGTAAGAAAAATATCTTCTCTAATCTTACGATGTGATTGAATCACATCACCTTGCTCAATCACACTTAAGCCTTTGCCAAGCCGGACAAGATATTCCCCATGAATAAATAACTGACTTACAGCAGACATTCGACTTTTTGGCTTTTTTGCTCCCCGTGCAAGCACACCAATTTTCCCTAATTTATTAGATAAAAGTGTCGCAATAATATGTGTTTCCCCATAGTCTTGTGTTCGGATAATAACGCCCTCTACCTTTTCTAACACCTTTTATCCATCCTTTAATCACTCTGGTCAATTTGATCAGACTGTGATTCTTCAATTAATATTAGCTCCTCACTGAGTTCTATTTCATAATCCTTCATCAGTAGATAGGTTTCGATATTTCCTGTTTTACTAAAAACGATCCAAGGTAAATTGTGCATAATAGCCCCACCTTCCTCCTTTTAGTTAAAATATCTACACCTTTAGAATGACCAATGTGAACGAATCAATGTTGATTATTTATTACCATGAATATTTCAAATCTAGCCTTCGTAATCCATTAAATTATAACCATATTCATGTAAATAATGGTCTCGATTTCGCCAATTTTTTTGAACCTTCACCCATAGATTTAAGTAAACTTTTGAACCAAGCAAGCGTTCAATATCTTTTCTTGCTTGAACACCAATTTTCTTTAACATCGAACCCTGTTTCCCAATAATAATACCTTTTTGAGAGTCTCTTTCGATAATAATTGTTGCATGAATTTGAACTTTCTCACCCTCTTGTCGCTCAATCTTATCAATTACAACGGCAAGTGAATGTGGAATTTCCTCCTTCGTTAATTGGAGCGCTTTTTCTCGAATAAACTCGCTAATAATAAATCGCTCAGGGTGGTCTGTAATATGATCATCTGGATAATATTTAGGACCCTCGGCTAGATTGTCCTTTATTACCGATAATAAGTGATCGACATTATTACCTTCTAATGCGGAAATCGGAACAATTTCTTTAAATGGATATTTATCTTTATATTCAACGATCAGATCGAATAGTTGATCGGGATGAACTTGATCAATTTTATTAATAATTAAATAGACCGGTTTATTAATTGATCCAAGTCGATCGATAATAAATTGATCTCCCCGACCATAACCCTCAGCAGCATTAATCATAAATAAGATCGCATCAACCTCATTCAAGGTATTTTCTGCAATTTTCACCATGAAATCACCGAGTTTATGCTTCGGTTTATGAATTCCTGGTGTATCGATAAAAACAATTTGCGCTTCATCATCTGTCAGCACTGCTTGAATTGTATTTCTTGTTGTTTGAGCTTTATCGCTCATGATCGCAATTTTTTCACCAATTACACGATTTAAGAAAGTTGATTTCCCCACATTAGGTCTGCCAATAATTGTTATAAATCCTGATTTGTATGTTTCTTGTTCCATCATTTGTCCTCCAAACTTAATTAAAAACGAGTCCGACTATTTTCGGTAAAAAGATAATTAGACCGATGATAAAAGCAACGATACTCGTCACCAAAACAGCACCAGCTGTTAAATCCTTAATTGAACCAGCCATTGGATGCCATTGTGGTGCTAAATAATCTAACATCGTCTCAACTGCTGTATTCAATAGCTCTGCAGTTATGACAAAGCCAATCATTAAAAGTAAAAGTACCCACTCAAGTACTGAAATTGTTAAAACAAAGCCTGCAATCAGCACAAGTAATGCAATTAAAAAGTGAATCCGAATATTAATTTCATTTTTAAAAGCATATTTTAAGCCATTTATAGCATAGCGTAAACCAACGCGGTTTTTTTTATTCTCTGAGTAATCCGAACGCATTTAAAATATCCTCTTGTTTTTTAAACATCTCTTGTTCTTGATCATAGTCGATATGATCATAACCAAGTAAATGTAAGAANCCATGTAAAGCTAAAAAACCAAATTCTCTTTTTATGCTATGCTCGTATGTTTTAGCTTGTTCATGAGTNCGCTCGACTGAAATAACAATATCACCAAGATTTAGTGGTGGCAATTGATCCCCCTTAATCGTAACCTCTCCTTCAACTGTTTCTTGTAAGGCAAAAGAGATCACGTCAGTAGGTTCATTCATCCCTCGATAATCTCGATTAATTTCTTGAATCGTTTGATCATCTACAAATGAAATGGATATTTCCGCTTGTTCTGATACATTCTCTTGCTTTGCAGCAAAAATCAGTAGTTCATTNATCGTGTTCAGATAATCTTTNATCTACTGAATTTGTCTGATCGATAAATTCGATAATCATTTTAATCCGCCTCCTTCGTATCTTTTGGGTACTGTATCCTTGAATGATAAATTCCTGTTAATG
>JGI24708J26588_10001685_pt1 | contig 17383 bp, 17 predicted proteins | sample BioPla1DNA2_FD_26588 | JGI IMG/M metagenome (IMG submission 26588) | reverse complement strand
GCCTAGTATCGGCAAATAGAAGCCCGAAGGGCTGACTGCCGATGAATCACGGGCTTCCCGGTTGCCTTGCTCTTATCCTTTTTTGCTCGCTCTGGCAAAAGATCCGTGATTTTTACAGACGACTTTTGATTTGCTGGCACTCCAGTGAAGTAAAATGGGCTTCATCCACTGTGGGAATAATAGAACATCCTTCATAACGATAACTGGTGTTCATTACCGGTTCCTCGAAAAATCCATAAGCTCTCAATATATACCGGGAAATGCGTTTACCGAACAGCACAATGTAAGCAGGATTCAGAATAGAGATCTCTTCCAGGAGAAAGGACAGACAAGAGATGATGCTGTCACAACTGGGATGAATATTGGTACCTTCACAGGCTGCGTCAGTTAAAAGACAGTGGTGATCTTTGTCCAACAATTTCCGGTTACTTTGGCAGTTTATGTTGCTATGCAACGGACAGGCTTTGGGTTGACAGCGAACTAGAAAAGTATGATATATCTTTTCAAATCCCAAACCAGTCTTAATTAGATCACGTAATTCGAGCATACGATTAATGTCGCAGGAATCCCTATCATCCGATTCTAAAACCATTATTAAGTCTGGCTGTAAATCTCCCTTACCCAAAGATGGTCTGCGAACACACCGAGTTACTGCATCACAACGCCGGCAGTTAGAAATGCGATCTTCCATGTTAATAATCTGCCGTATCACTTGTTCACGGTTTCCATTTGACATATTTTTTCCCCCGCCCCCACGATCCAAAGCATTTTACTGTATTTACCATACGGTTCGACAGTAAATTCACTAATTCCTGCAAAAAAGCACAAACCGCCTGGCGACGGTTTGTGTTTTTTTCCCTTATTTTTTCATTTTGTACAAGTACTCCCTAGTGCGACTGTTGATTCCCCAGGTAGCATCACCCAGCTTGTTACATATATAAGTTCTCATATTATCATCAATATCGGGATCCAAATGATCGAACAACAGGAAAAATGCCCTTAAAACATCTACCATACTGGTGAATATTCGCTCAATGGGAGCTTCCTTTAGATAGGTATCCTTTTTTCCATAAAAATAAATTAGTCTACGTAAGACCCAAGCAATCTCCGCATTTGTCCAGAGACGTTTGTCTATAATAATAGAAAGTAACGCATCGGGGCCTATCTCGTTTTCAGTCTTCTGTAACTCACTCCAGGCGGGGCTGGTAAAGATAGTGCTGTCCAGTCCAAAATACTCATGAATTTTATTCAGATCACTGTCTTCCATTCTATCCTCCTACCGTAATATCCGCCGAGCACCTGCATACGTACGAGCATAATAACCTTCTGCTATAGAAGAATAAATCACTCCGCCACTTCTAGGAGAACTTGAATGGATGAATTGGTTATTACCGACATATATGCCGACATGGTCAATGCCTCCGCCACCACAGCGGAAGTATAATAAGTCACCAGGCAGAAGCTCTTCCCGCGCCACAGCTGTACCCATGGCAGCTTGTTCAGCAGCTGTGCGCGGTAAATTGATGCCTATCTGGCTAAAGTTGTATTTGGCAAAACCTGAACAATCGAATCCCCCTGGGCTCTGACCCCTATAACGGTAGGGGGTACCCAGATGTTTAGAAGCCATTTCCAGTAACCTGGCAGCCTCAACAGTGCTACCAGATCGCGATGGATTTCCCTGGTATCGAATGATTAATTCCACACCCGGATTAACCACCTCGGTACTCAGTTGATTAATGCGTTTTATTTCCTCAACAGTTGTGCCATGTTGCCTAGCAATACTCAAGAGACTGTCTCCCGCTTGTACTACATAGACAATATCAGGATTAACAGATGAATTATCAGTATCAGTTTGTTCCTCTTCCAATACAATGACCTGTCCTACCTGGAGTGAATCAGAAGTGAGACCATTGATTGCCATTAAATTCTCTACAGTGACACCGTTATGGTGAGCTATCATCCATAGGCTATCGCCTTTCTGAACCGTGTATGTCTCAGGACTAGCAGCTGCAGTGCAGACGAAAATGCACACTAAAAAGCAACTCAATATAAAACTTCTGGCTATGATCTTCATATACTACCTACCTTTCGTCTTTACACACTGCGGAAAAATATTCTACAAAGGTAGTATAATGTCCTGCTCAGAAATAAAAGATTCTAATCTATAGTTATTTGTTTTCCATGATGATATTCACATAATAAATTAAACTCATTTACATCGATTCCGCTACAACCTAGGCGATTCCGGCTCTCATGCCGACCTGTTCCATGAAAATCAGATCCACCTGTAACCAGCAGGTTAAATTGCTGGCATAATTGCAGAAATCTACCTATCTGTTGGGGTGTGTGCTCCGGATAATATACTTCCAGCCCGGCTATCCCTAGGTTAATAATTTCATATACTAGTTCCGCATTGGGCAACAATCCCGGATGGGCCAGGATGGGAACACCACCTGCACTTTTGATAAGCTCAATCGCTTCCCGGGGCAAAAACTTGTATCGTGGTACATAAGCGGGTCGGCCTTTGCCTATGAATTTATCAAATGCCTCCTTGACTGAAAACACATAGCCTTTTTCCGTCAAAGCGCGCGCTACATGAGGACGTCCTATCAAATCCCCCTGGGCTAGTTTTTCAACCTGCTCAAAAGAGATGGCCAAGCCCATACTCTTCAAGCGGTAGACCATTTTACGTGCCCTGTCCCATCGTGCTTCCCTTATTTCTTCTAGTCTATGCAATAAACGGGAATTGTGGTAATCAATGAAATACCCCAGAATATGAACCTCGTTTTCATCCAATTCGGTGTTCATTTCTATCCCGGGTATAAATTGAAGCGAAAGTGGATTAGTGGTCAAAAATGCATAGGCTTCTTCAATTCCATGTACGGTATCGTGGTCGGTTATGGCTAATCCCTTCAGGCCAATTTCTTCAGCACGTACCAATAATTCTTCCGGATTTAGAAGACCATCAGATGCTGTTGAATGAACATGTAGGTCGTACATCAATTTATTCTCCAGTTATTTTAGTATTTGCCGAATCACTCTCTCTACATTACTATGAAAGATCATTTCCATTTCTTGGCGACTAAATCCTTTTTGTCCAAGCATGTTTTCCAACTGCAGATAGGCATCGACTCCAGGAAGCACTACCTGATCAGCTCCGTCGAAATCTGAACCTAAAGCTACATGTTCAACACCAATCAATTTGGAGACATAGACTATATGGTTTACAAAGTCCTCCAGAATCGGGTTCTTGTCGGTACTGACAAAACCACTTACCTGATTTAGACCTATTACCCCTCCGCTTTCTGCCAATTTCTTCAATTGGTTGTCATCCAGATTACGAGGATGATCACATAAACTTCTAGCATTAGCATGAGTGACCAGTACCGGCCCCTCATATTCATCGATAGCCTGATAAAACCCATGGGGAGCGATATGGGAAAGATCGAGCAACATACCCATTTTCCTCATTTCCCGCACCATCCTACAACCAGCCTGGCTCAAACCTCCATCATTTGGGCCTTCTTTGACCCCATCGGCTAAGAGATTACGATCATTCCAAGTCAATCCTACACTTCTTAAGCCTAATCTGTACATTATGCGAAGGTATTCTATCTCTGTGCCAAGACATTCAGCTCCCTCCAAATGTAGCAGAGCTGCTAATCGATGTTCATCGGGCTGGTAGTCTTTTATAAATAAAAGGGGGTAGACTGATTCACTCTGTTGTTCAATTTCCTCATAAAAGCGATCTATTTGTTGAAGTATACCCTTTAAAGCTTGGCTATGTTCATCGGGGTAAAGAAATAATGAGAAAAACTGCAGTACCAGTCCCGCTTTTTGTGCTCTTTGCAGATCAAAGTGTCCCTGGTTTTGAAACAATCCCTCTTGGGTCTCGATCAACCTGCCGATAGTGTCACAGTGTAAATCAATTATTTTCATATCTTCCTCCCAAATAAAAAACCTGCTGTCCTAGCAGGTTTTTTTATCTATTTCAATAATAAGCTGGTGAATTTAACCCACTATCTGGGCTCAATAATTAGTTTAATTGCGGTGCGTTCTTCACCGTCAATCATAATGTCTGTAAATGCGGGAATACAAATCAAATCCATACCACTAGGAGCTACAAAACCTCGGGCTATGGCAATCGCTTTAATTGCCTGGTTAATGGCACCTGCTCCAATTGCTTGAATCTCTGCCGCACCCTTTTCACGTAATACCCCAGCCAATGCGCCTGCGACTGAATTTGGACTGGATTTGGCTGAAACCTTTAATACCTCCATCAGTTTAACCCTCCCTCAAATGTGTTCCAAAGATAGGTGCTCTTCTCTATTTATATTCGCAGTGAAAGGAGTAATTCCTTCTTTTTATAACCATGAAATGGAAATATTCCTTTTAATCTGTATTCTTATAGGAGATTCTCCTTATATGAGCAACTCTTCGGGTTTGTTCATCAAGTTCCAATATTACGCCTTGCAACTGGGAAGGTCCTTTGGCAACTTCAAAGCGCACCGGTCTTTGCGATAAAAATTTATTGATCACCAGATGACGATCCATACCCAAGACTGATTCGATAGGACCCGTCATACCCAAATCAGTGATATAAGCAGTTCCTTCAGGTAAAATACGCTCATCAGCGGTCTGAATGTGAGTGTGGGTGCCTAGAACCGCACTTACTTTGCCGTCAAAATAGTAGCCAAAAGCTTGTTTTTCCGAGGTTGCTTCGGCATGAATATCGATAATTATATAATCTACATCTTGAAAATCTGTTATGATTTGCTCAGCAGTGCGAAAGGGGCAGTCTAAAGCGGGCATAAAAACTCTTCCGGCAACATTAATAACGGCAATCTTTTGGTTAAAACCAGCCCGATAAACATGATATCCTTGACCAGGGCAAGGCGAGGGATAATTAGCGGGCCGAATAAGTCGGGGCTCATCATCAATGAAGCTGAGTATCTCCTTATTGTCCCATACATGATTACCCATAGTCAGTACATCGATGCCGGCACCTAATAATTCATGCATCACCTCACGAGTTAACCCACGGCCTCCCGAAGCGTTTTCAGCATTGGCTATGGTGAACTCTATATTGTTCTCACTCACAATATCAGGCAGCAGTTTCCGTACCGCCTGCCGCCCTGGTCGACCTACTATATCTCCCATAACCAATATATTCAATATCATTTACCCCCAACAAGGCTTATTTCTGAAAGACCAACACCCGCCCTTTTTTACGGAAGGCTAGAAAATAGTGTTTATCCTCATTCTTACTGATACTTCTCAATAAATTCTGTTTTACTCTGTGTTTGAAAGGTTCTTCAGTTATACTTTCTCCCCGATCAAATATAATTCGGTTGGGGAAACTATCTTGGATCAAATTAATTACTAATTCCATTTCCTCTTCAGACATAGTGCCCATATCACGTTCATAATGCAATAGGCAAAGCCCATTTAAGCGGCGCAGATAAACCTTTGTCACCTTCGCATCAATGATCTGGTATTGGTGGTACAGATCCAGGTTTCGATAAATACAGTGCAGGAAAGATTTCTCTTCATCTGCAGATATTTCCCCCTGCACCGCCACTTCTAAACCTATAATGTTGTGATCTGCATCATAGCGAACTGCATTCAGTTCCGGATATGTTAAAGAAATTGAAATAAACAAATCAAGGCCATTGGCAGAATTCATTAAAAATCTTCCCCTTATAAGCAATAATATAAACCTTTCGCTAAGCCAGGGGAAACTCCTTCAAAACAGCCTTATGTAAAATAATGCAGAAATACCAAAACAGGGCTATATTTAGCCCTGTTTAAATTTTCGATCTTAGTTCTATTTAGCATACTCCACTGAACGAGTCTCACGAATCACCACTACTTTGATTTGTCCCGGATAGTCAAGGTCATTTTCCACCCGTCGAGCAATATCTTGGGACAGTTTAATAGCAGCTAAATCATCAATATCGTCTGGTTTTACAATTATGCGAACTTCACGACCAGCTTGGATAGCAAATGATCGTTCAACACCTGTAAACGAATCAGCCAGGTTCTCCAGCTTCTCAAGACGTTTGATATAGGCTTCCAAAGTCTCTCGTCGCGCTCCTGGACGTGATGCCGATATAGCATCGCCTGCTTGTACTAACACTGCCTCTATAGATTCGGGATCCACATCACCATGATGAGCCGCTATAGCATGAATAACATCTTTGCTCTCACGGTATTTTTTGGCCAGGTCAACACCTATCTCAATGTGAGGTCCACTTACCTCATGATCCACTGCCTTACCAATATCGTGAAGTAGCCCAGCTCGTTTGGCTAAAGCAATATCAACACCCAATTCAGCAGCCATGATGCCTGCCAGATGCGCCACTTCTACAGAGTGTTTCAAAACATTTTGGCCATAACTGGTTCTGTATTTTAATCTTCCTAATAACTTAAGCAATTCAGGATGCAGATTATGAACCCCCACCTCGAAGGCTGCTTCTTCACCAACTTCACGAATTTCTTGATCGATTTCCTTCTGGGCCTTTTCTACCATTTCCTCGATACGTGCCGGGTGAATGCGTCCATCGGAAATAAGATTCTCCAAGGCAACTCGAGCTACTTCCCGGCGAATAGGATCAAATGACGACAGGATCACTGCTTCCGGAGTATCATCAATAATCAAATCAACTCCAGTAAGATTCTCAAATGTCCTAATATTTCTTCCTTCACGCCCAATTATTCTGCCCTTCATTTCATCATTGGGCAACGCCACCACTGAAACAGTAGCTTCGGAAACAACATCAGCAGCACACTTCTGAATAGCCAGAGATACAATATTTTTAGCCTTTTTATCAGCCTCTTCCCGGGCCTCGCTCTCCAGGGTTTTGATCAAAACAGCCGTTTCCTGACGAATTTGCTGTTCGACATTAGACAGCAGCAAGGCTTTGGCCTCTTCAGAAGTTAACCCGGATAGACGTTCCAGTTCCTTCAACTGCTGAGTCAGAATCAGCTGCAGATCCTGCTGAGTCTTTTCTAGAACCTTTTCCTGTTCCCGCAGAACCTGATCCTTTTTATCGATATTCTCAGTTTTCTTGTCCAGCTGTTCTTCTTTTTGCAGAATTCTTCTTTCCATGCGATCCAACTCTCGTCGACGATCGCGAATATCCCTTTCGGCTTCCTGTCTATAGCGATGAATTTCCTCTTTGCCCTCTAGTAAAGTCTCCTTCTTTTGGGCCTCAGCTTCCTTACTCGCTTCCTCGATTATTCTGGTGGCTTCTTCTTCTGCCCCTCTAATACGGCTTTCGGCTATCAATCTTCTGCCATAATAGCCTGCCACCGCTCCAACAGCTAGAGATAATAAAATTACTATAAAGGTTCCCAGTGTATTCATCCGGTTCACCTCCTTGAGTTAATAATGATGATTCAATAAATAGAATCTTGCATAATATGACCACAAAAAAACCGAGCTACCGCTCGGTTTTCAATAGAAGACTCATTTTTAGTAAGTACATATACCTGTTTTTGTGTAAACGCCTTTATGCTAGTATTTCAACCAGCCAATTATACGTCGCTTATTCTATCACAGGCAAATCAACTGACCTACTACAACCTGAACTGTGAATCTATGACAACCTCGAAACTCATCGAGGTCAACTTGTAAACGATACACACCATCGATTCTATATGTTCAAGTCTTTTTGAGACTTCTTAACTGAGCTATCTAAATTTTAGTAATAACCAGGCTTGCTTGTCAAGCTAGTCATTAGTCAGGTCGGCCTTCTTTTGTAAGACAGCTGCACGAACCTGCTGGTCAATTTGGTTGAAAAACTCCGGATTACTCCTAAAATACTCTTTCACGTTTTCTCTTCCCTGTCCTAATCTCTCACCCTGATAAGAGAACCAGGAACCGCTTTTCTGAATAATCTCCATATCGGCGGCTATATCTAAAAGATCACCTTCTCGGGAAATCCCAGAACCAAACATGAGATCAAATTCCGCAGTCTTAAATGGCGGAGCAACTTTGTTCTTGACTATCTTGGCCCGAGTTCGATTCCCTAGGGTCTCTGTACCCTGCTTGATCGCTTCGCCTTTACGTACTTCCACACGTACGGAAGAATAGAATTTTAGTGCACGGCCACCAGTGGTAACTTCATTACTGCCGTATATCACTCCCACCTTCTCACGAACCTGATTGATAAAAATGGCGCAAGCTCTAGATTTACTGATGTGAGCTGTCAGTTTGCGTAAAGCTTGGGACATTAAGCGGGCCTGCAACCCTACGTGAACATCTCCCATTTCTCCATCCAGTTCCGCCTTGGGTACTAATGCTGCTACGGAATCAATAACCACTATATCGATGGCTCCGCTTCTTACTAAAGCCTCGGCAATTTCCAGGGCTTGTTCTCCTGAGTCCGGCTGCGATACTAATAANTTGTTGATATCCACACCCAGGTTCTTGGCATAAAGTGGATCCAAAGCATGTTCCGCATCAATAAAAGCTGCCATTCCGCCCTCTTTTTGCGCCTGAGCAATACAGCATAAAGCGACTGTAGTTTTACCAGAGGATTCCGGACCAAATATTTCAATTACTCTTCCTCGGGGAATTCCGCCCACCCCAAGAGCCATATCCAATGACAGACAACCAGTAGAAATAACCTCTACATTCATGGCTGCCGCTTCACCCAATTTCATAATTGAGCCTTTGCCAAATTGCTTTTCAATATTTTTTATAGCATTATTAACCGCTTCTTGTTTACCCTGATTCTCCAAAACTTCCACGTGCTCCCCTCCTCAAACATATGTTCGCCTTGAGTAAATTATAAGAGTATCTGGTCTATTATGTCAACACTCCATCGTTAATCCAGGCTAAATTTCTTTTTTATGGTATAGATAGGTCCGCTGGAAGTGAGCTGGCTTTCCATAAGATAGAATTCTCTCACCGAGAAGAAATTGGTTTGAATTTCATTTTCTCGGGCCAGAACCGTATTAACAAGGTCATCGATATTTCGCTCTGATCGGATTCTGCCCATGGTCAAATGATAATCACGTCGGTTTTCCACCTCAAATCCCAAGGAAGCTAAATACGCATCGACGCGATCTCCGAGAAATAAGGCCTTTTCTAACTCCCCGTCAATTCCTATCCATACTACTCGAGGGCGTCTGCGATGGGGATAGAACCCCATTCCCTGTAGTCGTAACCGAAAAGAGGGACTGGACACGGCCGCTCCTTCCAAAAAGTCATTGATCTGTTCCAGAGCATCAGGAGATACATCACCTAGAAATTTAAGAGTTAGGTGGTAATTGTTCTCTTCTACCCATTTCACATCTGCACCAGTATTCTCCAGCTCTTTTCTAATTGTACCGGCATATTGTTTGATTTGGTCGGGAACCGGTATCGCTGTAAAAAGCCGCATATCTATTTACTCCTTAAACTAATTGTAGCCTCAGTAAATCAAGGGCTGATTTTGCTGACAGCATTCTGATCGCATCACGGCTGCCTACAAAATGCATTTCCCGCACTTGTTCCAGGTTGTCACCAACTACAGCTATATATACTAATCCAATCGGTTTTTCTTTGCTGCCCCCGTCTGGCCCGGCTATTCCAGTTATAGAGACTCCCCAATCAGTACCAGCCAAGCGTTTTACTCCCTGGGCCATTTCCAGAGCAGTGGCTCGGCTCACTGCCCCATGATCATGGAGAGTGACGCTTTTTACTCCTAGCACTTTCTGTTTGGCTTGATTTGAATAGCTGATAACACCACCCCAGAAGAATCGGGAACTGCCAGAAACATCAGTGATCATCTTGCCCAGGAGTCCCCCGGTACACGACTCAGCTACTGCCAGAGTCATATTGTGGCTACTTAATAATCGAGCCACTACTCCAACTAAAGTATCATCATCATAACCGAAAACGCTTTTACCCATCCTATGGTTTATCTGTTCGGTGATTTGATCTAGAATCATCAGACTCTCTTGATAGTCTTTACCCTCAGCGGTCAAGCGAATGTCTATTTCACCATCCCGGGCCAACAAGGCCAAGTTATAGTTCTCGGCCTGCTCGATAACCTCAGTGAGCATATCCTCAACCTGTGACTCACCTGGCCCCAGCACCTTTATTATCCGGCTGGCCGAGCTTTGGCTGTCTAGATTATAGGTCTGTCTGAGCAGGTCTTGGACGTAATTATCATACATGGGTTCTGTTTCCCGAGGAGGGCCTGGCATACAGATGATAACCTGGTTATTTTTCAGCGGCAGATACATACCCGGAGCGGTACCATAAGTATTGGTAATAATGGTTGCCTGCGCAGGAAACATAGCCTGTTTCAAGTTGATTTCCGGCATGGGGCGATGACGGCGCTCAAAGTATTCCCGCAGCCTTTGTTCTTCGTCAGCGATCAATTCCAATTCGGCCCCCGCCACTTTACAAGCAGTCTCTTTAGTCAAGTCATCCAGTGTCGGGCCTAAACCTCCCGTAGTTATTACCACGTCTGCAGTAGAAAGGCCAAACTTTATGGCAGCTTCAATGGCCTCCTGATTATCACCAACTACACTTTTGCCTATTACCTTGATACCGATTTCCGCTAGTCTTCTTGACAAAAAGATCGAGTTGGTGTCCAGGGTTGAACCCAAGAGCAGTTCCGTTCCGGTCGATATCAGATATGCTTTTTTCAATAACTTCACCCCCTCTTACCGCTAGTCTATTTTATTATAAACAATTTACGGTTCTCTCATATCTTTCCCACAAAAAAACACCGACCTAAAGCCAAAGGGTCAGCGTATTCAGTGTCTATTACAAAAATTGCATGTAATTAGGCTATATACGGCTTAATACTGCATATTTCATCACAATACAACACAGATCAAGTTATATTACTCCTCTATGTTGTATAATTATCTCATACATTTGTTACTATAATTAGTCCGCAAGAGACGCTTCTAGATGCCCAAAAATATAATTTCGGATGGCTGTGATTATCTGGGCGTGAAGCGCTACATGACATGCTTTGGATTGAGCGGCGCAGTATGCCCGCGTCCAAGGTGGGAAGATCTAATGTTTCAAAACTGCGAATATTTATGAATGGAATTAAAAAGATAGCGCCTTCGATGAGTGGGAGAATATATAATGAACGGATCTAAAACTGTAAATGCTCGTAGGCTTTCCATTGCAGCGTTTTCTTTTTCTTTTGCGTATGTGCTCTCTTTTCTGTTTGAGGGATCGGTGCTTTATAGTCTGTTGAATCTGCACGAAACAGACCCCTCCGGTTACATACTAGCTGCGATTATCGCACATTTCACAGGACTTTTCACCTGCAGGCTGTTTATCAGATCGCAGGCGGCCGCCAAAAGCATGATGCTTGGTTGCATGGGTTTATGCTTAGTTACCGCTGTCCTCTTCTTTTCTGCTCCTTCCGCTCTATGGATGGGGGGACTGATTGTCAGCGGGTACGCCAGCGGCTGTGCGGTGGCGGCATGGGGATATTTCCTCAGAGCCTATACTCCCAAAAACGAGCGCATTAAATCCTGCGCCGACGTGCTGATTTATTCCAACCTAATAATGATTGCAGTCAACTTGGTTGCCAAGAACCAGTCACCGTTTATTGGCCTTGGCCTTTCTATACTTTGTCTGGTAATCGGCCTGGTTTTTATTTGGATGCTGCCAGTAGGGTCGGAAAATGAATCGAACAAAATGCTAAAAGACAATACTCGTGGTGACATTGAAAAACCGCTACTACTTTTGTGCCTCTTTATCTTTATTATCACAATTAATTCTGGACTGATGTACCAGGTCATAAACCCCGCTTTTGATCACTTAACAGGACTGGTAAGCTGGTATTGGGCGGTGCCTTATATTGTAGCCCTTGCTATTATGCGTAACCTACCGACTGGAGTTAAACGCTCCAGGATTTTGTATGTGGGTATGATAATGATTGTGGGAGCCTTCATTAGCTTTATGCTGCTAGGGCGGAGTACTTCCGATTATCTGATTGTGGATACGATGATGCTTGGCGCTTGCGGTATTTTTGACCTGTTTTGGTGGAGCATTTTAGGCGAAATGCTGGATTACACAGATAACCCTGCAAAAATATTCGGGATTGGACTGTCGGCCAATGTGTTCGGTGTCCTTTGCGGAGGTGTCTTGGGGATGGCGGTGACCTCTATAGGTCTTCCCAGTGCAGAGGTGGCAGTTATTGCCCTCACAGTTGTATGCGTTACATTGGTTATGCTCCCCCCTCTGAACCATCAGTTGNTTTTGTTGCTAAAAAGCCATGTTTACCTTACTGTATATGACAATATGAGCCACTCCCAGCAAACAAATATTATCCAGCAGATTAAAATTTTAGACCCTCTGACTGTTCGAGAGCAGGAGGTATTGCAGCTAATCCTTTCCGGCAAATCTAATCGGGAAATTGCCGAGGCTCTGTTTATTAGTGAGAGCACTGTAAAAACACATGCCAGGAATATTTTTTCTAAATATGCTGTAAGTAGCCGCGCAGAACTTATCAGTACCTTGCTGAAGAACCAAATTAGCTGATGATATCCTAAACCGCATAACTAAGAGGTTTAACCAGCCTCTCATACTTAAGTATGAGAGGCCTTTTTCTGTCCTTTCATCCTTTAGGAGGATGATTTCTTTCTCATCCTTCACCAGAATTTATGATAGAGGAGGTAGGGTGCCGATGAAAGCAATCCGCAAACAACGTAATTGTTATGCCTTGTTGCTGGCAGTGAGTATTTGTTTGACGGTGTGGTTTGGTGTGACCTTTGTAGTGGAAGCTGCTTTCGCTTTAGGTGCCATTAGCATTACCTCTTTCATACTTCTAGTGAGACAAAGCCGTTTACTTTCTGCCGCAAGTCTCATCTGGGATAATCGCATCTTAGCAGTGCCGTCGGCTAATGTCTTCACGGCAGACGGTCAGGGTAAAAATGGCATGGAGGAAAGCGTAGTATCTACCTTTGGTATGTTAATCGGCAGCAAGATTTACAAATGGGGTTGTGACGGGATACATGGTGTGCGCTTAAAATTAGTTGAAATTGATCGGGAACGAATGTACCTGACCTTTGGAGATGGGATCCAGACCATGCGGGTGATGTTATTGCACGGGATAGTTGAACAGCAGAAAGTATCAGATGTTTCGCAAAAGTTATGGCATGAAACCGGTGTAACGGTAACCATCATTGGTTGGTAACTAAACAATAAACCTCGAAGAAGGAGTGAGTATTATGAATAGTCCTATGGGTGTGGGAAAATTCATCGGCGAGTATATTCGTCAGTCGTTGACGGTGTTAAAAAACCCGAAACAGATGATTCCCACCGTTGTTTTGGGTATCGTCTGGCTAGTGCTTGCGTTGTTAGCTTCCTTCGGAATTAATCCACTTCCAGTACGCATTCTTAGCTTCCTTACCTTTGCACAAGGTGGGATGTTTGGTGGTGTGCTTGGTGCAGTGGGGGGTATTCTTGGCAAGGTGGTGATTGCAGTTTTTCTGAATGCTGCCATTGTCCCAATATTCTTGAAAAAAGCGCCCTTTTCAGGAATGGGCGGAGGTATCAAGGTGTTTTTCGAATCCCTTGCCATCAAAAGCGTAACCGCTATTTCTCCGCTACTTGGCGGAATAGGTGCTGCTCTACTGCTTTATGCTTTTATGAACAGCACCCAGTCACTGCAAAATAGCATGGTGGGGATTATTGCCTTTATAATGCTCCTGCAAAGTATCAGTATACAGGGCGGGTTTTTATGGGGACTTGTCTTTTCGATTGCAAATAGCGCCTCTAAGGGCAAATCTCCATCTTACATAGAGGTTAGTCGATTTATTAGCGGTATGACGTTAGGATTTGCCCTGGGTGTAACACTGTCACTTATAGGACTTCGCTGGTGTGCGTGGCTGGGAACGGTGCTGCTGATTGCTGCTTTGATATTTGTCATTGTCACGAAAGGCAAAAAGGAGGTGGCTGCGGCATGAAAACGATGAGAAAGAAACTCTTTGCGATTTTGCTTTTGGCTTTCTGTTGTGTGCTGTTTTTCCCCATAACAGCAATGGCGGAGGAAATTACCGAAGAACCTATCGCATTGCCGGAAACTATGATAATTATTAAACAGTTGTTCAGCGATTCCGGTGAATTGGAACCAGAAAAAATCACCATCAATTCTGACGAAGGCGGGCGGTTTTCTTTTGAATATCCTGCCAAAACCATAGCCGATATGCGCGGCCATGGCGACGACCATTCGATAACGGCATTCCGCGTTGAGGGAAGAGCTGATTACAGGATAGATAAAGAAAAGGAGCGCAAATTCGGTGCGGAATACAGCAGATGGATTGTGGGAGAATTTGCGGTACCGGATGAGATTGTCTATACCGTGCTGACACCTTCAGTCTCGGAAAGTCATTCCAACATCAGCAAGTTTAGTATTACTCCTTATGNGGGCTCTTTTGAGACAACAAGCTATGACGATGAAGAATCGGAGCACCATATTTTATTTAAACTACAGGTTCATATTACCCGAACCGATACAGTTTACGATGTGGAGGGGGGAAGCACAACAAGTGAACATTCTTACGATGACGAGTTGATTTTTGCAACGAGGACAGTCGGGTTTCTAGACCCATATCCAATGCAAGATGCCGATATTGTACAAAAAGCAGGAACTAAGGGAAAGTGGGAATATTACAAACCGGAGGATAGACAGTGGGGGTTTAGATATACTTTCGGTGGTACCAAATCAAAACACACTGAGCATGCCGGCCCGTTGGCCACCATTTTCATCAGCATCCTGGCGATTCTGCTGTCTATCCTGTTCGGCAACACGGGCGGCTTTATCCCGACTGTGCCTGCGGGGACAGGCGGCGCTCCCGCACCTGTGGGCGGTGGCCTGAGCAAATGGCTGCGCTTTGACGGCGACGGCGATATTGAAGCAACTGATCCAGTCAATGGGCAGAGGCGCACCTTTGTACACAACGGCGACGGTACTTATACCGATCCTGTCAGCGGCGCGACCTATACTCCCAAGGAGCTTTCCGAACAGATGGGGCATCGCGCGGATAATGCAACGACCATCCGGCAAGACGAGGCACAGTTTGAGAAGAACGTCCGCGAGGATTCTCAGCGTAACCAAGAGCGCAGTGATGAGAGCAGTCAGCTTGAGAAGGACTTGCAACGCGAGCGCCAGGAGCGGACCCGCCAGGAGAAGATTGAGCGCATCGCTACAGATTTGGGCATGAGCGGTGCCAGTGAAAAGGAAGTCAGAGATGAGCTTGAGCGCCGCATGGAAAAAGACGAGGATTATCGTCAAAAAATGAATGATTACGCCCAGCGCAAAGATATGGCCGTCGATGTTTTGGAGGCGACGGTGGAGATGGCTGATTACACCATGGCAGCAGGTGAAGCACTGGTTCCTGGCGGAAAGGCTGTGTCCGCCACCTATAAAGGAATTAAAAATATCGGTTCTACCGTGGCGGAAAAGGGGCTAAGTACGGGTACGGTAATAGAGGGTGCCATCAAGGGAGGAACAGAAGCCGCAACCACCATGATGGATGCGGGTATCGGCAAAGCGGCAACTGCCTTCGGCGGCGCGGTTGCAGGAGAGGTTGCGGAGGCTGCCAATGATGGCGGGGATCTGAGCGATGCATTGATAGAGGGAGCAGCAAAGGGAACCCTCAACGCAGCCAGCGGCGCTATCGGCGACACCTACGGCGATATGGTAGGCGGCGACGGCATGATAAATAAGATGGCAGAAACGGCCGGTAAGCTTGGCGAAGTCGGCTTTGAAAAAAATGTCACAGGGAAAGTAGACGATATTGTGCACGGAAAAGATGAATGATGGAGGTAATGTGATGAAAAAGCTTATGGTATTATTTATGACCCTTCTGATGATTTTCACCCTGGCTGGCTGTGGAGAAAAAAATGGTGGTGAGCCGACTCAAGGTTCTGCTCCAACTGAAGCAAAATCGGAAAAGCAAGAGGTAAAAGTATATGGGATAGGCGAAGCGGCAGAAGCAGACGGCCTTGCCATCACGATCGACAAAGTTGTATCGCCCGACCCGGACATATTCCTTAACGGTCCCCAAGAGGGTTTTGCCTATATTCAGGTCTACTATACTTTTAAGAACGTCTCTAATGAAACTATAGAAACGCCAAAAAGACAAGCAATCTATATCGTTTATAAGGAAGGCCCCACAGGCGACGACTGCGATATGACATCCGATGAAAGCTCGGTCGACGTTCTTCCGGGGAAAAAAGACGGGCTTTATGAAGCATTTACTGAGCTTGCTCCCGGCGAATCCACTAGCGGCTGGATGGTGTATCCGCGATCGTTGGCTAAATCAGAAGTCACCATGCACTATTATTCCAAGTTTGTCAACGTGCCGCCCACTCTTGTGTTTGGGTTTACGGCTCCGTAAGTAGGANTGTAAAACCTTCTGTGTAAATGGTAACAATCTCCAATAACTAATGATAAGAAGATGTTACCATTTACGCAGTCAAATCTCAGTTTAACAGTGATTGAAAGCGCCTTTGATCCATNGATTCTTCCTCTAATAATGCCGTAGCTATTGTCTGCAAGTGAGGCAGTCGTTCAGACAACAGCTGCTGGGTGGCAGTTTCCATTTTGTCAATTATGGTTCGACATTCATTATAAAGCATATCGGCAGGTACATCATCAATACTGACCACGCCCAGACTGGATAATCCTGATTGCACAATTTCCCGAGCTGTCTGCCAGGCTTGATTGAAATCATTGCGGGCCCCGGTACTGCGATCTCCATATACCAGTTCCTCTGAGATGGCGCCCGCTAGAGTGATCATTATCTGTTTTTCCAGTTGGGGCCGGGTAAACAAATATTGGTCATCGGGAGGAGATTTTCTCATGAAGCCCAAGGCGCCACCACGGGGTATTATAGTCAAGGATGCTACTGAACCTGGATCGACCGTTTCGCTGATCAAGGCGTGTCCTCCTTCATGGTAGGCGACCCTTTCGATTTCTTGCCGGGTGGGTTGGCGATCAGCTTTTTCACCCAACAACACTTTGTCAATGGCTTCGGTAAAATGAGCACTGTCTATAGTAGAAGAGCTTTCCCGCATGGCCAGTATGGCAGCTTCATTGGCCAGGCTTTCCAGATGAGCTCCTGAGAACCCGAAGGTCGCCCGGGCAATCTCATCCAACACTTCTTCAGAAGAAATCGGTTTGTTGCGAGTATGGATCGATAATATGCGTCGTCGCCCTTCTCTATCAGGCAGACCCACCTGAACCTGGCGGTCAAAACGACCTGGTCTCAGCAATGCAGGATCCAGCAAGTCAGCACGATTGGTAGCTCCCACCAGAAGAATGCGCGGATCCTCATCGGGAGTGATGCCATCCATCTCCACCAGCAGCTGATTCAAGGTCTGGTCATATTCCATATGACTGGTGTG
>JGI24708J26588_10001676_pt1 | contig 17407 bp, 19 predicted proteins | sample BioPla1DNA2_FD_26588 | JGI IMG/M metagenome (IMG submission 26588) | reverse complement strand
TCAAAACAAGATAAAACAGCTAAAATAAATGCATAATATATAATATGGCAAATAAAAAGTCAGAAAAACATTTTGTTTTTCTGACTTTTTTAATGCATTATAATATTGTAATATATTACCCATAATAACTATATAATTTTCTATAATACTCTATATTAAGGTTTTAATATTGAATTAATATTAAATACATATCTGTTATAATCAATATGATATAAAATTATCTTTAGGGTATATATATTAAAAGTATTGGAGGGAGATATGATGAAAGAAATTGGGGCGTTTTTTGATATAGATGGAACCCTCTACAGGGATTCACTAATGGTAGAGCATTTTAAAAGATTAATTAAATATGAAGTGATAGACCCTGCCATATGGCATAATCATGCAAAAACTACCTTTCATGATTGGGATAAAAGACAGGGTAACTACGAGGACTACCTTTTAGAAGTGGCAGATATTTATCTAAATACTATGAAGGGAAAGGATAAAAGTCATATTGAGTTCATTACTAATCAAGTAATTAATATTAAGGGTGACAGGGTATATAGGTATACTAGGGATCGTATAGATTGGCACAAAGATCAGGGTCATAAGATTATTTTTATATCGGGAAGCCCTGATTATTTGGTAAGTAAAATGGCAGAAAAATATGAAGCAACAGATTATAAAGCTACAGAATACAAAGTAGATAAGAACAATTGTTTTACGGGAGAAATTACTCAAATGTGGGATTCAGATAGTAAGCAACAAGCAATATCAGAATTTGTGGAAAAATATAATATTGATTTATCTAAGAGTTATTCCTATGGAGATACTAATGGAGATCTATCTATGCTTCAGCTAGTTGGAAATCCTATTGCTGTTAATCCAGCTAGAGAACTTGTATTACGGATTAAATCTGATAAGGAATTAGAGGAAAAAACCGTTATTATTATAGAAAGAAAAGACGTGATTTATAAATTAGGGGCAGATATAGAAATTCTATAAAGAAAGGAGCAAGGTATAAATCCTTTGCTCCTTTTTTATAAAAGTTAAAACCATAGCTAATTTTATTTGTACTAAAAAATTCATAATACTATTTTATTAATGTATAACTGTCATCCATAACCTGGAAATTTTCCTCAATGCCAGTAGTAATATATATATTCTTATCCTTTGTAATAAATACACCTTCAGCACTAGGATATTCCTCTATAAATTTCATTCCTTCATCCAAACCCATAATAAATGCTGCCGTAGACAGAGCATCACCTTCTATAGAAGATTCAGAAATAATTGTTACACTGCTCAATTCGTTATTAGCAGGATATCCTGTTTTAGGATCAAGGATATGATGATATTCAGGTTGATCTGGTATATATCTTTGATAATTACCAGAAGTTACAATGGATTTATTAGATAGTTTCACCATGGCAATAACATCTGTAGCCCCTATCTCTGGCCTTTGTATACCCATTTTCCAAGGAGTACCATCTGTTGGCTTATTATCAAGGACATAAATATCCCCACCTAGGTTAATAAAACCACTGTTAATACCTTCATTTCTCAGAACCCTTACCGCTTCATCTACTGCATAACCTTTAGCTATACCACCAAGGTCAATATGCATATCCTTATCCTGGATAAAAACCTTGTTACCATTAATTTTAAGGTTTTGCAAATCAATATGATTTTTAGCTTTTTGGATGTCTTCTAAAGTAGGAACCTTAGGATTAGAATTTTCACTAGCAGGTTTATTAATACCCCATAATTCTGATAAAGTCCCTAGTCCTATATTAAAATTATTATTAGTAAGTTTATGATATTTTATTCCTTCCTCTATAACTTTTAATGTTTCATTTGAAACTTCTACTCCTTCATTTTCCTTAATATTATTGATTTTATATACATCACTATCCACAACTGTAGTACTCATGAGATCCTCGATCTCATTTATCCTTTGGTATGCTTTAGCTATTGCTTTATTTCCTTTATTGGTGGAGGAGGTATAAATATTTATTTGTCCTAAAGTACCCAAAACAAATTGATTTTCATTTAATAGTTCTGGAGTTTTATTCTTACAAGATGTTAGCAAAAAAATTATCAAGAGAAAAAAAACAAAAAAACTTCTTTTGTAAATAGGTTTATACAAAATTAGCACCTCGCTTTCAATATCAAATATTATAGCAATTAGATATTTAAAAGTAAAGACTTTGAAGAAAAGAAAGGGATACAAAATATTTAAAATATTCTATACTTAACAAAAATTACTAAATATCTTGTTTTTATTTTTACAAAGATATATAATAAATAATGGTCATTAAAGACCACCATATTATTGTATACATTATTTTAATGTATAGTCTTGAAGGGAGGATATAATATGAAAAAATTTAAAAAGGCCTTAATTATGATGTTAGTACTAGGAATGGTATTATTGGCTGCATGTGGTTCTAATGAAGTCGATAAAGCTGGTGAAGATGGGCTTTACAATGATGGTACTTACACTGGAACAGGCCAAGGCTTTGGTGGGGATATTGAAGTTGAGGTAGTTGTAGAAGGTGGCAATATTTCAGAAATGAATGTAACTGACCATCAAGAAACAGATGGTATATCTGATCCTGCATTTGAAGGTATTAAAGAACAACTACTTGAAAAACAATCAGTAGAAGGAATTGACACAGTAAGCGGTGCAACTGGTACTAGCGATGGTCTAATCGAAGCTATTACAGATGCATTAAGTAGTGCAGCAAAATAATAAAGTAAAATAAATAATATAAAAATAGTCCATCACCTATAGGTGATGGACTATTTTTATATTATATCCTATTTTAAATTTTTTTATAGATCAGCACCAGAATGATCTACCACCGAATAATACAACTAATAATAGGAAGAAGAACAATAAGCTATCTCTATTAGCAGCTCCAAAGATATTACAGTTCATGAAGATAATCACTAACAGTAAAAAGAAAAATAGTAGTGTGCTTTGATTTCCCCATATACCACCTGTATTACATTGACTCATAATCCTTCACCTCCTTTAAGGGAATGATATATTATCTTTTGATTTATAATATGAAAAAGGTATATATAAGGTGATAAAATATAGTATAATAAATTAAATAATACATGGGACAAAAAGGTGGTGTAAGATGAAATCATTAATAAGAATAAAGTATATAGTTTTAGGATTATTAATATCTATTGTTTTGTTATTAACCTCCATAGAAATAGTAAGTTTTAATACAAGACATTATATAAGAGAATATAAAAAACATAGAATCACTGATATTACAGGAATAAGTATGGAAGGTTTAGAAAATATAACCAAGGAACTATTATCATATTTAAAGGATGATAGGAACAATTTAGTTATTACTGATATAGTAAAAGGTGAACAAAGGGAGATATTTGGACAAAGAGAAAAAGAACATATGATAGATGTAAAGGAGCTGTTCATTAAAGGGAGATATATTAGAAATGTGAGTTTTATTATAATGGTTTTAATATTAATATTTATGATTAAAAATAAGGAAAAACAAGGTTTAGCAAAAATATTTTTATATACCTTTATAATAAATATAATTTTAATAATTATTATGATGTTATTAATATATTTTAATTTTGATAGGTATTTTGATTGTTTTCACCATATATTTTTTAATAATGATTTATGGCAGTTGAACCCTAACACTGATATAATGATTCAAATGTTACCACAGGAATTTTTTTATAACACGGCAACAAAGGTAATCCTAGTATATATTACTAATATAGTTATACTAGGAACAATAGGAGTTTTAAATAACAAAAAAACCGTTTGAGAACGGTTTTTTGTTATTTTTTTTCTACAGTTAACCTAGTAAGAAAAGACAAAAATACTTTTTCATGTTCCATCTCTATTTTGGATATTTCACCGAAGAAGTTTGCTATGTCATGGAATCCTTCTTTCAATGCAACACTTTGAAATTCCTTATACATGGTACTTCCTTCATAATTTTCGTTTTGTGCAGCAATTTGTAAATTAGTAACACTATCTTTGATACCATTTAAATATTTTAAAATAATTTTGGCATGGTTCTTTTCCTGTTCTGCCAAAACATCAAACATAGTTGCCAGGTCTTCATATCCCTCAGCTTTGGCAACTTCGGCAAAATAATTATACCTGTTTCTGGTCTGACTCTCTCCAGCAAAGGCAGCCCATAAATTTGATTCCGTTTGTGTTCCCTTTAATGCCATCCTAACCCCTCCTTTAATAAATCACAACGAATGATTTTATTTTAACATAATTAGAAGAAAAAAAGAATTAATAAATAGCGAAGACTGTCAGTCTTCGCTATTTATTAAAAGGGATAATACAGAAACTGTGTAAATAAGTATTTTTTGCATATACTAGGTATTGTTAGATTTCTTTTTTATTTCTTCTTTGGTTTTAAAATAGACGCAACTTTTATTACTCAATTCCGATACTGAAGTGACATGGGTCAATGTGCAGATTCCTTCATCTTCATAGACACATGGATGATTACAAGAAATTGTTGTCAAAAAGCCACCTCCCTAAATATATTGTGGCAAAAAGAAGATTTTCTAATACATTGAAAATATTGTTAAAGGCAAGAAAACCTTTACCTATTATGTTTTGGTTTAATAAGATTTATTAAGGAGTGATAATATGTTTTTTGATGATTATAGCAAAACCCAGTTAGTATATCATATTGCCCATATTACGGATTTAGATAAAATTTTAGCAGAAGGCCTTCGATATGATGATAAAATCAGTTACAAAAATCACTATCATTCTTTTCACGATTTTATAGATAAAATACGTCCTGAAGATGTACCTTCCTGGGTTATTAGAAAAAAGGCTATTTTTGCTACTATGAATTATAAAAAAGAACCTTCTTTTCATTCTCATACAGCTGTATTAGGACTAAAGGTGGATCCTACTAGGGCTTGGGTTGCCAACGAAAGTAAAGCTAATGAAATATATGAACCCTTTATATTACAAGATATTCAGGGATTTGCTGGAGCCAAGAGTTTTATTGAGACTAAGGCGGTGGAATGTATAAAGGGATATTGGGATACATCTCTAGATTTCCAAGATAATCTAAAGGAAAGAAGGGATTTAAAGTATGGTTATGATGCAGAAGTTATGATATTAAAGAATATACCATCTAGGGATATACAGCTAATTTATATAGTTTCTGATCATAGGATTATGACACCAGAGGAATGGCGAGAAAGGTTTTGTATATTATAAAAGTTTAAAATCCATATAAATATAATAGTATTACAACTAATTATCTATTTTACATTTTTATGACAAATACCCCTATTAATTGACTTGTCCTTTATATTAGTGATATAAATAAGGTAGGAGTATTAATTTACTTTTAAATTTTTAAATGGGGGACAAGTTCATGAAAAAAGTTATCTCAATTCTATGGATATTTATTATTCTATCCACTTCCTTAGTTAATACTTATGCTGATAATACTGTCAAAATGATAATGGACGGTAAAACTATTAACTTTAGCACTGTAAATTTAACATTAGACAAAAAACCTGTCAGTACTGATGTGCCACCTGTTATTCATGGAGAGAGAACCTTGGTCCCGATTCATGTTATTAAAAACATGGGCATTGATGTGAAATGGGAGGATTCAACTCGCAAGGTGACTATTATCACGGAGGACAAGACAGTTGTAATGCAAATTGATAATCCCATAGCTGTTATTAATGAAGCAAGAAAAACATTGCCAAGTAGTGTTCCACCTAAAATTATTACATATAAAAATAAGGGAAGAACCATGGTACCTATTGCATTTTTAAGGGAATTAGGATTAATAGTAGAGTGGAATGAAGCCACAAAAACTGTTAATATGAATCTAACTAAAAAGGATTCTGCATCAGAGGAAAAACCAGTCAAGGTTAATTCAATAAAAGATGTAAATATAGAATTTCCATCAGATGTACCACAGATTCGCATAAAAACTGGTGAAAAATTAGAATATAAAGTTTTAAAATTAGAGGATCCTGCAAGATTGGTATTAGACTTTGAAAATACAAAATTCGACATTACCCATAATGATAATTTGTTATCCAATGGCACCTTACAAATAAATACAAATAATAAGGGAATAAAAAGTATACGGGGAGCACAGTTTCAGAAGGATCCTTTTGTAACTAGAATTGTTGTAGAACTCGATCAAATGAAGAATTATGATATATTTTATAATAATGAAGCAGGAGAGATGGTTCTTCAGCTAGAAAAGTATATTATGGAAGAAAATGAAGATATACATGATGAGGTCGAAGAAGAGGATGTTCTGGATCAGGAAAAAGAAGAAGAAGAAAAAACGGCATTACCAGGATTACAATATAAAGAAATAAACAAAAACAATTCAATGCTAGAAATAGTTAGTAACAGGGAAACCAAATATACTTTTAGTGTAAGGGATTATGGTAAAACCTTACAGGTAACTGTACCTAAAGAAGATATTGAATTGCCATTAGATATAATTTCTATTAAAGATTCTCTTGTGGATGAAATAATAGTAGGTGAAACTATTGATAATGATCAATATCATATTTTAATTACACTAAAGGATGATGTAAATTATACGGTTAGCTCTTTACCTATTACACAGAAATATGTTATAGAATTTAATGGTAGGCAAAAAAGTAATATACCATTGATTGTAATAGATCCAGGTCATGGAGGTACAGCTCCTGGTGCCACATCACCTATTAACCAATTAGTAGAGAAGGATATAGTTCTGGATATATCCCAAAGATTGGACAAGCTGTTAACAGAGGCAGGGTACGAAACATATATGACTAGAAATAGTGATGTTACTGTATCATTGGCAGATAGGGCTGGAGTTGCCAATAAATTGGAGGCTAATTTATTTATTAGTATTCATGCTAATTCTGTTAGTGGAAACAATGATGCTAATGGTATAGAAACCCTTTATGCTCCTAATGGTAGTAGAGATAGCAAGGGTGCAGCTCAAGCAATTCAAAATGAATTAATAAAGGGTACTGGAGCTAGAAACCGTGGAATTATATCAAGACCAAATCTTGTTGTCATAAGAGACACCAATATGCCAGCTGTATTAGTAGAAACAGGGTTTTTAACAAATAAAAGTGAAACAGAANAACTAGCTACATCAGCATATAGACAAACAATAGCAGAATCTATATTACAAGGAGTCCATAACTACTTTAAATAAATAATAATTAAAAATAACAATAAACAGAGAGTATATCTTTGTTTATTGTTATTTTTTATATAATAATAGATTATTAATAATGCTTTTAAGGGAATATAAAACAAAGAGGGTTTGAGATGCAGATATTCTTAGGGTATAATAATCAGGGAATAAATAATGACTTAGGAGGATAATAATGGTAGGTATTTACGGTTATTTGTTTATTTATTTTGCTAAGGTTTCCGATGTTACCTTGACAACTATAAGAATGATTATGGTTGTCAAAGGAAGAAGAATACAGGCAGCAGCTATAGGGTTTGTAGAGATTATTATATATATAATGGCCCTAGGAAAAGTTTTGGAAGATTTAAGTAATCCTATTAATGTCCTAATGTACGCCACTGGATATGCTACTGGTAATTATTTAGGTATATATGTGGAAGAAAAAATGGCCCTAGGCAGTATAATTGCACAGGTAATAGCCCCAGGAAACTCTATGAAATTAGCAGAAAAACTAAGGGAAGNGGGTTTTGGTGTGACAGTTGCAGAAGCTTATGGTAAAGATGGTATGCAACATATACTAAATATAGCAATGCAAAGAAAGAATCTCCACAAACTCTATAAAGTCNTAGATGAATATGANANAAAAACCTTTGTCACTATAACTGATGCCAGATCCACTCGTGGTGGATATTTTACTAGTTTGAAAAGAAGATAAATTATGAATAGTATACCAAACCCTATAATATAATGATAATAAAGTAAAGGTATTTATTATTAGGGGGAGGGATAAAATGAGGGATTATAAATTTTTGATATTAGTTATGCTGTTATCCATAGTATTAATGTTATCGGGATGCAAAGCCATAGTAGAAAAATTGTCTTTTAAAAAAACTGAGGATGTTTCTAATGCCAACTATCTCATTGAGGATGAAAATTTCATAGATGTAGAAAAGGGTGGACTAAGAAAAACTGTACTCTATTATAAAGATGATAAAGGATTAGTAATACCTGTAATGCGACAAATTCCTTGGGAAGAAGCTATTGGCAGGTCAGCAATAAACCAATTAATAGATACACCAGTAATAAGGGATGAATTAGCAAAAATAGGTTTGATGCCAGTACTACCCAGTGGAACAGAGGTTACTGATATGAGTATAAATGAAGGTCTATGTAAAGTGGATTTTAATAAGGATTTTTTATCGTATCATGATGAGAAGGATGAAAAAGTAATTCTTCAGTCTTTGGTATATACCTTGACAGAATTTCCAGCAATCTCAAAAGTACAAATTACTGTGGAAGGTCAGACTTTAAAAAAATTAACCTATGGAAGCAAGATAGGAGGTCCCTTGGAAAGAAAAAATATAAATTTGGCACAGGACTTATCAGATGAAACCATTCCTATGGTAGTTTATTATAAATCTACTAGTAATGGAAAAGACAGTTTTTATATACCTGTAACAAAGGCAGTAAATGCCCTAAAAGGAGATATAAAATCAGCATTGGTGGCTTTATTAGAAGGTGCACCTGAGAACACCGGGTTATATAGTGAAATTCCTGTAGGGACATCAATTAATGATGTATATGTAAAAAATGGGGTAGCGTATATAGATTTTTCAGAAGAAGTTAAAAAGGTTTCAGAAAGTACCCAACATCAACAATCCTTGATATATGAATTAGGTTTAACATTGCGTGAAATAGAATCCAGCGTATCACAGGTAAGGATTTTATCCAATGGCACAGAAATACAATTAAGTAGTGATGTTAGTTTGAATCTGCCTGACTTTTCAAATGAATTTTAAATATAAATTGTAAGCTGAGAAAATTCTCAGCTATTTTTGTGAAATAAAAAACGCGAATTTTGGGGATACTTTCCTATGGAAAGAAAAATATGATACAATACTAAAAGGATATTATATAATTTTGGTAATTAGGTAATTGTGAATTAAAAGATTTGTGAGGAAGGATGATTTGATTGACTAGAATAGATGGAAGAAATTATGATGAATTAAGGTCTGTAAAATTTACCAGGAATTTTACTAAACATGCACAAGGTTCTGTATTAGTGGAAATGGGTAATACAAAAGTGATTTGTACTGCTATGATTGAAGATAGAGTGCCACCATTTTTAAAAAATAGTGGAAAAGGTTGGATTACTGCTGAGTATTCTATGCTGCCTAGCTCCACACAAAATCGTAAAATTAGAGAATCATCTAGAGGAAAAGTTGATGGTAGAACCCAAGAAATTCAAAGACTAATTGGTAGAGCCCTACGTTCAGTAGTGGATTTGGAAAAGGTTGGTGAAAGGACTATATGGATAGATTGTGATGTGATACAGGCTGATGGAGGTACTAGAACAGCCTCTATTACTGGTGCTTTTGTGGCATTGGTGGATGCTATAAATATGCTAGTAGAAGGTGGAATATTACAGGACTTCCCAATAAAGGGTTTTGTTTCAGCAATTAGTGTTGGAATTGTGGGAGATCAGCATTTACTAGATTTACCCTATGAAGAAGATTATAAAGCAAAGGTAGATATGAATATTGTAATGACAGACAAGGGAGAATTTATTGAAGTACAGGGGACTGGTGAAGAAGCTCCATTTTCTAAGGATGACTTAATGGAGTTATTATCTCTAGCAGAAAAAGGCAATAAGGAATTGATAAAATTGCAAAAGGAAATCCTGGGTGAAGTAGGAGAAAAACTAATAAATAGTATAGTTGGAGAAGAGGAAGTGAAGGATGAAAATTAATACTGCTGTCATTGCTACTGGCAATCCTTATAAACTTCATGAAATCGGGGAAATTTTGAATGGTTTTTCTATAAAAATAATGTCCATGAATGATGTTGGATTGGCAGATCTAGATATTATTGAGGATGGGAATAGTTTTGAAGAAAATGCTTTGATAAAGGCAAGAACTGTTATGAAACAAACCGGGTATATGGCCATTGCTGATGATTCAGGCTTAGAGGTAGATTTTTTAGATAATGAACCAGGTATTTATTCAGCTAGATTTGCTGGGGAAAATGCAAGTGATGAAGAGAACAATGAAAAGTTATTAAGGTTATTAGAGGATGTAGCTCCAGATAGAAGACAAGCCCGTTTTGTATCTGTGATAGCAGTGGTAATGCCCGATGGTGAATATTTTACTGTGAAAGGTTATCTATATGGTACTATTGCCCACAGGCCCATAGGCCAGAATGGTTTTGGTTATGATCCATTATTTATTCCAGTAGGATATGATGGACTAACATTAGGCCAAATAGATGGAAAAGAAAAAAACAAAATAAGTCATAGGGCCAAGGCATTAGAAAAAATGCAAATCATATTTAGGGAGCGACTAGGGGATGGAAAGATTAAAGATAGTAGTACTAGGTGATAGCCATGGAGAAATTAAAAACCTTGATTTTATAATGAAGGATTTAAAAGATACTGACTACATCATACATACAGGTGATTATTTTAATGATGGAGAGTATATTGCTAAAAACTATGGTATGAATGTCATAGGTGTAAGGGGAAATTGTGACTTTACGTCTCAGGGAGAAGAAGAAATAATTAAGAACATAGGTGGTAAAAGGTTTTTTATTGCTCATGGACATCAATATGGTATTAAATATGATTTGAATAGGTTTTTTTATCGAGGAAGGGAACTTGATGCAGATATTATAATTTTTGGTCATAGTCATATGCCCTACTATTCTGTTGAAGATGGAATCATATTGTTAAACCCAGGAAGCATATCCCAGCCTAGGGGAGGATCTTTCAAAAGTTTTGCTATTGTTAGGATTGAAAAAGGAGAAATTTCTGCAGAAATTATAAGTATAGACTAGGAATGGAGATTGGAAGTAATTAAAATAATTACAATATATAGATTACTTTCTGATACATAGTGAAAAATCCTATGTTATAGATAAATTTAGGACTTTTTACTACCCTANACAATATAAAATCAAATAAACTAAAGTAATATGAATATAAACAAGGTATAATCTAAATAGTAATAGGAAAGCTATAGTATATAATTAAAAAAGGTATTGACTTTAATATGAAAATCATATATACTATATCTTGTCCTTGAAAAACTCCTAAAATATTTTTCAAAAAAACACTTGACTCCATTTAACAAATGTGATATAGTATTGAGTTGTTGTTAGAGATATTATTAAGCGGGTGTAGTTTAGTGGTAGAACTTCAGCCTTCCAAGCTGATCGCGAGGGTTCGATTCCCTTCACCCGCTCCAATATTGTACCCATAGCTCAGCAGGATAGAGCAACGGCCTTCTAAGCCGTGTGTCCGGGGTTCGAATCCCTGTGGGTACGCCAAAATTATTTTGGTGGATGTAGTCAAGTGGTTAAGACACAGGATTGTGGCTCCTGCACTCGTGGGTTCGAATCCCATCATCCACCCCATATTATGATATTGGGATATAGCCAAGTCGGTAAGGCAACGGACTTTGACTCCGTCATTCCGCAGGTTCGAGTCCTGCTATCCCAGCCAAATTTAATATCAGGAGGTTTTAATACCTCCAAACTAATGCGGAAGTGGCTCAGTGGTAGAGCATCGCCTTGCCAAGGCGAGGGTCGCGGGTTCGAATCCCGTCTTCCGCTCCATATATTTTTTGAAGCAAAAAACATATGCGCCCTTAGCTCAGCTGGATAGAGTTGCTGACTTCGAATCAGAAGGTCGGGGGTTCGAATCCCTCAGGGCGTGCCATTCAAATCTATGATATAGAATTAAATGTCTATATCTTTTTTTATTTTTTGAATTGATATATAATAATCTAATATAAGATCATTTTGGGGAGGGATTACTCATGAAGGCCTATTTAGCCAATGGATTATTCAGTATGGGAGATAGATTATTAAATGAATTAATAGCTTCACAGGTAAGGAAGGAATTACAGGGAATAGATTTATATGTACCACAGGAAAATGCAGCCATCAATGATAAGACTGGATATGCAGATGCCATGACTATTGCAAAAGCTGATATGGGAAGACTTGAAGAAAGCGACTTTTTAATCGCTGTAATAGATGGTGTTGAAATTGATAGTGGTGTAGCTGCTGAAATTGGGGCTTTTTATATGATGAAAAAACCTATTTTTGCCCTCTATACAGATATACGTCAGCAAGGGAGAGATAATGAAAGGAAAATCAAAGCATTGATAGATGATGGTACAGAAAATCAGTTTGTCTATAGAAATCTCTTTGTTATTGGGCTTATTAAAGAAGGAGATGGTGGAATATATCCTACAATTGAAGAATTAATATTAGGCATTAAAAAACATATATAGATGTAGCAATAAAAGGATAAGCCTTTAATAATGGTTTATCCTTTTATTTTTGAGAATTATTATGAAATCATGAAAAAAGTTTTGATTTAGGACAGTCTTTTTACATACATTCATGTAAATTGATTAATAATAAATATAAGAATTTGATATATAGAGGTGAGAAAAATTTGAAAAAAAGATCATTAAGGATTTTTTGTGGGATTATTGGAATGAGTATAGTATTGTCAATAATATATATGCAATCAATTAAAGGTGGGAAATTACACAAAGAGTCAAATCCTCTAGAAGTCAGGCTTGTTAGTGATTCCAAAAATATGGGGGAAGATATTTTAAGATATTTTCACTCCTATAAAGTCCATATAAACCAAGATAGTATAGGAAATTTTAAAAAAGGGTTTATCAAATCAGGAGTTATTACAGAAGTACCATGGGAGGATGATATTGAATTTAGGAAATTACAAAAAGAAAATGACACTCCTACATTAATGGTTGCTTTTAGAACAATACTACCCAACCCAGGTATAGGGGAGGAATATAATGTACATCTAGCAGCTGATATATTAAAAGGGACAGTGGTAAAAAGTGGAGAAATATTTTCACAAAATAAAGTAGTTGGCCCTTATATTGAAAGCAGGGGTTTTAAAAAGGGTTTGAGCTATGCAGGTTCCAATCTGACAATCACAGAAGGTGGTGGAGTATGTAAGGTAGCCTCAACACTTTATAATCTTGCCATATTAAGCAATCTAGAAGTGGTTGAAAGATTTAACCATAGTATGCCGGTGGCATATCTACCCTATGGACAGGATGCAACTGTAGCCTATGGGTCTAAGGATATTAAGTTTAAAAACACTACTGATTCTTCCATATTAATATGGGCCCAGGGAATAGATAATGAACTTTTTATAGCCTTTTATGGCAATAAAAAACCACCTAAAGTAGAGTGGCATCATAAGATAATAGAAAAATATCCAGCACCTGTAATATATAAAGACAATCCAAAACTAGATGCAGGTACTAAAAATATGGTTGTAGAAGGTATGGACGGTGCCTTAGTTCAATCCTGGGTCACTATAGAAGATAATAATGGGAAGATAAAAACCAAAGAATTAGGGAAGAGTTATTATAATCCTATGGCATATGTTATTGAAAAAAGGGATTGAAAATCAGGTTTTGATTATAAATTATAATTATAATAAATATACATATTAATATTATTCTAAAATATTTAGAAGGGGGAAAATATGTATATGAAAAGGCTTTTAAAATATATTTCTTGGGTTTTAATATTAGTTTGTATATTTTCACTAGTAGGATGTGGAAACAGATTTACAAGGAGTCCTAGTAAGTCTGATATAAACATAATGAGAAATGCAAGAGGTGAAAATGCAGTTGTATCATCTGCAAAATCTGAAGCATCCCAGGTAGGTATTGAAATTATGAAAAAAGGTGGAAATATTATAGATGCTGCCGTAGCCACTGCCTTTGCTCTAAGTGTTACAGAACCTGATGCCTCAGGCATAGGTGGTGGCGGTTTTATGTTAATAAGATTTGCCGAAACTGGTGAGGAAATTTTTTTGGATTTTAGAGAAATGGCATCAGAAAATGCTACTGATGATATGTATCAATTAGACGAAGATGGCAGGGTAATAAATGATGAGCAAACAATAGGAGGAAAAGCAGTAGCTGTTCCAGGAGAAGTTGCAGGATTACTAATGGCCTTAGACAAATATGGCACCATGTCAAGGGGAGATGTAATGAAGCCGGCTATAGACTTGGCTGAAAATGGTTTTCTAGTTACCAATAACTTTGCTAAAATTATTAGAGATGAAATAGATAAAGTAAGCAGATTTGATGAAACAAAAAAAATATATTTAATAAATAATAAAGTTCCCAAAGTGGGATCCATTATCAGGAATCCAGATTTAGCCAATACTTTAAGAATTATAGCTAAAAAGGGATCAGATGCTTTCTATAAGGGTGAAATTGCCCAAGATATAGTAAGGACAGTTAGAGAAACAGGTGGAATCCTTACATTAGATGATTTGGCTAATTATGAAGTTAAGCTAAGAGAACCAATTAGGGGAGAATATAAGGGATTTGAAATTATATCTGCTCCCCCTCCAAGTGCTGGTGGAATTCATATGCTTCAATTGTTAAATATATTAGAGAATTACGGATTGGAGGAATTGGGACATAATACTACAGAATCATTACATTTATGGGCAGAATCCAGTAAGCTTATGTTTGCTGATAGAGATAAATATATGGCAGATACAGATTTTGTAAAGGTTCCAATTGATGGCATTGTTTCAAAAGAGTACGCCAGAGAATTAAGCAATAAAATTAATTTGAAAATTTCCAATGAGGAAGTAGGATTTGGAAATCCATATAAATATGAATCTGGCAACACTACCCATTTATCTATCATGGATAGGGAAGGGAATATGGTAGCTATGACAAAAACTATAAATAATCTTTTTGGCTCCGGTGTAACAGTGAAGGGCAGGGGCTTTTTATTAAATGATGAAATGGATGATTTTAATGCAGAAATAGGCAAAGCTAACTCTATAGAACCTGGCAAAAGGCCTCTTAGTAATATGACTCCGACTTTTGTTCTAAAAAATGGAGAGGCATTTTTAACTTTGGGATCTCCTGGATCAAGTAGAATAATACCCACAGTAGCACAAATTATAAGTAATATCATAGACCATAATATGAATGTCCAAGAAGCAATAAATGCTCCTAGACTCTTCTATAGGGCTGGAATATTAACTTTAGAAGGGAATATAGATTCAAATATAATTACACAGCTAGAAAAGATGGGTCACAAGATAGATTCAAAGGAATACTTAGACCCATACTTTGGTGGAGTCCAATGTATAATTTTAGAAAAATCTGGAGTCATACATGGTGGAGCAGATCCAAGGAGAGATGGGCAGGCTATAGGGTATTAGCAAATATTTATAATACAAAAAATATTATCATATAAAAACTTGAAAAACTGTTGACAATCTTATAGTAAATATATTAGTATATAAATAGATAGATAAATAATATAAAAATTAAAATATAAAAAACAAATTACAGATAATAGTCATGAAGACTATATAGCTATTTTTACAACCATGAAGGTTGTTTATGAAAGCTATTATAGGATTTTCGTGACTTAATTGTTTTTTTGGGGAGGATGTAAAATGGATCAAAAACAATGGGAAAGAGCAGTAGATTTTCATGGACATGAGTGTCCAGGATTAGCTATAGGTTATAAGGCTTGTGAGGCAGCTATTAAAAAATTAAATATAAACTTTTCGAAAGATGAAGATATAGTTTGTGTTACAGAAAACGATGCCTGTGGTGTTGATGCTGTTCAAGTACTTTTAGGATGTAGTTTTGGAAAAGGAAATCTGATTTATCGTGGTACAGGAAAACATGCCTTTAGTTTTTTCAATAGGAATACAGGTGAAAGTATAAGGATGATATTAAAACCTTGTGATCAGGAAATGGAAAGGGAAGAAAGACAAGCCTACTTATTAAATGCACCAATAGAAGATGTGTTTGAATTTAAAGTACCAAAATTTGATCTACCTAAAAAGGCAAAACTTTTTACAACTATTGTTTGTGAATCCTGTGGTGAAGGTGCCCCTGAGCATAAGATTCGTTTGATGGAAGGACGAAAGGTTTGTCTTGATTGCTTTGATGATTATTCTAGAGGATTTTAGTATCTAAATAATGATGCCCCCTAATGAATTAAATATATAAAGAAAAATGACCTTGATTATATTATTAAATGTTAAAATAAATAAGGTCATTTTTTATTGTTAAATATTAAATTCTAATATTAAAAGACTATTTATAAAACTTTAGAAAACTCGTTGATTTAGTCAAGTAAATATGATATGATTATTTTGAAAATTAAATAAGGTTATTTTTATGGTGCTTGTAAAAGCTAAAAGGGAAATCGGTTTAAATCCGATGCGGTCCCGCCACTGTAATGCTGAATAAACTATCATAACCACTGTTGAAGTAATGGGAAGGAGATAGTATTGTAATGAAGCTAAGCCAGGAGACCTGCCATAAAAAGACTCTAGAATTCCTACGGGTAATGGGAAAGAGAAGATAATATCATTTTTAGAAATCAATTATAATTTACATAAAAAATGATAAATTTTTATAAAAAGCATCTTTCTTATACCCATTAAGAGAGATGCTTTTTAAATTTTTGAAAGGGGGGTCTAGGGGATATGGGCTACCAAATCGTACTAGTTTTTCATTGTTTCGTTTTGATAATCGTGACAGAAATACATTGGTTATTATGATGGGATTAATTATGATTATATTAATTGGAGCCTTTACAGGACAGAATACAATTAAATTTTTTCCGTCAATTAAGTTTACAGAATTAAGTTTTTTTAGTATAGCNNTTTATANTGCNTATTTNNTANTATGNATGCTGCCAGTTTTTATCAATATTATGGAGGAAGTCAAATGGAGACATATAGAATTAGAGATGTAAATTTTAAATATCCTCAGGGGCAAAAACAAGCTCTTTCTAATATTAATATTTCTATAAAAAACGGAGAATTTGTGACAATATGTGGGAAATCAGGTTGTGGGAAAACAACTTTATTAAGGCAATTAAAACCCATACTAAAACCTTATGGAGAAGAAGGGTAGCTGAAATGGCCAGTTTTTTTGGAATACAAAACTGGTTTCATAGAAATATTACAGATTTATCAGGTGGACAAAAGCAACTTTTAAACCTAGCATCTATTATGGCAATGCAACCTTCAGTATTAATCTTAGATGAACCTACATCTGGTGTATGCCTTGGGGCAGAAGCAGGATTTTTTGTAGGAGCAGTTACAGGTTTTGTATCTAATTTTTTCTTTGGTCAAGGGCCTTGGACACCGTGGC
>JGI24708J26588_10001674_pt1 | contig 17423 bp, 17 predicted proteins | sample BioPla1DNA2_FD_26588 | JGI IMG/M metagenome (IMG submission 26588) | reverse complement strand
ATATTTAATTTATCCTCAACACTGAATGTAACATTCTCCCCTTGCGCACCATCACGCAGGGTAGAATCGAATATCTGTACTTTTCTTAAATTCATGTTCTCACCTCTATTTTAGTAGTTTTTTAGGTAGCTGTCAATAAGTTCTACTATTTAGCTACGCTCTAATGCGGATATCCCCGTTCGGACAAGCTTCTTTATTCCATATTGCTTCAATAGATTTACAAATGATGTAATTTTCTGCGGTTCGCCCGTTAATTCAAACATCAGGCTATCGTGTGAAACATCGACAATTTTAGCACGGAAAAGATTCGCTACTTCTATCATTGATGCTCTTTCTTCTGCCGAATTCCCCGCTCTAATAAGTATATGCTCACGACAAACAGAATCTTCTGGAAGAACTAGGACTTCTTTAACATCAATAAGTTTTAATAATTGCTTTTCTATTTGATCAAGTGTTTGCAAGTCGCCCTCAACAACTATCGTCATCCGTGACATCTTATTATTTTCAGTTTCTGCAACATTCAGACTATGGATATTATATCCACGCCTGCTAAATAGCCCAGCAACACGAATTAATACCCCTGAATTATTCTCAACTAACACTGATAGAACATATTTACTTTGCATTCGTCACCATTCCTTTCATTAAAATCCACCGCTTAATCTTCAATCTCTAATATTATTTCTTCGACCGATTTCCCCGCCGGTACCATCGGTAAAACATTTATATCTTTATCAATTCTGCAATCAATTAGCACGGGAGATTTCGATTTAATCGCTTTTTCAAGCACGGCTTTGACCTGTGACTTTTTCTCAATTACATATGCCTTGATGCCAAAAGCATCGGCAAGCTTAACATAATCCGTCGGCCTATCAAGTGTCGTATGAGAGAATCTTTTTGAGTAGAATAGCCGCTGCCATTGCCTTACCATACCTAGCACATTGTTGTTGAAAATTAGTTCGATAATTGGTATATTGTATTTCGATGCGGTGACAAGTTCATTGCAATTCATATGAAAACTACCATCACCGGCAATATTGACAACTTGCTTATCCGGCCGTGCGACTTGTGCGCCAAGTGAAGCACCAAAGCCATAGCCCATTGTGCCCAGTCCGCCAGATGTGATAAAACTCCTAGGTGAGCGGAAGTTATAGAATTGCGCCGCCCACATCTGATGTTGCCCGACTTCAGTTGTGATTATCGCCTTTTCACCTAGCAGATCGTCAAGTGTTTCTATTACGTATTGCGGCGTGATAAATTCTTCATGTTCCTCAATCTGTGATAGCGGGAATTCGCTTTTCCATTCCTTAATTTTGCTAAGCCAATTTTCGTGACTTTGCTTCGGTAATGAAGAATTGATTTTATCCAGTACCTGAGCTATGTCGCCAACAATTTTATGATAAACTTTTACATTCTTATTTACCTCCGCCGGATCGATATCTATGTGAATNACCCTAGCATTCCTTGCGAATGTTGACGCATCACCTATCACCCTATCGCTAAATCTTGTTCCGATTGCAACGAACAAGTCACATTCCCCAATAGCAAGTGAAGATGTCTTTGTCCCGTGCATTCCCAGCATCCCAATATAGTTTGGCAATGTGTTATCGTATCCGCCCTGCCCCATTAAAGATGATGCAACAGGCGCATCCATGAGCTGTGCAAAGGTACGGACCTGCTCGGCTGCGCCCGATGCAATAACTCCGCCACCCGTATATATGAATGGGCGCTCGGCCTCTTTAATAATCTCAAGGGCTCTAGCGATATCTTCATCTTGCTGGGTATTTTTAGGTAGTTCGGCATCTTTTTTCATTGCCGACCTAAAAGTCGTTTCGGTCATTGTTATGTCTTTAGGTATATCGATTAGAACAGGTCCTTTTCTGCCCTCATTCGCTATGCGAAAAGCATCACGGACTGTATCGGCAAGATCATCAACACTTTTAACTATAAAATTATGTTTAGTTATCGGCATTGTAATACCGGTAATATCAACTTCTTGAAAGCTATCAAGTCCAAGCAGATCAAGTGCGACATTCCCCGTAATTGCAACCATGGGGACAGAGTCCATATAGGCTGTCGCAATACCGGTTACAAGATTTGTAGCGCCCGGCCCCGATGTAGCAATTACTACCCCCGTTTTGCCCGATGAACGGGCATAGCCATCGGCTGCGTGTGCCGCTCCCTGCTCATGTGCTGTAAGGTAGTGATTAATTCTATCGGCATATTCGTACAATGCATCGTAAATATGTAATACGGCGCCGCCCGGATATCCGAATACTGTGTCCACTCCCTGTTCTAGCAAACATTCAACTAAAATTTCTGCTCCTGTTAACTTTTTCATTTTCATTTACCTCCTTTAAATCCTATGGAAACAAAAAAACCTCCACCTCTATTAAAGAGGCGAAGGTATAATACTTCCGCGTTACCACTCTTATTGATACAGAAAACTGTATCCACTCTGCCACATCATAAGTAATGTGCCCCATTTTAACGGCAGGGCCCCGTACACGGCTAATATCCCCAATTGGGTGGTTCACCTGTCTGCTCAAGGGTGATTTAATCATACTGACTTCACGCTGTTTCACACCACACAACAGCTCTCTTAGCATCCGTCGATACTTTAGTCCCTATCAAAGCATTTATAATATTAATAACATAATATACTAAAGAATTTATTTTGTCAACACCTTTTTTGAAAAAAGTTGCAAATAACTTTATTTTACGATATAATTTAAGCTGGTTAATTGATTTTTTAAATGAAAATCAGCTATTTGAAACAGAAGGAGAAGTTGAAAAATGGTAATTGCAGTAGTAGGATTAGGTCTTATTGGTGGCTCTTTTTGCAAGGCATTAAAGCAATACACTAATCACACAGTTCTCGGTGTGGAAGTCGACAAAATGACAAGGCGAAATGCGCTATCTTCGGGAGCGGTAGATAAAATTATTGAGCCGCACGAACTCGACAAGGCAGATTTATCTATAATATGCCTATATCCTGAGCAAACTATCGACTTCATTCTTGATAATGCCCACCATTTCGCTCCTAAGTCAATTGTAATTGATGTTTGCGGAGTAAAAGAAAGTATCCAAAATGCTGTGCATCCACCACTTCAAGAGAAGGACGTCATTTTCATTGGAGCGCATCCAATGGCGGGAAGGGAATTCTCCGGATTCGAATATGCTACTGCCGATTTATTCGCTAACGCAAGCTTCGTAATGACACCGCATGAAGACACACCAATTCATGCAGTATTTGTGGTGTCAATGCTTGCCGAACAACTGAAATTCAGCAAAATTGTGAAGGCAACTCCCCTAGATCATGATAAGATTATCGCATTCACATCGCAACTTGCCCATATAGTATCAAATGCTTATGTAAAAAGCCCGTCGCTTGAATTGCAAAAAGGTTTCAGCGCTGGGAGCTTTGGTGATTTGACACGTGTTGCACGTCTAAACGAAGATATGTGGAGTAGCCTCTTTACATTGAATAAGGATGCATTGCTATTTGAACTTGATACGATAATTAACAATCTCGGCGAATATAAGCNTGCACTCGAAAATAACGATGCCGATACATTACGAAAACTACTAAAGGACGGACGAATCTTAAAGGAAAAAAGCCTAATCGAATAGAACATTTGTATTATTTTCATATCAATTTACACAATAGCCTTAAAGTGGTTTGATTTGTTAAATTTAAGTCAATGACAGTGGTGTTAATTTATTGTATAATTATAATGTTTGCATGATGAAACGATTAACTTAGAGGATTTTATAAAATTTGGGAGGGGCAAAATTAATGTTCGGATACATTCGCCCATTTAAACCCGAGATGAAAATGCGAGAATACGATGTATATAAAGCTATATACTGTGGTCTATGCAAAGAACTTGGTAAATCATTCGGTTTTATGTCACGAATGACGTTAAGTTATGATTTCGTATTTCTTGCCCTGATACATATGGCGGTGAACGACAATGTTGCCAGTCTAGAAAAATCACGGTGCATAGCACATCCGTTTAAAAAGTCGCCAATGGCGATTACCAATGAGGCAATGTCCTACACCGCTTCATGCATGGTAATTTCAATTTATTATAAATTAAAAGATAATTTAGCGGATGATGGCTTTATAGAGCGTATCCCATCGGCAGGAATGCTGCCCTTTTCGTATGGAGCTTTTAGGAAGGCTACAAAAAGCTATCCTGATTTATCGAATAACGTTAAAGAGTATGTTGATGCTCAGCGAAGTATCGAGCAGCAAAATTGTACTAGTATTGATATGAGTGCTGAGCCAACTGCACTCATTATGGCAAAAATAGCACAAGGCGTAACCGATGATTCTAATTTCCATGATAGACTTAACCGATTCGGCTATTTGCTTGGTAGGTGGACATACCTAATTGATGCGCTGGATGATGTTAAAGATGATTTCAAGGCGAAGTCATACAACCCATTTATTGCAAGTATGGGAATTGATATTCTTGATGATGAATCATTAAATCACATATTCGATGTTGCAAAGGGAAGTATAAATATGACCGCATCGGAACTTGCTAGTTGCTATGCGGATTTAGACGTGCAAAAATATCGGCCCATCCTAGATAATATAATTTATCTAGGCCTAACACATTCATTAAATACTATTATTAATAAACATGATAAAAATACTAGAACGGAGGAAATCAATGAACGACCCTTATAAAATACTGGGAGTGAGCCCCAATGCAACTGAAGAAGAAATCAAATCCGTATACCGTGAATTGGCTAAAGAATATCACCCCGATAACTATCATGCAAGCCCATTAGATGAGCTTGCAAAAGAGAGAATGCAAGAGATAAATGATGCTTATGATAATATCATGAATATGCGCAGAAGTGGCGGTCAGCCCCAATATGGACAGACTGAACAAGGCTATGCAAATTCGGAATTTGCCGATATACGTAGATTTATTCAGGAAAATCGACTTGAAGAATCCGACGAATTGCTCAGTGGTATTCCCCAAAATAGACGCAGTGCGGAATGGCATTTTCTTAAGGGGAGTATTTGCTATAAAAGAGGCTGGCTGAATGATGCATTCATGCATTTTACGCAGGCTAATAAGATGGATCCGAGTAATCCTGAATATAGCGCCGCATATAAGCAGATCCTTTGGCAGCGGCAAGGGAATATGCGTGGAAATCCATATAGGGAGCATAATGGGGGCAGTAATAAAAGCGGTTGTAGTGGATGCGATATGTGTTCAGCACTAATTTGCGCAGATTGTTGCTGCGAATGTATGGGCGGCGACCTAATTGCTTGTTGCTAATCTGTACACTAATCTAGCAGTGGGGAGTGATAATTCTGAAAAATATTAGCTATAAAGTCGCTCTAGGTGGTGTAATAAGTGCTATCTCTGTATTCACAATGATGTTGACCGGCATTATCCCACTAGGAGTTTATGTTTTCCCCGCCATTGCCGGATTAACTTTAGTATTGATAGTAATTGAGGTTAATACCAAATGGGCATTATTATGCTATCTTGCTGTGTCGATACTATCACTTTTAGTTACACCCGATATTGAGGCAAAATTAATGTTTATCTTCTTTCTAGGATATTATCCTATAATAAAAGCCTATCTTGAACAAACTAGATACCGCATAATTGAATGGATATTAAAATTTGTACTATTTAATATCAGTGTAATTATCGCATATATGCTGATTATACATGTATTTGGGCTTAATGAGATTATGGACGAATTCGGAGAATTCGGCAAATATGGCGCATGGATAATGCTCGGTGCTGGCAATATAGTATTCGTACTGTATGACATCACTATTTCACGTCTTGTAATGACATATTTGCATTGGTTGCGCCCACGTGTTTTAAGGCGCTTTCGATAGATAATTGGCAATATGAAATTAAAAGCGATGGGATATTCCCATCGCTTTTAATCTTTGTCGCCTGAGCGGAATCTTTTCATTAATTTATCATTGAACATAATTCCTATAACGCCAATTGCCCCTGTTAATAGGAAAATCACAATACTTAAAATAAAATTCCCCCTGCCCAAAGTTGCACCAACAAGTACCGAAGAAGCTACCGATGGTAATCTTGATAATGTGGCAATTGTAAAGAACCGTGATGCCTTTATCTTAGTTAGCGATGCTACATATATTAAAACATCTTTCGGAGTTCCAGGTATTAGAAATAAGATGAATGTAATGAGTTCTAACTTCCTTTCATCGTTAAGTATGCGGAACTTGTTTAATTTATCCTCGCCGAAAAAAGCATTTACGAATGGCTTCCCAAGCAATTTAACAAGATAATAAACTGATATGGTACCGATTAATATGCCGATTATACACGCAGCAAGCCCGCCCCACATTCCATACAGAATACCGGCGACAATCTCAATCGGCTCACCAGGAATGAAGGCAATTACTATCTGGAGAATCTGAATGCCGATAAACACAAGTATTCCCCAAAAGCCGAAGGAGTCGATTTGTTCTTTTAGTGCCTCCCTCCCCTCCTGCGTGAGAAGATCCTTTATTTGAGGGATTAAGGCGACTGTGACGGCGACCATTATGAGCACAATTGCTAATAAAATAATTAATCTTATGGTGTCATTTCTTTTTACATCACCTTTTTTATTTCTTGTATCCATTCTTATCTCCATTCATATGCAATGTCTACTATAACCAATACTTTTTATATAAATCTAATTATATACCAAATAAGTTTTTTATGCAATATTCGTTTAACCTCTTGACAAACTAGAGCATATATTATATTATATACTTATATTAGGTCAAAATGCGTTGATAGGGAATAAAGCTATATCGTATTTTCAGAGAGCTATCGCATGGTGAAAGATAGCAATTCGATGCAGTCATAACTCACCCTTGAGCAGACAAATGAAAGTTTCTTTTACAAGTAGTTTTGTCCGGTCCGCTCCACCGTTACAAGGAGAACACATTGATTGATGTGGTTTAAGTGGGCGCATTATGCGCTAATTAGAGTGGTACCACGGAGTTAACACCTTCGTCTCTTAGGAGATGATAGGTGTTTTTTTAATTCTTATTATGCATGCTGCCTAATATAATTTTATTAAAAAGGAGAATATTTATGCGACAAATTAAAATTTTCGACACGACTTTGAGAGATGGCGAGCAATCGCCCGGGTGCAGTATGAACCTGTCCGAGAAAATCGAAATTGCTAGGCAGCTTGAAAGACTTGGCGTCGATGTTATCGAGGCAGGATTCGCCATTGCGTCGCCCGATGATTTCAATTCAGTAAAAACTATTGCACAAACAATAAAAAATTGCACTGTTGCCAGTTTGGCAAGATGTGTTAAGGGCGACATCGATAGAGCATGGGAGGCTGTCAAAGGCGCTAATCGTCCTAGGATACATACATTCCTAGCTACAAGTGAGATTCATATGAAGTATAAGTTGAAAATGACCCCCGATGAAGTCATCAATAGGATTACCGATATGGTTAGCTATGCAAAAAGCTTATGTGATGATGTTGAATTTTCCGCTGAGGATGCTTCAAGGAGCGATAAAGACTTCTTAGTCAAAGCATTCAATACAGCGATTGAAAGCGGCGCTACAACTATTAATATCCCCGATACTGTCGGTTATGCAACGCCGATTGAAATGTTCGATCTTGTGTCCTATGTAAAGGAGCACCTAGTCAATCCGGATGTTGTTATATCGGTGCATTGTCATGACGATCTAGGATTATCTACAGCGAATTCGCTTGCGGCAGTTCGTGCGGGCGCATCACAAGTAGAATGCACGATTAACGCAATTGGTGAGAGGGCTGGCAATACCTCCCTAGAAGAAATTGTGATGGGAATAAAGACACGTGCCGATTACTATAATGCGTATACGAATGTTGATAGCACGCAAATTTACCGTGCTAGCCGATTAGTATCTACAATTACCGGTGTCGCCGTGCCGCCTAATAAGGCTATTGTGGGCGATAATGCATTCGCACATGAGGCGGGAATTCATCAACACGGCGTATTGGAAAATCCTGAAACATATGAAATTATGTCACCGAAAACCATCGGAGTTCCCCAAAACAAGATGGTGCTTGGCAAACATTCCGGTAAGCACGCATTCGAAGATAGATTAAAAGACTTAGGTTATACATTATCAAATGAGGATTTGTTGGAGGCATTCAATAGATTTAAGAGATTAGCCGATAAGAAGAAGGTTGTTTCCGATAGGGATATTGAAGCTATCGTTTCCACAACGAAATTCCAAATTAATGACAAGGTTGAATTCGTAAAGTATCAAGTTAATGCCGAAACGGGCAAAGGTCCAACCGCAACAGTTGAAGTAAGAATTGGCGACAAGGTCGTTAGCGGAAGTGGAACAGGAGATGGACCAGTTGAGGCTTGTTATACNGTGATTAACGATATTGTCGGCATTAATTTTGCATTAGATGAATACCATGTTCATTCCGTTTCCGGCGGTGAAGATGCCCTAGGTGAAGCTATTGTAAAGATTAGCAAAGATGATGATATCATTAGGGGTAGGGGGCTTAGCACTGACGTTGTAGAGGCATCCATACTTGCATATATTAATGCTATTAATAAGGTATGGTAATAGATAGACTATCTTAAAAGTAGGATTGCGCTGGCGGTTCTCCCCGTCATTGTGCAATCCTATTTCATCATGTTAAGTAATAAATTAATTGACATTCGCACGGTAATAATGTATAGTTTTTATATGCATGAAGTTATCAAAGGGAGGAAATTTGCTAATGAAATTTGGCTCAAAAGCATACGAATATGCACTGACGGAACTTTCACGCAGGCGTGCTCGCTCAAAGTATGAATATGAAAATCGCATTGCCGATATAGAGAGGAAAATTCCTGAAATTGCAAGGCTCCGAAGTGAATTGGCAAATACCAGCATTAAACTATCTAAAATTATTCTAGCTAGGAATGATAATACCAATGAGCTAATAAGGCAAATGGCTGATGAAAACCTTGCCATGCAGCAGAGCATTGATAATCTTCTTACGCAGAATGGATATTCCCCAGATTACATAAAGTATCAATTCTATTGTGATTTGTGCGAAGATAGCGGCTACCGTGAGGGGAAGCGTTGCAGCTGCTTTAACACATTGCTGAAGAATTTTAGCTCAAAGGAACTATCGGGAGCATCACATATCAAGCTATCCTCATTTGAAACATTTAAGCTTGATTATTACTCCGATAGCTATAATGAGGATTTGGGCATTGTTCCACGAAAGAAAATGGAAGAAATCCTGCGTTATTGTGAGAAATATGCTAATGAGTTTTCCACCGAATCAAAAAGCATCTGTATGTCCGGTCAAACGGGAGTGGGTAAGACCCACCTTTCCCTATCAATTGCAAAAGAAGTAATCGCAAAGGGCTTCAATGTAATATACGGATCGTCACAAGATTTACTACGCAATGTTGAGAGGGAGCACTTCGGCAAGAGTGATGACGACAAAGATGCGCTTGGCTCATTGCTAGGTTGTGATTTGCTCATTATGGACGATTTGGGCACAGAATTTGAGAGTTCATTCTACAACTCCGTTATATATAATGTGATTAATTCAAGGCTTAATAAAGGGCTCCCTACTATTATAAGCACGAATCTAAATCTATCCGGTCTAGAGTCACGATATTCCGACCGTGTAGTATCAAGATTAATGGTATACGATTTTCTTCGATTTGTCGGTAGTGATATTCGTCAGATTAAGCGCTTTAAATAAGAAATGCCGCCCATTTAAAGGGCGGCATTTTCATCGCTTTATTTAAACATTGTATTGGGTAGCACGGATATATCTTGACGAATCTTCGACATTTTTAAATCGCCCATCAATGTTGCCATCGTGATGGAATCATCGCCATATTTATTCCTTATCTCTATCATTGCTCTTTCTATTAAATCGTTCTTTCTATGCTTTTCATGATTGAAGAACAGGTCAAGTTGCATTGGTATTCTCTCATCTTGTAAATTTATCGCACGAATCGTCACCGCTCGGACTTTTTTCCTCCAATTATAATTCTGCTGAAATATCTCCTTTGCTTTTAGTGCTAGATCCATAGCATTCTGCGTTGGNCAATCCGTTATAGCTTGGAATTGTGCGGTCTTTAATTCCTTATCTCTTATTGAAATTTGCACTCCGGTTGCTTTTAGCTTATTTTCACGCAACTCACTTGATACTTCCTGCGCTAGTTTTAATAGAACTCGCCATACCTCATTATCATCTTCTAAATCTTCACAGCAAGTTATTCCCCTACCGATGCTTTTAATTGGCACATGATAACCGCTATGCATTACTCGTGATGTATCTAGCCCATTTGCATATACCCATAACATTTCGCCATTCTTACCTAGGATTCTTTGTAGGAATGATGGCGAGCAATTCGCAACATCGCCGATTGTATGGATTTTATAATTTGCTAGCTTTTTCTTCGTTGCCGGCCCTATCCCTAATAAGCTATTAGATGGCAATGTCCATACAATATCTTTGAAGTTTTCGCTATTGATACAGGTAATTGCATCGGGCTTTTTCAAATCGGAACCTAGCTTTGCAAAAATTTTGTTATAACTTACTCCGACTGAAATAGTCAGCCCCAATTCGCTTTTAATTTCCTCTTTAATCTTATATGCAATTTCACAACCATCGCCGAATAATCTTGTGCTACCGGTAACATCTAGCCAGCATTCATCAATGCCGAATGGCTCAATTTGATCAGTATACCCATAGTAGATCTCCCTTGCTAACTTTGAATATTTTGCATATTCATTGAAATGGGGCGGCACGGTAATTAAATCGCTGCACTTCTGCCTTGCCTCCCATATTACATCGCCCGTATTAACACCATATTTCTTTGCCTCCTCGGACTTCGCAAGCACTATTCCGTGTCTATCGTCTTGAGAGCCGCATACTGCAACGGCCTTCCCCCTCAATACGGGATTGAGCATGCACTCTACCGTCGCATAGTAATTATTCATATCGCAGTGTAAAATTATTCTTTCCATTGCCAAATTCCCCTTGACTGAATATAAAAATTATCTTATAATTTAAGTGAACCATGTTTCACAGTGAATTGCCTCATATCAATTATATATGAAAGTTGTTTCACTGTCAACAGGATAATCAACTTTTTATTGGGGGGCATTACTATGCTATTTGGGCAGAAATTAAAGCAACTGAGGCTTAATGCGGGTCTAACACAGGCGGATTTAGCAAGTGAATTAGGTATAACTAATCGCACATTAATCAATTACGAAACGGGCAAATGCTATCCGAAAAAGACCGACATCTATGCTAAAATTTCATCACTGTTCGGCGTAACTACCGATTACCTATTATCCGATGAGGATAATTTCATTATAGAAGCTGGTGATCACGGCGGTTCATATGCAATGAAGCAAGCTAGGACATTAGTGAGTGAAGTCAGCGGATTGTTCGCTGGCGGCGCCCTCGATGAAGAAGATAAAGATGCCGTGATGCAAGCGATAATGGATGCATATTGGGATGCCAAAAAGACAAACCAGAAATACACACAAACAACGCTCAAAAAAGATGTATAGGTGCTATATTTTATCCGATGGGGGTGGATTACTTGTCAAGTGATTATATCAATGATAGAGCGCTCAATCTAATTAATACATACGATACCCGTGATCCATTTGAGATAGCGAAGCAATTGGGCATAAAGATATATTTGCGCAATGATTTCAACAGCGTTAAAGGTATGTATATGGTGATACTGCGCAATAGATGTATTTTTATAAATAACAACTTATGCCACCATACCCAGCGCATTCTATGTGCGCATGAACTCGGGCATGACATTCTACATCGGGAATTAGCAAAATCGAAAGCATTGCAGGAATTTGTGCTTTATGATATGAAGAATCGCCCTGAATATGAGGCGAATGTATTTGCAAGTGAGCTACTTCTACCCGATGAGGAAGTGTATCAATATGTGCTCGACGGATATGACATTGTGCAAATTGCTAGTATTATGAATACCGATATTAATTTACTCCTCATTAAAATGGCGCAGCTAAATAAGCGTGGATATAATTTCAAGACTCCATATATGCCTAGTGGGGATTTCCTTGGTAAAATATAGGTGAGATTCCTCGATAATATTGAAAAGAATTTATCGTCATGGTATAATGCTAGATAATATGCCAAAGATTATATATGCTTAATTTTAAAGCATATATAGAATGGGTGTGGAGGTTTTTTCTTGTGGAGAAATTTTTATCTAAGCCGAAAAAAATACTATTAATTTTAAATCCCAATGCGGGGAAGAAGAAATCAAAGAATGCGCTTGCCGATATTATTGATATTTTTAACCGCAGCGGATATGAAACTACTGTTTATATAACATCAGCAACGAAAGAGGCAACGCATATTGTAACGTATCGTTCCGACGGGTGCGATATGATTGTTTGCTGCGGTGGCGACGGTACACTTAATGAAGTTATTACCGGAGTGATGGCACTGCCCTCATCTATACCGATCGGATACATACCAGCAGGTACAACGAATGATACTGCAACAAGTCTAGGAATATCGAAGGATATTAGCACGGCGGCGAAAGATATTACTAATGGCGAATTGCTGCCGCACGATATTGGAATTTTTAATGAAAACCTATATTTCTCTTATATTGCTTCGTTCGGCGCTTTTACGGAAGTATCTTATTCGACGTCACAACAGACGAAAAACCTTCTTGGCCATTTAGCATATATTTTAGAGGGAATTAAAGTTATAGGGAATATACGACCATATAAGATGAAAATAAAATATGATGATAACTTTATTGAAGATGAATTCGTCTTTGGAGCAATAACGAATTCAAAATCTGTAGCGGGCATTTTCAAGATATCGGCAGAAGAACTTAAATTAAATGACGGAAAATTTGAAATTATGTTAATACGAAATCCGAAAAATCCTATCGAACTTAGAAATATCATATACGGACTCATGACGCAAAAATACGATGGCGATTATGTATCTTTATTACATGCGAACTCTATTAGTATCGACACCGAAGAATCCCTACCATGGACAATAGACGGTGAATATGGTGGAATGCACGATGCCGTTAATGTAAAGAATCTGCACAGGGCGATTGATTTTATTATATGAAGTTTATATTGACAATGTTATCGTAAAAAGGTATCATTAAAATTACGGCTTGAAATATAAAGCCATGTATGCATTAAAATTAGGAGGACAAAATGAACAGACTAAAAAAAATAGCGGTTATATTGCTAATATTAGTATTGTCACTAAATCTCTTTACGGCATGTAATAACAGTAAAAAAACAACAATGAGGGATATTACATCGATGGAGCTTGTTGCCGATATGGGACTCGGTTGGAATCTTGGTAACACTCTCGATGCACTCCCCGATGAAACTTCATGGGGTAATCCAAAGGCAACTGATGAACTAATTAAAGCGGTTAAAGATGCTGGATTTAAGACTGTTAGGATACCGATAACATGGATTGATCATACGGGTGGTGCTCCCGACTATGAAATCGATGAAGATTGGATGGATAGAGTTGAAGAAGTTGTCGGCTACGTTCTTGACAATGATATGTATGCGATAATCAACATTCATCATGATGGCGGTAATGGAATTAGCGGTATGTGGCTAACACCTAAAGAGTCCGATTTTGATGAGGGTATTGCAAGATTCACCAAAGTATGGGAACAAATTTCTGAAAGATTTAAAGATTATTCCGACTATCTAATATTCGAATCAATGAATGAAATACACGATAATTACAAGAATCCGACAGAGGAAAACAACGATATTATCGCAAACTTCAATCAGAAATTTGTCGATATTGTAAGACAGTCCGGCGGAAATAATGCAAAAAGGCATCTGCTTGTTCCCGGCTATAATACGAATATTGAACAAACCATCGCCGGATTCGTTATGCCGGATGATGAAATTCAGGACAGGATTAGTGTTTCGGTGCACTTCTATGATCCGTGGACATTTACTGCACAAGGTGAAAACTACACCCTCGAATGGGGCAAATCCGGTCAGAGCGTTGACACATGGGGTCAGGAAGATTGGATAGATAACATTTTCTCCAAGCTTAAAGTAACTTATATTGATAAAGGTATCCCCGTTATAATCGGCGAATACGGCGCCGTTGTACGTGCTGAAGAAGGACACGAACAATTCAGAAGATATTATATGGAATACGTTACAAAGACGGCATATGACAATGGAATTATGATGGTGTATTGGGATAATGGATATAACGGCACCAAAGGTGAGGCATTCGGGCTATTCAACCGATCCAATAATGAGCAATATCACAGTGAAATTATCAAGGCGATGGTAAGGGCATCTAGCGGCAATGAATATGAAATTGAATTGCCATAGACACGAATTATATGTTTAAATGCAAAAGTGGAGTTTATTATAAACTCCACTTTTCCTATTTCATTAACTTATCCATTAAAGCCATTATCTCTTCAATTTTTTCATCTACATCCCCATGTTCAAAAGCCTCCGTAACGCAAGTACCTAAATGCGCATGGATTATTTGACGGTTCACACTGCGTAAAATCGCCGTTGTCGCTAAAATTTGATTGGATATATCAATGCAATATCTATCATCCTCAACCATTTTAATCAGCCCGTCCAATTGCCCTCTTGCTGTTTTTAGCATACGGGTAACTTTTGCTCTATCAGCCTGCATTTCTACCTCCTAATTCGTATCTTAACGTCTCTTGGGTTTAAATAGTTTTAATCTTAATGCATTCGTCACTACAAATATTGAGCTCAAACTCATTGCTGCCGCTGCAAACATCGGATTTAACTTCCAACCTAGTATGGAGTAGAATACTCCTGCCGCTAATGGAATGCCTAATGAGTTGTAGAAAAATGCCCAGAATAAGTTCTGTTTTATATTCCTAATCGTCGCATTGCTAAGTTCAATTGCTGTAACGACGTCTAGCAAGTCGCTCTTCATCAACACAATGTCAGCGGATTCGATAGCTATATCTGTGCCAGCGCCGATTGCAATTCCCACATCTGCTCGTGCTAGGGCTGGCGCATCATTGATGCCATCACCAACCATTGCAACCTTTTTACCCTGCGCTTGAATACTGCGAATTTCGCTTTCTTTATCTTGGGGGAGGACTTCAGCCACTACCCTATCAATATCTAGTTGCTTCCTTATTGCCTCGGCGGTTTTAGCATTATCACCGGTTAGCATGACAACATCTACACCAATGTTTTTTAACTCCTTAATGGCTTCTGCGCTTGTCGGTTTCACAACATCGGCAACTGCTATAATACCTAGTAATTTCTCATCACTTGCAAAATATAGCGGTGTTTTTCCATTATCGGCAAGAACATCTGCATCACTTTTAAGTATAGATATATCAATGCCATTCTCTTTCATCATTGCAAGATTGCCGGAAATATATTTCTTGCCGTCAATGCTCCCTGCAACGCCTTTACCAGAAATAGCCTCAAAGCCTTGCACCTCTTTTAATTCTAATCCTATCTCGGCGACTTTCTTCACAACCGAATCGGCAAGCGGATGTTCGGATGGCTTTTCAATTGATCCGGCTATCCTTAATAGTTCATCCTTAGTGATACCATCAATGGGAATTATATCAGTTACGACTGGTTCACCCTGTGTAATCGTACCCGTCTTATCAAGCACAACAGTATCTATTAAATGAGTAATTTCCAATGATTCTGCTGATTTAATCAATATGCCATTGACAGCACCTTGACCCGTACCAACCATAATAGCAACCGGCGTTGCTAGTCCTAGGGCGCATGGGCATGATATTACAAGCACCGCTATCCCAATTGATAATGCAAACTCAAACGGTTGACCGACTAGCATCCACACTATCGTTGCAATAACTGCAATTGATATTACAATTGGAACGAACACACCGCTAATTCTATCGGCAAGTTTTGAAATTGGCGCCTTCGACGAACTCGCCTCTTCAACTAGCTTAATAATCTGCGATAATGTAGTATCATCGCCGACTTTTTCCGCACGGAATTTGAAAAATCCCGTCTTATTTATTGTAGCAGTAATAACTTTATCACCGATATTTTTCTCAACAGGTATGCTTTCACCCGTGAGAGCGGATTGATCAACTGACGATTTACCCTCGACCACTACTCCGTCAACAGGTATGTTCTGTCCAGGCCTAACTATGATAATATCACCAATGGCAACATCTTCTACCGGTATTTCGATTTCTTGCCCATTACGTTCAACGATTGCAGTTTTCGGTGATAGATCCATCAACTTCGTAATAGCTTCAGATGTTTTTCCCTTAGACCTTGTTTCAAGGAACTTCCCTAAAGTAATCAGTGCTAAAATCATGGCGGCGGATTCAAAATACAAATCCGACGAATATGAATTGACAATGCTAACATCACCAATACCAAGTCCATAACCTATTCTAAAGATGGCAAATACACCATATGCCAATGCCGCACCCGAACCAATTGCAATTAGCGAATCCATGTTCGGAGCACCACGAAATAGCGATTTAAAACCACCAATATAGTAATTCCTATTGACAAGTATTACTGGTATCGTCAACAGAAACTGCATTAATGCAAATGAAACCGCATTATGCGTTCCAACTAAAAAGGCGGGAATAGGCAGATTCAGCATATGCCCCATGGATATATACATTAACGGAATAAGGAAGATGAATGATACGATTAGCCTCATTTTCATATCACTAATTTCTTTATCTATCGTATTTTGCTTGCTAATTTCTTTAACTGTTTGGCTTTTTTCTTCCTCGCTNAGTCGTGCGTCGTATCCAGCGTCTACGACAACTTTTATAATATCGTTTGCACCTAATATAGCATCATCATATTCAACCACCATATTGTTAGATAGCAAATTTACATTGACGGAGGAAACTCCCTCAAGCTTGCTCACATTCTTCTCAACATGTGCCGAACACGATGAACAGCTCATTCCAATTACGTCAAATTTCTGTTTCATACAAAGCCTCCTCTACACCCCCAGTGGGGTATATCATAATTCTATACCAATTCACTCTCTTTGTCAAGCGCTTATTTATTATTCTATCCTTTACCATCTTTACTATTCAAAAATCTCCTAAAGAACTGCATCGCTCTTTAGGAGATTTATTAATATTCTTATGATAATACCGCACTAAGGAAATTCTGTAAACGCTCACANTTNGGATTGTTGAATATCTGTTCGGGAGGTCCTTCCTCAATTATCATTCCATTATCCATGAATACCACCCTGTCAGCTACTTCACGTGCAAAACCCATTTCATGCGTTACAATGAGCATTGTCGTTTTTTGTTCTGCTAATCTGCGAATTACCGCTAGAACTTCGCCGGTAATTTCGGGATCTAGCGCACTTGT
>JGI24708J26588_10001672_pt1 | contig 17426 bp, 14 predicted proteins | sample BioPla1DNA2_FD_26588 | JGI IMG/M metagenome (IMG submission 26588) | reverse complement strand
ATAAGCGTTGAATGTATCTCCTTGTATAATCTTAAATACCGGTAAATCATTGTAGGGAATTTCATCATTTGTGGATGTGTAGTACTTTATGTTAGCTGGAATGTCGTTATACTTAAAGCTATTAAAATAATGCTTAATAATATGAGCTTCACTGTTTAAAGCTACTATGCTGTAATCAGGATAAACTACAAAAAAGCCATCTGACATGTGTTCAAAAATAGTCTCAATGTTTTGAATGTTTTTACACAGGTTATTGGACCGATAACTGTTATTATTTCGGCTTAATTCATCTTCTGTAACCTCAACTACTGTCTCAATAAAAAATGCAACTTCTTCACCTTTGAATATTGGAGTTATGGAGATGTCCCAATAAGAAATATTACTTCTTTTCATTCTAAAAAAACTACATTCATGTAACCTAACCCCTTCTTTTGTTTGTAATGCCGTTTCCCACAATCTTTCAAACGGGCTTCCTTTCCACCCTGTAATAATTTCACTAATGGGTTTTCCGGCGGAACAAGCTATATTGTCGTACGGCTCCTCCAGCCTCTTTAACCATACTTGATTTGCATCTATTAGAAAAAGGTCAGGTGCACTGAAAATTGCTATCCCGAAAGGACTATTCAATAATAGTTGACTAATAGTATTATAACATATTACTTCATTTTTTTTCATTTGTAATTTGCCACTACAGATCATAAGCCAATTTGCCCCCGAAAACAATACGCATGTACGCGTTTATGGTTAGTAGTTTACTGTTCTATAAACACCAAATATATCTAATATAAAAAATAATCTCAAATAAATAATGAGCTCGAATTGTCTTGACTAAAGATGTAGAAAATAATAATGGTACTTGCATTATATTTTATTAATCATATACATTCAATGTAATAATGTTACATAATTTTTACTGGCATATTAAATATATTTAGCACATTTTCTTCCTACTTACAAGCATTTTGTAACAATTATTTTTCGAAATCATAATTTACTATTGTACTATTGTGCTAAATTGGCTATTGTATGGTAATATAGTTAATAAAATAAATATTCATAAGAACAGAGGGATGATGGTGAAAGCATATAATGTTTTAGACTTAATAGGCAATACATGTATGATTAGTCTTAAAAAGGCAACAGGGTATAACATATATGGAAAAGCAGAATTCCTAAACCCTGGTGGTAGTATTAAGGACCGTATCGCAAAATATATGATCGAACAGGCTGAAGCCTCAGGAGAGCTAAAAAGAGGCATGAAGATTGTCGAGCCTACTTCAGGTAACACAGGAATTGGACTTGCATTAGTAGGTGTCCAAAAAGGTTATGAAGTAATTATTGTTATGCCCTCAAATATGAGTGAAGAACGAAAAAAAATTATGCAAGCTCTTGGTGCTAAGCTCGTTTTAACACCTGCAGAAGAAAATGTCGAAGGAGCTATAAGGGAAGCTGAGAAAATAAAACGTGAGGACCCATTAGTGTACATTCCCATGCAGTTTGAGAACCCTAACAACCCGAAGATACACTACCTTACAACCGGACCTGAGATATGGAAACAGTTAGATAAAAATGTGGATATTTTTGTCTCAGGGGTTGGCAGCGGTGGTACTATTGGTGGAATAGGCAAGTTCTTAAAAGAGCAAAACCCCAATGTAAAAATTGTTGCAGCAGAGCCAAAAAACGTCTCGGCATTATTAGGGCAGGATCCGGGATTTCATAAAATACAGGGAATTGGAGATGGGTTTGTTCCACCTGTATTGGATACATCATTAATTGACTCGGTTATTGAGGTTACAGATGAGGACGCTATAAATACTTCAAGGGTTTTAGCTAAAAAACAAGGTTTATTAGTTGGCATTTCATCGGGCTGCAATGTATGGGCTGCAATTCAACTTGCTAAAAAATACGGTGAAGGTGTTAATATATCAACTATTCTTTGTGACAGAGCTGAGCGATACTTTAGTACAGAACTCCTATAAAAAAACACAATAACACAATAACACAGAGGGACACAAGAACACAAGGAACACAAGGGGACGGTTCTTTTGTGTTGTTAATTATAAAACTTATACTATACCTCTCTACCACTTTTTGCTCTTGCAGGATTCAAATCTGTATTTGCCATATAAAAAACATGCCCAAGTTTCAATATGTAATATCATACTATAATAAGTAACAGGTGAATAATAGCACATTTTCAAATACTAAATTTCAACGTTTTTTACTATGGTCTATCCTAACTCATAAAGATTAGATTTATTTTAAGAGCTGATCGATTTTGTTTTCTGAGTTCTTGTATGAGAACACAAAAGAACCGTCCCCTTGTGTTAAATAGCACAAAAGAACCGTCCCTCTGTGTTATTTGTGTTATACGAGTATTAGGCCGGGATTATCGCCTGTTATGCATTTTCCGCCTTCAGGAGTCACAATGAAAGTATTCTCTACTCCCACCATCCCTATGCCTTCAATTCCCTTCTTAGGTTCTAGTGCTATAACCATTCCTTCTTCCAAAGGTTCAAAGAAACCTTCAGCAATTACTGGATACTCATCTATGTTTAAACCAATACCATGTCCGATAAATTTAACTTTCCTGCTGCCAAAGCCCATAAAATTCTCAAAGAAATCGTCACTTTGTTTATCTAGTATGGCTTTGTATATTTCACTAGGAATAGCCCCGGGTTTGAGCATAGATGCTGCTTCATTTTGAATCTCCACGCATTGCCTATGAATTTTAATCACGTCATCAGGCAATTTCCTACCAAACATATAAGTCATTGTCTTATCAGTGTGATACCCATTCACCGCACAACCTGCATCAATAAATACTAAATCGCCCATTTTCAACTTGTTTTCTCGACTTCCAAACGAGGGTACAGCAGGACTCATACCATAATTACCGCCCGGTCCGTCAAAAAATGTCGGGTAAATTGAGCTTTCACCAAAACTAATATGTCCTAATATCATTGGTGTATCAAACATGCCAAAACGGACATTTGCATCATGTCCTTCCTCAACTAAAGCAACATAAAGTTTTGTGGCAAGTTCTGCTTCGCTCATTCCTTCGTACAGTATACTGGGTATTTTCTCCTCCAAAACTTTTTGGTGAATATCCCCTGACTTTTTCATCAATTCAAGCTCATATTGGCTTTTGATTGCCCTTATAGAATTTATAACTGGATCTACAGATTTTATCGATTCAAAAGGGAAATGTTTTTGGATTCTATTAGCTAAAGCAAGGGTAACAATCTCTGTTTCAAAATACACTGTCGACGGTATTTTACTTTGCTTTGTAAAAGATGCTGCTGCCTCTCTATAGCTATTCATAGGCTTTATAATGTTGAAAAAAGATTCATCTACAGCTCTTTGAAAGCTTCTTCTTACCCAATACTCTGCTTCCTGCTCTCGTGGAATTAATATCATGCCGTCTTGCATAGTGCCTGCAAAATAGTACTGATTGACTTTACTTATAATAACGGCCAATTCCCAGTCAGGATTTATCTCACTCATTTTATCTCTAAAACGTTTCATTCTATTTTGTAGTTCTGATAATGGTACTTTTTTATTCATAATAACTCCATAATCTATTGATTTTTTGATAATTTTCTCGATAAATTAACTATCAGATAACTTACTTTTTCAGTTCTATTACATAGATGCTCATTAGGAAAACAATTTACGAAAGCATTTTCCCTTATTTTTTCTTATAGTATACTATAAAAACAGAAAAATAGAAAAATTGAACGTAATACGTGAGAAATAAGAAATGCTACTCTCCAAAAAATAGCAAAATAATTATTATAATAAAGCCTATAACAGCTAATGCAAACCTTATCTTCTTTGATATCGATGGGTCCATAGGCTTATAATATTTAGGTGTAATCTCTGCCTTACAGAAGGGACACTGGGTCATGTGATCAAGTATATCTTTGCCACAATTTGAACAAGGCACCACATGCCTTTTATATCCAGATTGTTTGTTTTTGCTTACTTTATCTTTGTTATCCATCAAATAATCCCTCAAAATGATTAATAATTTGCAATATTACTTAAACCAAACCTGTGTACAGAATAGTAAAAATATGAAGAAAACTGCCACAAATACTAAAGCAATTAGTAACGCAGCAGCAAGTGCACCCCTAATAATGTAAAAAGTCTCTTTATTATTTGGCTTTTCTGTACTAGATTCTCCAGATAAAGATTTGTCCTGCATAGGATTCTTCTTTACATACCATGGAGTACCTTCAATATTCATATTAGCAATAACTCTGCCATCATCATCTTCGTAGGTTTTCTTTTTTCTCATAACTAAATTATTCCCGTAAACTATCTTAGTATTACAAGTAAAGGAAGGCACGAACCCACTGGCACGCGCCATAAACCTCTACTCTTAAAATACTTTAACTTTCGTGTGATTTGCACTTTCGCAAAACATCGTTATGCGTACAATTCGCACATGAATCCGTAAAATTACAATTTATTAGTTTTATTTATCCTTATTAATACCCTTATCATACAAATGACAAACAACCTTATGACCTTTTTCAACCTCAATCTCTTTTGGTACAACCGTCTTACATACTTCCATACATGAACTGCATCTTGTGTGAAATTTACAGCCACTTGGAGGATTTGCCGGCGAAGGTATATTACCCTCAAGTATGATCCTATTCATTTTTACATCAGGATCGGGTATGGGTATTGCACTAAACAACGCCTTCGTATACGGATGAAGGGGATTAGCAAATATAGCTTCCTTATCAGCGTGTTCAACAAGGTTACCTAAATACATAACTCCAATTTCATCAGATATATGCTCTACCACCGATAAATCGTGGGATATAAACAAGTAAGTTAGGTGATATTTATCTTGTAAGTCTTTCAATAAATTAATTATTTGTGCCTGTATTGATACATCCAGCGCTGATACAGGCTCATCACATACTATAAAGTCAGGCTTTAACGCAATAGCCCTTGCAATACATATTCTCTGCCGTTGCCCACCAGAGAACTCATGAGGGTATCGGTCTTTATGGTAAGGTTGTAAACCACAGTCTAGCATAATTTTTGTTATATAATCATCAAACTCTTCTTTTGGAACAAGATTGTTATCCCTAACAGCCTCGCCAATTATCTCTCCTACTGGTAATCGTGGAGAAAGACTTGAATAAGGATCCTGGAATATAATCTGAATTCGGGGACGAATGGACCGTAAATTTTTCTTGTTCAAGTCAAAAATAGATGTACCATTAAATATGACCTCGCCATCGGTTTTATCTGTAAGTCTTAGGATGGTTTTGCCAATAGTGGTTTTACCACAGCCTGATTCGCCAACAAGTCCCATTGTGGTCCCTCTCTTAATTCCAAAAGTAACCCCATCTACTGCCTTGACATACCCTTTAGCGCCTAATAATACACTTTTATTAATAGGAAAATACTTTTTCAGATTCTTAACTTCGAGTAAATATCCATTACCTTTTTCATTATTGTTACGCTCTTCAACAGTAGTTTTAACTTCTTCAATTGTATTAGCCATTTTGCACCTCCTTCGCTTGTGAATACAGGTAACAGCTAACCATATGGGTGTCATTAAGGTAAAACTCCTGAGGATATTCTCCGTCACAAGCTTTAATACGTTTATCACATCTGTCTCTAAAATAACAGTAGTTTGGCATATTTACCGGATTGGGAACGTTACCTGGAATGCTGTATAATCTGTCGACTCTCTTATTCACAACAGGTTTACTGTTCATCAATCCAATTGTGTAAGGATGGCATGGGTTGTGAAATATATCATAAGCGGTGCCCTTTTCAACAATTTTTCCAGCGTACATTACAACAACATAGTCTGCCATTTCAGCTATTACTCCTAGATCGTGAGTAATAAGCATTATACTGCTATTTATCTGTTCTTTCAGTCTTCTTAAAAGATCCAATATCTGTGCCTGAATTGTAACATCTAGAGCAGTTGTTGGCTCATCAGCTATTATGAGTTTGGGCGAGCAAGCAAGAGCCATGGCTATCATAACTCTTTGACGCATACCACCGGACAACTCATGTGGATACATTTTATAAACACCTTCCGAATTGGCAATGCCTACCAACTCAAGCATCTCAATGGTTCTTTCTTTTACCTCTTCTTTGGATAACTGTACATTATGTAGCTCAATAACTTCATCCATCTGATCCCCTATTCGAAAAACAGGATTCAGACTTGTCATAGGTTCCTGGAAGATCATTGACATTTTATTGCCTCTGATTTCCTGCATTTTTTCAGCTGGTGTCTTTGCAATATTATAAACAAAATCCCCCGAATCAAATCTAATTTCACCTTCAACAATCTGCCCTTGTGGCCTTTGAACAAGCTGCATCAAAGAAAGGCTGGTAACAGACTTACCACATCCTGACTCACCTACAACTCCCACTGTTTTGCCTCTAGGAACATCAAATGTTACGCCATTTACGGCTTTAACAGTACCTATATCTGTAAAGAAATATGTATGTAGATTATCAAACTCCACAACATTTTCCGGATTGCGCATAGCAGAGCTATATTCTACTTCTGGAACATTTTTCCGATTAAAATTCTTGTCCAGTTCCTTGGTGATCTTTCTGTTTTCTTTCGCAATCCTCCGAGATTCCTTTGCAGAAATATAATTAATATTCTTTATTTTCGTTTTTTTAGCACGTAAGGATATTTTACTCTTTTTTCCATTATCATCTTTAACATTCTTCATCTTCAGCACCTACCTTTTCATCTTGGGATCAAAAGCGTCTCGAAGGCCGTCACCGACAAAGTTGAATCCTAATACTGTAAGTAAAATTAAGAGCCCTGCAGGTATCCATACAAACCAGAAGTTTGTCATTTCATATGCGGTGGATACACCACTTATTATGTTACCCCAAGAAGCGAAAGGGAACTTAACACCGAGACCGAAATAGCTTAATGTGGACTCATATAGTATTATGTTTCCAAGACCAAGGGTTGCCAAAACTATTAATTGCGGAATTACATTTGGTATTAGATGCTTGAATATGCGTCTTGAAACTCTAATGCCTGTTGCTTCAGCAGCAATCATAAATTCCTGTTCTCTTAATGAAAGAATTTGTCCACGCACCATTCGCGCTATACCCGGCCAACTCATAATCCCCAAAATTAACATTAAATAAAATATCCTCTTATCTGGTTGTACATCGAGAGAATCCATAACCGAACCCATAATTATCATCAATGGTAAAAACGGAATACAGTTAAATACATCGACAACACGCATTATAAGCATGTCCACCCATTTACCAAAGTAGCCTGCTAAACCACCAAGGACGATACCAATAACTATTTCTAAAAACACAACAATAAAACCAATGGATAAAGATATTCTTCCTCCATACATGAGACGAGTTAATACGTCCATTCCATGGGCATCTGTTCCAAGCAAATGCTTATTTGAAGGAGATTCATGCATGGATATTAAATGGGTTGGTGTCTCTGTCTTAACTGTGTAAACATTATTTATCCTAGTGATTGTGTATTCTGCATTACCATTTTCATCTTGAAAATGAAACAATCCCTTATTTTCTTCAATCGCTTCTAACACAGTGGCTTTGAAATCAATGCTCAAAAACATTTCAGGTGAAGAAGGTTGCATTGCATAACTCGAAATTATCGCATACGGAATCCTATCATTCGAACCGAGTTGATAGATAACAGAGATATTATTATGCTCTTCTACTTCAAACATTTGTCCATTTGCACTAAATGAGCCTGAATCTTGATCACGGATTGTTTTTTCGGCAGCATATTTAAAATCAAAATCCACATTTAAATTTTGCTGCGCAGGATCAATTATTAGTGTTGATTCTAGAGCAGCATTTTCAGATTTACCTAGGATGTAGTCCTTGTTCTCACGAGTGAGAGTGTAGACTTCACCTTGTATCTCAAATTGTTCTTCTCCTGCTTCAAGAGCTGACATAACACTTTCTTCAAGTACCTTTGAAACTTCGAAACCCTCCATTGGCGCTATACCAAAAAGGCCTCTGAAATATGTAACATTTGCAACTGGTGTAACTTGTGTAATTATGTATAAGTCTTCATCTTCTTGAATTATGCTATATTCAATACCGTTGTATGTGAAGAATTTTTTTCCACTATTTTTAGCCAGTATAAACTGAGCATGTGCACCATCGTTGTATTCTTTTCCTTCTGCTACAGTATATCTTAACTCAGTATTCTGTGTTATGCTGGCATACTCTTTTGACATAGTCCCAACATATGTAAAAACTTCAGTTTCATCATACGGCGTGAGAAATCCACCCACAAATGAGAATAAAAACATAAACAAAATGATAAAGAATCCTACAATTGCAAGCCTATTCCGAATAAATCTTCTAAACACGAGCATGCCTGGAGATAAAACCTTTACCCTTTGCTCATCATCAAGGCTGGTGGATACGCTAATATGCTCATTTGCGTTTTTCATGTAATCCCCAGATTCTTTAGGATTATCATTTCTTGAATTGTTATTATTATCCACGATTTACCTCCTATTTAAAACGGTGGTGGTTCCACCGCATGTTCTCAAATTTTCAATCATTTTAGTACGCCTCCATTAGCTGATTCTTACGCGAGGATCTACTACAGCATACAAGATATCAGCTATTAATGTACCAAGCAGTGTTAGTGCGGCTAAAAAAGTCATATAGAACATAGTAAATGGTATATCTCCACTTCTTATTGCTAAATATGACGTATAACCAATTCCAGGTATTTGGAAAAGAGTCTCAGTTACCATTGCTCCTGCAAAAAGTCCAGGTAGAGATCCTCCTAATATGGTTACAATAGGTATGAGAGTATTCCTAAACGCGTGATGGTTAATAACTCTTTTTTCGGGCAATCCTTTAGCCCTTGCTGTTCTTATATAATCTGAATTTAAAACCTCAAGCATATTAGTACGAGTATAACGCATAAGACTTCCTATACTAATAATCGTTAATGTCATTATTGGTAGAACATAGTGAGCTGCGACATCGAAAAACTTGCCAATAGCATCAAGTTGCTCATAATATCTGCCTACCTTTCCATAGAGATCAAACCAGCCCAACCAAACTGAGAAAACCAATTTCAGTATAGTTGCAAAGAAAAAAGTAGGAAGCGAAATACCTAATAATGCTAAAACAGTAACAGAATAATCGGTTTTGCTATATTGCTTTCTTGCGGCAAGAATTCCAAGTGGAACAGAAATTAATACCTGCAATATTAAAGAAATAGCTCCCAAAGTAAAGGAATCCCAAATTACTTCCGAAAACTTTTCTGTTACCGGAACATTAAATTGCCACGAATCCCCAAAATCTCCTTGAAATGCATGGCTTAACCATATAGAATAACCTTTTAGTATACCTACATCCATACCATATTTGGCATTCAACTGCTCCAACCATTCGCTATAGCTTTTCGCCCCTGGAAGCGATGCAAGCTGTCTTGCTTGAGTTTCAACATATGATGTAGGCAAAAAACGCATAATGGTATAGATTATGAATGACGCTAAAAATAGTAAAAGTAGGCATAGTAAAAGTCTTTTTAAAATATATTTTCCCATGATGACCCCTCTTTACTAGTTATCTATTTAATTCTAATAAATTTTAGATAGTTACTTATATAATTTATAAAATAATACCAACAAACAGAATTCTAAACAGCCAAAATACTCTAAACACATATAGAGCCCGCATTGCGGGCTCTATATAAGAACTCATTGCAAATTATCTCATTTCCATTTTTTCAATATCCTNCATCCAGCCCCAATAGGTGGTGATGTCAGGTGTAATTGAATCGATATTCACACGTTCAGTACTAAAGATAACTAAGTTCTGTCTCTGGTATGTAGGAATCTCTACACCCCAGTCAAGTATTACATCCAAAGCTCTCTTGTATGTTGCTTTTCTGAAAGCTTGGTCTGCACTTTGTCTAGCGTCTATAATTAGTTTATCCAGTTCGGAGTCAACAATATTATAATTGTTACTATCGGTACCACCTCTTCCAACAGCATTGCTACTGTGGTAAACCTGATACATATCTGGATCAATAGTAGATTGCCAAGCTGCTGCCCACATTTCATGGGTGTTAGCATCAATTGCATCCCACAATACATTCGCATCTGATGGGTCATTGATTTTCAATGTAATACCAATCTTCTCTAGTGAAGATCTTGTATTAGCTAAGATTGCAAATGCAGGGTGATCCCCAGTACCATCACCAGGTACTATAACTTCATATTCAAGTTTTGCGCCTTCTGGAGCTGCAGTAAACTTACCACTTGCTTCATCATAAGTATAACCTGCTGCTTTAAAGAATCCCTTTGCTGCTTCAATAGCTGCATCGTATTTTTCATCAGCAACCATGTTAGCTGTATAAATAGGATTACCGTTTACATCAATTGAATATGCTACTCTATATCCTTCATCAGCTCTTTGCGGAGCAGCCCATGAAGTGTTTGAAATAGGATAGTTTATAACTGCTGCAGCATCTCCATAATAGCTGTCTATTGCAACGTCGCGGTGTACTGAGTATACTGTAGCAAAAGCTTTTCTTAAATTTCTGCTTGCTGCTGATCCTGGATCCCCACCAACATTAACGTTATCTGCATTAATTCCTATGTAACCATAACCAAGGTTGTCCACTGTACTGGTTGTAATCACATTACCTGTGGCATCTCCATTAGAGTTGTAACTCTTTAGCTCTTCAAACTTAGCCACTGATCCGGAAGGATTTGCTAAATCGATAACTCCAGTACCCACACCAGCTATCATTTCACCATCGGTTGTTTCTTTTAGTTGTAAATATTTAATTTTTGGTGCACCTTTGTAATAATGTTCGTTTGCTTCCATATAAACAACTTTGTTCTCATATTTAACAAACTTATAAGGTCCTGCACCCATCGGAACTGTGGTTTTTGCTTCTATTATTGAAAGATCTCCTCTTGGGAAACCAAATTTATTATTCTTGTAATCATATTGAGATTCATCACCATAGTAATGCAATGGAGTTATATCAATACCACAAATACTGTATACAGCAGGAGCTTCAAATCCACGGCACTTTACTTCTACTTCTGTCTGGCTTAATTTTTTAATTCCTTCAATATTTGGAACTTCATTACCACCTGCAGTAGAAAGCTTTTTGTCAAGGATTGAGTCTTTCACTATGCCTTCGATATCAGGTTGGAAATAGGTTTCAGAACTAGCATATCCCATACTGAGTGCTTTCCAGTCATCACCGTATTGTGCGAGAATATCTTTCAGTACCTGAGCTTCGTCCTCAACTTTGGTTGAATCGTAGCCCTCATCTATGTTATAGAAGAATGCAAACAAATCTTTAGCTTGAGGATATTTATCTGTGTAAGATGCATAGCTTGCATTTCCATATAAAGACTTAACCCAATCCAACTCTGAGGTAAGAACATCAACAACAAAGTCTTTTATAGCCGCTGCAACTTCAGCACTTGGTTTTGCTAACTCAGCAGCAACTTCTTCTGCAGTAACATCGGTTTGTTCAGCCATAGAGTTGTTTTTTCTATAGTTTTCCATACCTATAATGTCATATGAATATATTGTAGAAGATCCAGTATACGTGGGGTCTGAAAGAGCATAATATGTAAAGATAATATCATCAGCGTCCATAACATGACCATCACTAAATTTAACATCGTCACGGATTTTGATGTTATATGTAGTTATATCAGCTTTCTCATCGTATGTAACCTTAACATCTGCTACACCGTTGTAGAAATAATCAGTACCCTCATATGGAACGGTCTCACCTTTGATTGCATTGTAAATAATACCACCCGTTCTGTCTGTTGTTAATACTGCAACTTGGGTTAAATCAGAAACGTCTCTGTCATAAGCTGTGGTTGCAAAAAATGGACTGAATTTTTCACTAAAAGCTGCATAGCCTACAACTAATGGTGTCTCACTTTTTGGTTCTGGAGCTTTAGTTGGATCAGCTTTCTTCGTTGGGGTTACTTTATCAGTCGTATCACTAGGTGTCGTAGTTACTTGTGGTTTGTCATCGCGTGAGGCCTTATCTGATGGAGCACAACCAGCAAATACTGCCACAATAATTGACATAACCAACAGAAGCACAAGAAATTTTTTGTTCTTCATATCCTTCCCTCCAAAAAATCATATAATTTATTTACGAAGCTCATTTATTATGGGCTTACATACTTTTTACCCTTGTAATGATCGGTTTATAATGAAATTCTTAGTTTGTAAACCTTCATAACTTAAGCGGTTTATAACCGTGGCTTTTGATATGCTCGTTTATAGAGCAATTCATACTTGTCGCTTATAGAAGTTAGGGTAATTTTAGTTCTTCGCAACATTTATCTTGTTCTAAATTTATCAAAATACCAGTATTCTGTCAATGTTAATTTGCCTAAGGGTATTGCGAAATTATCTTATTTAATGCACCTTTACAATAAGCTTTAACTGATAAACAGTAATGTATAGTGTATTGAAAATGCAAGTATGTAACATCGAAACATGCATTATTTATAGNTCATCCTCGCTTATGGTTTCGGGTACAAGAAACATTATATTATTTTAATTTTGAAATAGTTAACTGGTAACCATTTATTTTAAAACAATTCTGTCATGTAAATTATTCAATGACAGTTTGAAGCTGTCTACGAAAATGCCTTTAGAGTGAATCTCATAGTCTCCATAAAAACCAGTTATATTTATTGTTCCAGTTTCATCAGTTATATAAGTCTTTTCTCCGGTCCACCATTCACTCTTAATGAGCTTATGTAATTGCTCATAGGAAGGTTTTATAGATCCATCTTTACGCAGTAATCCCGCAGGTGCACCGAGCCATCCACCATCAACAAAGTTCCAGTATGTTATAGACTCTACCAACGGATGTGCAAATAAAGTCTTGTAGTGCAAAGATATTTCTTCAGCTTGCCTTTCTTCACCTTCCTGTGTTGATGGCCACGAGTCCACAACATAATCGTTAAGGTCAACAATTTCAGGTGGCATTATTTTCCCTGATACTAAAGTGACCTCGGTAAAATGAATAGGGAGTTTAAACCTGGAGAAACGTTCAAGAATCTCAAGTGTTTTATCGACACCCCAATATCCTTGATGCATATGTGATTGTATCCCGATTGCATCAATGGCAATTCCCGATTCAAGACAACCTTCGATTAAAATGTCGTATGATTCTGATGTTTCAAAATCATTTATTAGCAAAATGGCATCTGGATTTGCTTTTCTTGTGGCTTGAAACAACTCACGGATGAGGGGAATTCTGCCCATATCTTTACATAATCTAGTTATACCGTTATCATATTTTTTGAAAATGGGCATAATAACAGCTTCATTTATTACATCCCATATATCCACTAAACCTGCAAAATCGGTAACATCTCTATATATTCGATCTAATTGCATTTGAAAAATCTGCTCATTATTTCTTTCAAGAAGCCATGGTGCTGTTACCGTGTGCCAACAAAGTGGATGCCCTTTTAACTTATTCCCCTTTGAAATCAGCCACTCTGAAGCTTTTTTGTATCTTTCGGTTCCTGGCTTCCCTTCAGTTGGTTCAAACCTCCCCCAATAAAAAGGTAATGTTGAATAATTAAAAACTTCAAAATACTTTTGAAAAATTTCTTTTGCTAATTCAGTCTTTTTTGCGTCTAGCTCGTTATTAACAAGGGGTATGGCTTCAAATGCCGTACTGCCAAAAAGAAACTGATGCCCTGTCTGTTTAATAGTAAACTCACGGTTAGCAACTGGCTCACCGTCTGCTTTAACTACGGTAATTGTTTTTTCTCCCAAACGATGTTTGTATCGCTTGTCAACATTTTTTTCCATACAATGAGCTCCTCCTATTTATGTTTAGTATAAACATATTCTTTAATAGAATATCTTTTGATTTATTACCACAAATTACCTCTCTCCCGTTGGATGGGCTTTTGCTGCTTTTTTAAAAAAATCAGGACTAATATGACAATATCCATGAGGATTCTTATCGAGATAATTTTGGTGATATTCTTCTGCAGGGAAATAATTTCTAAGTAAGTCCACTTCTATAACGATGGGTTTTTCGTATTTCTTTTGAAGCTTATGGATTGCTTGATTAATCAGTGGCAAATCCATTACATTTATATAATATATGCCTGTACGGTATTGCATACCAATATCCCCACCTTGTTTATTTACAGATGTAGGATCAATGACCTCGAAATATAGGTTTAACAATTCTGTAAGTGAAATAATATTAGGATTGTATACTACCTTTACTACCTCAGCATGGCCTGTATTCTCTGTGCATACTTGTTCGTACGTTGGACATAATGTATTACCATTTGCATATCCCACTTGAGTTGATTCAACGCCTTGAATAAGTGACAAATATTTTTCTACTCCCCAAAAACAACCACCAGCTAAATATATTTCTGATGACATATTATCACCTTTCTTATAATTTATTTGTCACCATGCTATTATTCTCATCTTATTAAATCTCATCTAGGCTTATACATAAAATAAACCAGTTTATAACATTTTGTTATAACGAATGAGATTTACAGATATTTGAGCATATTTATTTAATATACCCAGATTATCACATAAGAGAACAACTAACAACTCCAGCAACAGAAAAAACATACCTGCTGTTTAGCATAAAAAAACTCCCAACCATTAAATTAAAAGGTTTTGGAGTTTTTCTGCAATGTGAAATCAGTTAAAGCGGCATACCGTGCCCACTATAAAGCTCAGGATGTTCTAACCGTTCCTTTACCTTCTCTATTGCGATTTTAGCTGCATCATCATATATTTTGTTTCCAAATTCGGCAGTCGATATCAAAGGATCTCGAGTAGACATAATGCCATATTGAAGATCACGTTTTGCTCTAGACAAATCTACACACTCTGGGTGTGATGCTAAAAGATGGGAAGTTTCCCATGCACCGGCATGATCCCCAGGGTTATCGTATAGGCCCTCTAGTAGTATGTAATCTGCAAAAGCCCATACCCCCATATGTGCCCACTCTTTATCATAACACCATTGATTGTAAAACAATATGGCCGCCCTAGCATGATCTAATAGAGGATAATGACCTACAACGAATATAGCTAATTTAAAACCGTATGATGCTGCTTCTGCAAGAATGTGAACTAAATGCCTATGATAGTGTTCAATTTGCTGACTATGGGAGTACGGGAATCTATCTTCATCGAAGCACTCCAATGATACATTCAACCTCTGAGCAACACCAGCTTTAAGGGATGGATCTGTTTCTAACAAAGAGCCTACTCTACTTTCCCCATAATACACAGTAGGGAAAACCAGCCCACCGCCAAGAGTTGCACATCTTATGGCCAATGTCTCAGCTTGTAGCCCGTCTGCTCCCATTGGATTATGTAATCCATGCCATTCCAGCGTTCCAAGTGGTATATAAACTACAGGAAAGTCTTGACGTCTTTCTGAGATTTGTTCAGGTCTTAGCAGATGAAAACGTACTTCCAAGAGTATCCCCCCCTTATCCTTTTACCCCACCAATGGTCAGTCCTGAAATAAAGGTTTTCTGATTTGCTAAAAACAATATCATAATAGGTATAACTGATAAAACTGCACCCGAAAATAGCATATTATAATTATTACCATATGGCGTAAGATAGGTTTGTAATCCTACGGTTAAAGTAAAATTTCTATTTGTAGACATAACAATTAATGGCCAAAGAAAATCATTCCATGCAGTCATTGCCTGCAATATTGCCATGGTTCCAAAGGCAGGTATCATGATTGGGGCCATAATTTGGTAATATATTCGAAATTCACCACAACCGTCTACTCTTGCGGCGTCCATTAATTCTTTAGGTAGTGTCTGTGTATATTGCATGAAGAAATAGATTGCAAATGCTGATACCGCAAAGGGAAGCACTACCCCAGTGTAGGTATTTAGTAATCCAAAACTTAACATTTCTCTATATAATGGTAACATTAGTATTTCGATGGGTATCATCATGGTACTAAGTATTATAACAACCAATGGTCTTTTGAACTTAAAATCGTACATCGTAACGCCATATCCAACAAGAGATGATAAAAATACCGACAAAGCTGTATAGAAAACCGTGATTATTATACTATTTTTATACCAACTAAAGTACATCGCATCATTTTGCGTGAAAAGCAGAGCATAGTTCTTCATACTCAGCATATCCATACTTATTTTCAGGCTTAACCCATTTTTGAATACCTGACTCATATCTTCAACAAAAGAAGTAATAAATAAATAGATGAAGGGTCCAAGTGCACATGCTGAAAGCAGCAAAAATATTACTGTTGTAATCAACCTATAGAAAACATAATTTTTCTTCATGCGCTCCCCTCCTGTTTTCCTATTCCCAAAAACCGAATGAATAACATGTTAATTATTATTAGACAAATAAAAAGTAATACTGAGAGCGCTGAGGCATAGCCAAAGTCAAAGTGAGAGAATGCGGTCTTGTAAATATAGAGGACAATTGTAAGTCCAATACCACCTGGCGTAGTACCCCTTGGCCAAAGTACATAGCTTTCTCCAAACATCCTTAAACCGCCATAAGTCAAAGTAGTAATCACAAAAATTAATATTGGCTTTAATCCAGGTATAATAATATTCCAGAATTTCTGAAAAGAATTTGCGCCATCAATATCTGCAGCTTCAAATAATTCATCTGGAATACTTTGTAATCCGCACAGAAAATATAATGTATTTGTTCCAAGCCATCTCCAAGTAGAAGTAATAACCAATGCAAAAACACCCGTTAATTTAGTATCAAACAGCCATTCTCGAGTTGGTAGATTTAACATGGTCATTAACCTGTTCAAAGGGGTTGTTTCCCCACCAGCAAAAAACAGTCTGAAAAATATCCCAGCTACGACAATGGAGGTCAAAGCCGGCAAATAAATAGCAGATCTAAACCCATTACGAAATAATGTTTTTTTATTATTTAAACCAACTGCAACTAAAACCCCAAGAGTAACATTAATGATAAGTATTCCAATTGTAAACAAGACACTATTTAAAACGGCTGCCCCAATATTAATATCTGTAGATACCCGCTTATAATTAGCCAATCCCACAAAAATTCCCGCATCAATACCCTCAATCTTNTGGAAACTCATGATAAGCATAAATAAAACTGGATATATAAAGAAAAGTATAAAAGATATAATAAAAGGCAGTGTAAAGAAATAGGGGGCCTTTTTCACTACATTAAAATAATGTTGTTTTTTATGTCCATTCATTCTAATGACCTCCAATACCCTGAAGTCTCGCATAAAACCAAAGAGTTATATTTATGGGGTGTATTAATTCACATACACCCCAAGCAAATTACTATTGACCTAAAGTACCCTTTAACTCAATTGC
>JGI24708J26588_10001671_pt1 | contig 17427 bp, 16 predicted proteins | sample BioPla1DNA2_FD_26588 | JGI IMG/M metagenome (IMG submission 26588) | reverse complement strand
AGGGCCTAAGCACGTTCTACAAAGCAAACCTGCACTTTATCCCCCGGCTGTTTGCCAATCTTAGCGCGAATGTCTTTGCGCACCCCAAGGATATAACAGACACTCCCATCATGGTTTTTTACACCCATATTGAGGGGATCTCCACATAGGCTCCGTCTATGTCTGGAACCTTCTTTATCTCGGCTGANGACTCATATTTTTCTTCACTAATGCGCCCCTCAAAAGTAGATTTTTTTGGATAGTTCCCCGTCGAAGTGGAAATTGCCTGTCTGGGCAGGGTCGCCGGCGCTGCTTCTGTAAGGAAAAAGGACGCTCAGCGCGCTGCGCCTCACGTCCTCTGTATATCCCTTATTCGAACTTTCTAAACCTTAAACTGCTCCACTAAATCTTGCAGCTGACCTGCCATGTTAGCTAGCTGTACGGCTGTAGCACCGACTTCTTCGATGGAAGCGGACTGCTGTTCACTGGTGGCCGCAATCTCTTCCCCGCCGGCAGAGAGCTGCTGGTTGGAGCTGGCCAAAGAGTTAATTCCGTCAATTAGCCGATCCATGGTTGTGCGGATGCTCTCAAAGACCGTGCTGGTATCCTGGGCGGCCTTTGCACCTTCGTCCACCCTGGCAACATTAGCATTGGCCTGGGTCACAGTCTGCTGCATGGCATGGCGAATCTCAGCAATCACAGCGGAAATCTCCTGGGCTGCCTTGGCAGATTCTTCAGCCAGGTCTCTGACTTCACCCGCTACAACCGCAAAGCCTCGACCCTGTTCCCCGGCCCTGGCCGCCTCAATGGCCGCATTTAAAGCCAAGAGATTGGTCTGATCCGCGATAGCGGTGATAACACCGACAATGTTCTGAATCTGTTCAGACTGCCTTTCCAGGCTCTGAATCTCTTGCCCCAGTCCATTCATACTCTGGTTAATTTCACCCATAATATCCATGGTGTAGTCAATCTGCTCCGCACCTTGATCCGTTTGAGCTTCAGCACTTTGGGCCAGCTCCACAAGATCCTGACTTTGGTCGCTCATGGACTGCAAGGTTGCAGCAAACTGATTCGTAGTTGAAGCTACCTCGGTTACAGAAGCGCTCAATTCCTCCACGGTAGAGGAGAGAGTGGCCGCATGGACAGCGGTTTGATCTGTGGAGCCTTTGACCGAGCCCATCATATCCTGCAGCTTTTCAATAAAACTGTTGAGGTTCGCTGCCAGCCTGCCCAATTCATCCCTGCTCTGAACCGGAATGCGCTGGGTCAGGTCTCCCTCACCATGGGAGAGATCTTCTACACGGGCAACTGTATAGCGAAGGGAACGGCAGACAGAACGAACTGTGAATCCCCCCAGAAATACGGCAATCAGAAGTGCCAGAGCTGCAGTTACCATGATTGTCACAGTAGACTGGAGCGCAACTCTGTCGGCAGCTTCCTGGAGCTGAACTATTTCTTCCTCCAGCAAGTGACTGATCTGCACAAATCCAGAGCGAACCTGCTCCAAGACGGGCATCGTTTCTTCCGTAAAGAGGGAATATGCCTCACCCCACGCCTGGGCAGAATAATTTGCCCCACTTAACCTGTCACTCATGGTTCGGGCTGTACGATGGAGCTCTTCATGTGGCTTTTCAATGTCACGGAAAGCCTTGGTTAGCGTAGGCGACAGCTCAGCAAACTCAGGAGTGTTGATAAACTGGTAATACCACTGACCAAACCCGCACTGGGTATGGTCCAGCGCCCCGGTAAAGCTGCTTTCTGTGACCAGACTCATGGAAAGAGCCAGAGCCCAGTCCAAATGGGCAACTTCCTGCTCAATCAGGGTTTCATCAAGCCGCAGGGCAGCAATGACTCCATCCTTCTGGTCCACAATATTTCTCATATTAGACCAGGCAAAAAAACCTAAAACCAACAAAAGTGCCGTTAAAAGACCAATAACCCCGTAAAGACGGGTAGATATGCGAAGTTTACTCAGCATTGTACGCCCCCTATCATTATTATATCGAAACCAGAGTTGGTTCGACACATTTCGACAAATATCTGCAAAGTCCTTCGTCACAAGGAAACATATGACGGCATAACTTAGCGAATTTACAAATAGATAAACGAAAGACTTTTAATCACCATAATCCAATAATTGAGATGGGCAGGTTTGCCGCAACATCCGTTCTATCCAATTCCTCCTCAAAGAACCTGCGGTTATACAAACCGGTCAGGGAGTCGTGGTACATGAGGTAGTTGATCTCTTTTTCTGACCGTCTACGTTCGGTGATGTCCATAAACGCCACTACCGCACCTACTATCTCTCCATCTTTAATTTGCGGATAAGCGAAATATTCAGCGTCAAAATGTGTTCCGTCTGAGCGCCACATAATCGCATCGTCCACATGCAGTCCCCTGCCTTGAAGGACGGAAGAGATAATTTTGCATTCCTCCACCGGTATAGGGGTGCCGTCTTTTCTCCGGTGATGGATGAGTCGGTGGATGTTTTTGCCCACTAACTGATCATGGCGTTCGTAGCGCAAGAGGTGCAAACAGCTCTTGTTGCAGAATGTGCAGTTGCCCTCTGTATCCAAGCCATAAATGCCTTCATAAGTGGAGTCAAGCAGGAGCTGGAGCTGATCTTTACTGGCCTGCAGGGCTAAGTTGACCTCTTCCAGCTCCTTGGCGCGCCGTCGCCTTTCAATGGAGTTCCAGATCCCGTTCATCAGCACCGTAATCTGGAATATATCATTCTCGTCGTAGTCTGCGTCCTTGTTGGCCAGACCAATAACGGCAGCTACTTTGCCGTCCATCATTACAGGAACAGACATGAACTTGGAGACTTTGATGTGGCCCTGGGGATAGCCCTTTTTGGCCGGATTGGCGGCTTTGAAATCGTTGACAATGACAGGCTTTTTCTGCCTAACAACTTCACCCCAGAAGCCCGTTTCACCGAGCCGTTGTTTCGACGCCGGCTCCATTACGGCGCAGTCTGCCAGCACACCTTTCGACCAGGAATTCAGTTCAAATACTTGGTACTCTTCATCATAGACATAAATGTAACCGTACTGGCTGCCGGTCAGCTTAAGCGATTCCTCCAGCACATGTTCAAGCTGCTCTTGAGTTGAATGGTACTCCTGGGTCAGCAGCTCCACTAAGATCGAATTGCGCTGAAGTGTCTTCTGTTCCTGCATTTTCGCATTATACTCGGCCGTCACATCCTTGGTGTAGCCGCCTACCCCGTAACTGCCGTCAGCCAGTTTGACGGGGAATTTCTTGATATTAAACACCTTATCTCCAGACTTGACCTCTTCCACAAGGGTAGTTTTCTGCTCCAACACTTTCCGGTCCGCAGCCTGGCGGTGGGCAGCAAGCTCCTTGTCTACTAGATCAAAATCATCGCAGCCGATCAGCTCCTCAGGTTCTGTGCTGTGAAGTGACGCAGCCGCCTTGTTAACAAAGACGTACTTTAACTCCCCATTCTTGAGCCAGATAAAGTTGCTGTCTGCATCGATATGTGTTTGGCGCAGCGTGTTAAATTCACTAATTTCCTTGTTTTGTGCCTTTAGCTTGCGAAGGCTGTTCAGCAGCAGGGCCCCTAGCACAACCAAGGCTGCAATCAAAAATGCGGACACACCGAAAAAGATATAGGTATTCCTGCGATTCTGCGCCTCCGCACTGATGTGATCGGTAACGTCATAGACGATGGCAAAAAGAGTGTCAGTGCCGTCCACTGTATGGGGACATGCATAGACCTGCACATTGCGGACTCTCCGTTCGCCAGGCGGTGCTCTACAAAGACACTGCTCAGGTTTTGCTCCACTGCAGTNTCCATTCTGGCCTCGACCGCTTCTGCCTCCATAATATCCAGGTCAGCAAGGGACATGGATTCAAGCTCTTTAATCGTATAGCCGTAAAAGTCTGAGGCAGCCTGATTGGCATGGATAATTGCGCCTGTTTCCGCATCCAACAGAAGCATGATCGAGCCGTGATGCTCAAAGATATGATCAAAGTCAATCTCCACAGATTGGGCAGACACAGAGCTGCCAATCAGCACAAGCAGGGCAGCAACTAAGATAGTCCGTTTCATTACCTCATCCCCCCAACACTGAAATAGTCACCTAAGGCAGTTTGTGCCCATAAGTTCCCTCTCTTCCCCCAAATGGTGCACGTTGAGATGTCTTCTGCCATTAGCTATCCTTTCCTCAAACTCCTCCCTAGTAAGCTGAAGGTAACTGGCCTGTTCCAACCTGCGCACCCCCTTTTTAACGAAGCCCGTGGACAGTGTCCGCGGGCTTGAGGCTTAAATGTTCTCCAGATTCAGTTACTCGAATCTAAATTAGCTTAAACTGGGCAACCATCTTTTGCAGACGTTCAGACATATGGCTGAGGTCTTGGGCAGAAGCGGCGATGCTGTCAATGGAGGCAGACTGCTCTTCCGTAGCGGCCGCCATCTCATGGCTGCCGGTCAAGATTCCGGTAATACCTTTGGAAAGTTCTTCGATTTGGCCAATAATGCTGTTGACTGAGTCGATGATCTCATCCATCAAGACACCGGTTCTGTTCACAAGCTCAGCATTTCGCTCTGCCTGTCCCACTCCCTGTTCGATGCCGAAAATGGTGCGCCTGGTTTCTGCCTGGATGCTCTGGATCAGATCCGTGATGCGTGTTGTGGACTGGGCTGACTGTTCTGCTAAGTTGCGCACTTCGTCTGCCACAACTGCAAAGCCCCTTCCGTGTTCTCCCGCTCTGGCGGCCTCAATCGCTGCGTTAAGGGCTAGAAGATTAGTTTGGTCCGCGATGCTGGTAATTACCTCGACAATCTCCCCTATCTCTTGGGACTCTTGGCCGAGAGTTTCCACTGTGGCTGAGATCTGAAGCATCACTTCTTTCAGTTCTGCGGTGCTTCTGATGGCTTCAGTAACCCCCGCACCGCCTGCTTTGGTGGAATCCAGGATTTCATTGGCCGACTCCACCATCTTCTGGGAGCTGCTGCTCATCTGTTCAACTGTGGAGGCAAATTCATTACTGGTGCTGGCAACTTCCTCGATAGAAGCACTGGTCTCCTCGGTGGAGGCAGACAGCTCCTGGCTGGTGCCGGCCACCTGCATTGCGGTCTGGGACATTTCATTGAGCACATCTCTAATCTCTGTTTTAGTGTTTTCGACCGCCCGGGCCATCTCTCCGAGCTCATCCCGTTTATTCAGATACTTAGGATCGATGCTGGTGCTGAAATCCCCCGCCGCCATCTTTGAGAGCTGTGCCTGATTGGCCTCGAGGGAGTTGACAATGCCCAAGGAGATCAAAAGAAGGATTCCCCCTAAAAGCAAAAGGGCAAGAACGCCGATTGTCAAGATGGCGACCAGCACTTCCCGCACCGACCTGTAGACCTCTTCCATGGAAAGGCCGATATTAATGGCGCCAACATGTTCGCCGTCAATGACAAGGGGAAGTGCTACGTCAAAGACGGTGATATCTTCAGCTGCATAGAAATATTCAGCGGCATGGCGCTCGCCCCTTTGGGCTGCCAAGACAACTCCATCATGGGCAGATGCCCCGCCAATCAGTTCAACGTTGCTGTGGGCAATATTGACCAGATTATCGTCAATTACAGCCGCATAAACAATGCCGGCAGAGGCTGCCAGATTATCCACTACACTTTGGTAACTGAACTGATCAGTCAGCTCCTGTATGTTGTTAGCCAAAATCCCAACTTGGACGATTTGCCCGGTTGGTCCCTTGGCATATCCGTATTTATAATAATCGTCTGAGCCTTCTGCCTGGCGGATACCTTCTATCCATTCCTGCTGATCTGAGGCGGCGAAGTCATGGATGGGATTACCGGGAGGTGCCACCCAGCCCAAGTCCTGTTCGTAGGCGGAGTAGACGACCTGAAAGTTGGCGTTGTACCAAAAGATGGCATCCACTTCATTGTCGGCTGCCAGCTGAGTCAGGTATGAGTTATTCATCATCACCCGATTGGTGACCACGGTGCGGGCTGTGCCCAGAATGCTCCGGTTTTGCACCAAATCAATCGTATTCAGGGCTCTGTTGCTCTCCTGAATCCTCACCAAAGACTGCTCAGCCAGATCTAGACCTAGGCGCTGCACTTCTTCAATCATGTTTTTCTGCACTAAGAAATATGTAATGCCTGCCAGAACGGAGACGGCGATAAAAAGCAACACAAGCGGCAGGCCAATGAGTTTGGCTCTAAGACTGGTAAACCTCCTGAGCAGCTTGAAGTTACGTGACATACAATCATCCTCCTCAACACTTTATTCAGTAGTTGTGCGGGAAGGCCGATTCATGCAAGAGTCTGGTTCCTGAGATCGGGCCAAGGCACGATCCTAATTTCGGCAGCCTGACGATCCTAGTCGATGACCTTAGACCCACAGCTTTGCGTCCTGCCCTTTCGGGCAGTTTGCCTTTTCGAACCAAGAAACAGTCCTCCCTGAATGTGCAGGATCTCAACTTGTCTACAACTGCTTCACCAATCTCTCCTCGCCTATGTAAGTCCCCCAATCTCATCTCTTTCAAATCATGATTCTTTGCTAACGGGCAAACTCTTTTGCGATATTTTAATCATTCGTTCAAATTACCTAATCCCCTGCCTATTTTTGTCAATGGTATATGTGCAAAGTCAAGATACACTAGATTCCCTGGTAACATTTTTGATCCATTTGTTTCCCCGCAGGCGGAAAAAGGCAATGATCCACTTGAAGCACTGGTCAATCCGGGTGGCCAGAAACACCATGGGCAGCGGCAGGTTCCAGACAAAGGCAGCGAGCAAGGTCAAGGGAAGCACAACAAACCAGCCGCAGATCATATCCACCATCGCCACAAAACGGCTGTCCCCTGCGCCGCGGTTAATGCCCACAAAACAGCTGGCGTGGTAGGTTGTGCCGATCATCGTTACCGCAAGGATTGCAATCAGTTGCACGCTGAGGCCATACACTTCCGGGTTGGATGACGATCCGTACAGAGAAACAAAAGGCACCCTTAGCAGGAAGACTAGTCCAGCCATGACGAGGCCGACCCCGAAGAACATAATCTGGATCGTTTTCGAGTATTCCCTGGCAGTCTGATAATCTCCCCTGCCCACCGCCTTTCCGACTACTACAGCGGCACCTCCGGCCAGCCCGAAAGTAAAGAGCGTACCTAGATTGGCCATGGAGTTGGCAATGCTGTTGGCGGCCATGAACACCCCGCCCAATTGGCCGATAATTGCTGCCTTGAGCATGCCGATCAGGGCCCACTGGGCATCGGTGATGCCCACGGGAAGACCGTAGAAACTGTAGTCCTTGAGCATCGTCCTGTCGATCACCAGAAAATCCCTGGGTTTGAGTTCGATTTCCTTTTGGATATAAAAGGCGTACAGCCCAACTAAGATCATTTCGCTGATCCGAGCCAGTAAAGTGGCAATGGCTGCACCCCGCACGCCTAGGGCTGGGAAACCAAGTTTGCCGAAAATGAGGATGTAATTAAGACCAATATTGACCACCAATGTATGGAGGGCTGCATACATAGTGATTTTCACTACTTCGATGGTGCGCAGCATGCCGACTAAAGCTGTGGATATCGCAAAAGGAACATAAGAAAAACAAATAATGGCCAGATACTCAAGGGCCAGGTCAGTAATTTGGATGTCATTTCGATTGATTACAATCCCTACAATCGTCTCAGGAAAGAGTTTCATCAAGGCGACGACTGCTAAGGATACAATTATGCAGATCCACATCACCACAGCAAAATGCGTTTGATCCGCTCCATATCCTTCCTCCCCCAGTACTGGGCAATCAGTACGGAAGAGCCGGCAATAAGCCCTGTCATAGTAGCTGTGAAGAGGGCCGTAATGCTGTTTACCTGAGCCACAGCGGCCTGGGCAAAGAGCCCGTGCGAGGTGGAAGATACCATGATATCATCAGCGATTACTACCAGAAAACTAAGAAAGGACTGCAGTGCGATGGGCAGTGCAATCCTGAGCATTGTCATGTAAAACTCTCGATCTCTAACCATGTCCTGTCTCCAATGTCTAGTATTTTTTTGGCTTGGTTACTATTCTATACCACGGTCAGAGTATCCTGCAGGACAGATTTCTTAGCTTCTTTACAGATGACAAGGGGACTGCCTGGAGACAAAAACGGCAGATCCTGAATCTAGGATTTGCCGTTGTACTTCTCGCGGGTCGTAGGGGATTCGATTTCGTTTGCCCCTACAAGCAGATTATTAATCACTGTGCCCCAGGCATAGGCTTTTTCGCGAAAATCAAGACACAGCCTGTCCGGTCTTTACCGATCCTGCCCGGCGGCTGCCTTGCTTTGCACAAGCTCCTCCAGCAGGCTGAGCTCCTGTTCCAGCTTTTTTTGCTTCTGCTGAATAAAGACAGTATACAAAAGAACCAGTGCCCAAACAATGATATAGCCCGCAGCGAAAAATGTCATCCTAGTTCCCACCTTTTCTGAAATAGTTCAAGTTAGCTAAAGAGTTCGGCCTTCAGCCCCTTCACCCTCTGCTGCAAAGCGAGGGACTTAATGCGGAGCCTCAGCAAGTGCAGATACAAGAGGGAGAAAACGCCCACGCTCAAGAACATGGCTGCCTTCATTTCCGAGGTCAGACCCATGCCTTCTCCGGTAACAACCACCGGATGAATAGAGCGCCACCAGCGGGTGGAAAAGAAGACCAAGGGGACATTGACGAAGCAGATAATGCCGTACACGGCTGCCAGACGCTTTCTAGCTTCAGCCGCCCCCCCGCCTTGGAGTGCAATGTAGGCCACGTACATAAACCAGAGCACCAAGGTTGTGGTCAGCCTAGGATCCCAAGTCCACCACGTATTCCAGATGGGGTAAGCCCAGAGGGGACCGGTNAGTAATGTGCAGCTGATAAATACTGTACCTATTTCAGCGGAGGCTAGTGCTAGGNCATTGGCCCTTTCAGTTCGCTTCCAGAGGTAGAGAATGCTAGCGGCAAAAACTACGGTGAGGGCCAAAAGCCCTACCCAGGCCGAAGCTACATGGAAGTAAAAGACTTTCTGGACGATGCCCATGGTCCTTTCTACTGGAGCATAGAAGACTATCACACAAATATTAATCAGCATAATTGCGGTAAGGCCCAAAAAAACCGGGCTTTTGAGTCCCTGTTTCATCAGTTAACCCTCCAAAACATAGTCAAAGAGAACAAGAGGCAGTACTGTAAATACTAAATCAAAGATCATAAGCAGATAGAGCCAGCCCAGCACAGGTGCCACCTCCCCCGCCAGAGCCCGTTGAGTGCAAAGAATTGCCCCGATCAGGAGGGGGATTAAAATGGGAAAGGTTAAGATAGGAAATAAAAGCCGCGCCCCAGGCAGCTGAGCGGTAATCCCATTGAGAAGTGTGCCTGCTGCAGCCAGTCCCCAGCTGCCCAAAAGCAAAGCCGCCAGGAAAAACCAAAAAGTCACCTTGGCCGTCTCTACTTCGATAAATATCCAAAGCAGGGGGACTACTATCGCTTCCAAAAGGAGTAGCATGGTCAAACTGGANAGGAACTTGGCGTAAAAAAGCACACTCCGATCGCCGCTGGCGAGAAGCAGAGCGTCCAAAGTGCCGTCTTCCTGTTCTTTGGCAAAGGATCGCTGCAGGGCGAGGACAGCCATAAAAAAGACGCTCACCCAGAGCACTGCCGGAAACACCTGCGCACTGCCGATTTCAACGAGTTCTAGTGCGAAACTGATCACAAAGACCAACATCGTTCCAAAAACAAGCGTAGCCAGTAGATGATCTGCGCTGCGAAACTCTTCCCTTAAGTCCTTCCAGTAGATCACAAAGACTTTCCGCCAGAATCTACCCACGGCCGTTCCCCCCTTGCACCGCCCGCCCCTCTTCCAGCCGGATTTCCTTATATGCCAAATCCTGAAAATGCTCGAGCTCGTGGCTGATCACAAGCTGAATGGTGCGGGGCCGATACTCGGCGAAAACCTGGCGCAGAATGTCCCGTCCCCCCAAGTCAAGGCTGGTGAAAGGTTCGTCATAGAGAATCAGCGAGGGATTGCCCACTAAAGCACGGGCCAAGGCCAGGCGCTGCTGCATACCCCGGGACAGCACAGACGCAGGCTCCAGGCGATAGAGCCAAAGGCCCACCAGTTCCAAAAGTTCCTGAACCCTCTCGGGGCTGCCTGTTTCGTAGAGCTGACCGAAGAAAGCCAGGTTCTCCTGGACCGAGAGGCTCCCGTAGAGCATGGGCCGGTGGGCAATAAAACCTACCCGGCAATGGTTCAGCTCCAGGTTTTCTCCATTCCAAAGGGCCTGGCCGCCGCTTTTTGGCATCAGGCCGGCTAAAATACGAAAAAGAGTGGTTTTTCCGGCTCCGTTGACCCCTGTGATCGCCACTAAATCTCCAGTGGAGGACTGGAAGGAAACGTCTTTAAGTATCTGTTTGAGGCCTATCTTTTTTTGCAGCCCCCTAAGCTCTAAAACGTCCTTGACCACGCCTTCACCTGCTTATCTGCTTTAGTTGCCNGCTTCGGGGCTAAAAGGCCGAGCGCTGCGCCTAAATACACTATTCCTGAACCAAACCAGATCCAGCTCACCAAGGNAAAACGCTGCAGATGGAGCTGGGCTGTCTGGCCTTCCCAGCCGGCAAGGTTTAAGTACAGATCTTCCCTGACCGTGCTGAGAATTCCTACCTCCGTAGAAGGCTGGCTGCGGTTTTCCCAGAAGGTCTTTTCTGAAGTCAACTCACCCAACTCCCGGCCTTCTCGGGAGACCGCAAGGGTTGTCCCCACCGAATAACGGTCTATCCCATAACGGGCCTGGAGGCCCATGTAGCTTACCACATAGGGGCCGAACTGGATCTCTTCACCCGGTTCCACCGAGACGAAGACGCTGTCAGTGTAGGCGGAAGAACCGGCAACTCCAATCAACATCACTAAAACGCCCATGTGCACTAAAACGCTGCTTAGCCTAAGGCGCCTCTCTTTTCCGCCCGCCAAAGACTTAACATGAGCGACGAGACCAAAGGCTGCGATAGCACAAGCTAGTGCAGCTGCACCTCCACCCTTGGTGAAGCAGGTGTATAACCCGACGGAAAGACCTACAAAGAGCGGAAGCCAGATTTTTCTCCAGAGAGCTGCCGTTCCAGCCTGCTTCCGGGGCAGAACCGGCGCCAGGCCCATGAGCAGGAAGAGAACTAAGAAAATGGGTACCGTAACTTGGTTAAAGAAGCCGGCATCCAAAATAATTTCCCTCCCCGTCAAAGTGCGGGAAATAAGAGGAAACATCGTGCCAAAAAATACTGCGGCAAAAAGGAGCAGCAAGAGAACACTACCCGCCTTGATGGCAAAGGTCAAAGAAAGCAGGGAGTGCTCTTCTGTTTCCAAGTCCAACAGGCGATCCCGGCGAACCCAGGCGAGCCCTAGGGAAAAAAGTAAAATTGCAGCCAGGACAGCCAGAAAAATTGAACCTAAGGCGCCTCCCGAAAACGCGTGAACCGAGTCCAAAACGCCGCTTCTAGTCAAGAAGGTGCCAAAAATAGTTAGGGCAAAGGTAAGTACAGTCAAGAAATAGCTCCACAGTTTACGGCCGGCTTGCTCTCTGCCTAGGTGCAAAGCATGAAGGAGAGCTGTTCCTGTTAACCAAGGAAGCAGGGATGCGTTTTCCACCGGATCCCAGGCCCAGTAGCCGCCCCAGCCCAGTTCAGTATAGGCCCAATGACCCCCGGTGACTGTACCGGCAGTTAAAAAGAGCCAAGCCAAAACAGCCCAGGGCTTGACCTCCTCCAGCCAGTCATCCCCGCCCTCTCTTTTCCACAGTGCGGCAGTCATAATGGCAAAGGGAACCAAAAAGCCGCTAAAGCCTAAGAACAGCAGGGGAGGATGAATCACCATGCCCAGGCTCTGGAGCATGGGGTTCAGCCCCTGTCCGTTGATGGGGGGATCGGCCAAGCTCTCAAAAGGAGAGCTGACAAAGAGCAGCAGGATCATAAAAAGGACCCGTACTGCATTGATCACAGTATTTACCCGCAGATCGAAGTCTTTTTCCCTAAAGCTGCGTTTTCCCTGCACCGCCAGGGAAAACAGGGAGATAATTACAAGCCACAGCAAAAGAGAACCGCTCTGTCCTGCCCAGAGAGCGCTGATTTTGTAAACTACCGGCAGGCTGCGGGCTGAGTTGCGAGCCACATAAGCAAGCTCAAAATTGTCAGTCAGAAAACTGACCACCAGCGCCAGCGTACTTAGGGCCGTGGTCAGAACGGAGCATGAATTAGCCTTGCGCGCCAAATCCGGCGCCAGTCTAAAAAGCCCGGCGCCGGCAAGCAGAGCGAGCAAAGCGAAACCAAGAGCAAGATAAAGAGTGATAAGTCCTAGATAGTGCACTATTCTTCTCCTTCATACTTGGATGGGCACTGCAGCATTAATTTGCTCACCAGAAATTGTCCCTGCGTATTGAACTTCCCTTCGACAATCACCTCTTGGGCGTGGTGGAAGTTGTCGGGAAGAACACCTTGATACACCGCCTCGACCTGGGCGTCCTGATCGGCGAGGGAGAACTCTAGGCGGGGGATGCTGGAGTTGTAATCCACGCTGCCTTCTACCAGCTGTCCCTTGAGCCGCAGTTTCTGATCCGTCTCTTCCAAGGCGCTGGTTTCGGAGATTGTGTAATAATAGGCGGCTGAGTTTTCAAAGGCTTGAAAAGCCAGCCAGCCTAAGAAGAGCGCTGGCAAAAGTGAGAAAACTACAATTTTTACTTTCTTGGTCATAGCTGTTCCACTTCCTGTAACCTAACTTTGAAATAGGCTTGGGAAAGCGTCTTAACCGCTTTCCCAAGCTTGTATTACTTAGTGGCCTTCGTGGCAGCCCTTGCAGTCCATTTTGCCTAGGGTATCGTCGGCAAAGCCGCCCACATGGCAGTCAAAGCAGGCCTTAGTTTCTTCGGACATGGGATGAGCTGGTACAAAAGTGCCGGCTAACATTTGATTCATGTACATGGCCGCTTGAGCCGCTACATCCCCGGTGAGGGCCTGGCAGCGGGGACCTCTTTCGCTGGATTTCTTGCCGGACACTTTACACCAGTTAGCAATGGATGCGTGGCAGAGCGGGTTGCCGGCCACACTGCGATGCTCAATACTTAAGGGCAGTGCTGTAGCGCTGTACCAAGCCATCAGCTCATTGACAACAGCTCCCATGGCCTGGCCGCCGAACACTAAGGATACTGCAGCTGCCGAACCATTCAGCGCGCCGCACAGTGTACCCCAGGCCACTCCTCCGCCCTTACCGAAGTTCATAATCTGGGAGGGAACGAAGCTGAAAGGCTCGCCAAGTTCCTCCAGAATGGCCTTAAAAGCACCTTCTGCACAGCCCAAACCTTCGCCGTAGTACTTAGCGCCGAGCTCCCGCACCCTCTCCACATCCAAGGGTTCAGTGAAGTAGTCGGTCCAGGGATAGTCTGGAAGATCAACCATGGCACCTTCAGCCTTGGGTGCAAGCACCCCTAGACCGCTGGTGGCCAGGGCCAGACCTGCTGCTGCTCCCCCGGCTCTGACCAAGAAGTCTCTCCTAGACAACACTTTTTTCTTAGCTTCCATCTACATGCGCCTCCATTTTTTATTTATGAATCTTTAGACAAAGATTTCCGAGGTTGGAACAAACCTTATAAGAGAATGGCATTTGTTCTTACGTTCACAAGCACAATCAAAAAAACAAACTTACTCCTGCTGGGCTTGTTTTCTGCGAACCACCACTTTGGCCAAGATGATGCTCAACTCATACAAAAGCACCATGGGCAGGGCCATGAGCGATTGGGAAATGATATCGGGCGGCGTGAGAACTGCTGCCGCTATAAAGATCATCAGAATCATATACTTCCTGTAATGTACTAAAGTCTCCGGCCTTAGGATGCCTGTACCGGTCAGCAGCAAGACTATAAGCGGAAGCTGAAAGACAAGCCCAAAGGGTAGAACCAGGCGAAGCACAAAAGATATGTAGTTGCCAATGGAGATCATAGGTTCTAATGACTCTGTGCCAAAACCCAGGAAGAACTTGTAAGCCAGCGGGAGGATCACTTGATAGGCAAAGGAGACTCCCACTACAAAGAGTACTGCAGACAAAGGCAAACCTAGGTACAAAAGGCGCCTTTCCCTTTCTAAAAGGCCCGGGACAATAAAGCGGATTACTTGGTAAAGGACAATAGGCGAACCTAAGATAATTCCCACTGCCAAAGCGACTGTGAGGTGCATCATAAAAGCTTCGCCGGGATAGAGATAAACTAGTTCCCCAGGAAGCCGCATCAAAAACTTCACAATAGGACCGGAGAAGTAAAAGCCTACTAGAACTCCTGCGATCAAGGTCAGGATGCAGATGATGATTCGCGACCTCAACTCTGCCAAATGCTCTACAAGGGTTAACCCTTCTTCACTCTGCGTTTGCCGCCTCTTGATCATTAACATCCACCAACCTATATCTTATGCACTGTTGTTTTCCTTGCCTTCGGTTCCTGTATCATCTGCCGCTGGATCCAGCCCTCTGGTTGCATTTTTAAACTCCCGCAGTCCCTTGCCTACCGCTTTGCCGATTTCCGGCAGTTTGGCAGGCCCAAATACAACTAAGGCAATGACTAAAATAAGTACCAGCTCACCAATTCCAATCCTCCCCATGGCTCACTCCTCCTTCCCGCATCAAATGTATCTATTTAAAGCGTATCATTGTTAATTTTTTGTGTCAATAGTATCCAGGGGATTTTGTGAACTTATTTACAGAGTGCTTAATGCTTAGAAGGAGCTGAATAGCCCTATCCCCCCGCTCACTTATTCCGTTAACCGAACCTCCTTTTCAGCGCCTTCCATCGGAAAACCGGCAAAGGATCGGCTGATTGCAGCTGACTCTGTCATGAGCCAGGTTATCAGAAAGAAACATAAAGCTCAGTTGTGTAATAATGGTACGTTGAGTTAGGGTTGTAGGCTGTACCGACGCCGAGGTAACGATATCTGCTGTTCAGCATGTTGTTTCTGTGGCCTAGCGAATTCGCCAGCATGTTGAATGAGTCAATCCCATAAATCCGCCCAGCAGCAATATTCTCCCCCCAGGCGGTAAGATGCCGCTCGTTAACTGCGCGATAACGATCGTAAGGATCCCGGCCATCCTGGGAAGTGTGGCTGAAGTAGTCACTATCGGCCATATCCTGGCTGTGCAGCCGGGCGGCTTTAGCAGCAGCTTCATCCCACAGCAAAGGGCTTTTGCCATAATTGACCCTAAAGGCATTAATACAGTCAAACTGCTGAAGGGACTGTACGTTTAAATAGCCTGCCGCAGACGCATTCGCATCACCTTTTTCTGTTGCTGCAATGACGGCATGCACGGTGTTGTCGGCATGCTGATCGTAATAGACCTCAAGGATGGTATCTGGAACTTGCTCATAGCTTTTTGTTTCAGAATCTCCCCAGGAAACCCCGTTGCTTAGGGCAAATCCACGGGAGTTGGTATAAAACCCGCAGATTTTCCCTCCATCGACTGCCAGCATAACGAAATTAGTGTAATCTTCGTTATACACATACCAGGTCAAACCGAACATGCTTTGTTCTATTCTGTTTGGCTCCGGAAGCTCTGTCGAGGATTGGCCGATACTGTACACCTGTCCGCTCTGCATCATCAGACTGAGGTTTTGAGATTCCCTGCCTTCAGGGATAAAAAAAGCTGTCACAGTCTGGTCTTGGTCAATCCAAATTTCAGTCTCGGAATCGTATTTGCTTGCCACTTCCCCAGTCCAGTGACTGAATCTCCAGCCCGAACCGGCCTTGGCTTCGAGTTTCAGAGGCCCTTCTTTCACCGAGTGGGAGCCAGGCGGCGGATTGATATAGCCAAAGCCGTCGAACTGCATTATGAGGGTATGTTTGCCCCACCCGATCACATCCCCAAAGCATCCTGAGGTTAGCAACACAAGGATGGCTAAAACAACAAGCACCAAACGCATCCTGCTTCTCATTTTTCTGCCTCCTCCTTGCCCAGCCGCTAGGGTGGGGGGCTTGCCCGTCTTCGACACCTAGTTGGCTGAAACAAGCCTGGTTCTAGCCATATATTGTAAATACTTCGCTCTGTTATAGAGCCTTCCTGCTGACAGTGCGCAATTGCACTAGGATCTTCAAAATCCGCACCTTTGAAAAATTGCTGCTCATCAGCGTTACACCTCTGCCGTCATTTCCTGTCCGCCACTTAATTAGCACCAAGCTGCCTGTCATTTCATCATGCCGAAAAGCGCGCTTTGTGGATTTTCCATCCCGACACTATTGATCTTAACAAAATAATCTTCGCAGGAAATTAACGCCTCGGCTAGAATAATAACAAGTGATGTTTAAATGGGAATAGATGGATGAAGAAAGTCATTAGGGGGTGTATTTGGGAAAAGACTGGATGTGCGTTTGAACCGTAAGTACTTGGGAAAATAGGAAAGGAGTGTAATTATGCGTAAGACATTTGTGCTAAGCTTGCTGTTGATTCTAACACTCGTCTTTTCGGGATTGGCTTCTGCTGCGGAAATCACGGTATGGTGCTGGGATCCACTCTTTAACATCTATGCCATGGAAGAAGCGGCTAAGATCTACGCGGAGATAAACCCTGATGTCACCATTAACATTGTAGAGACACCATGGGATGATGTGCAGACTAAGCTGACCACTGCTGTCATGGCTGGACAGCTNAATACCCTGCCCGATATTCTCCTTATGCAGGACAATGCGCTGATGAAAAACGTCACCAATTACCCCGGAGTTTTCTANGACTTAACCGATTCAGGCATAGACTTTTCCCAGTTCGCAGACTTTAAAGCAAATCACACAATAGTTGATGGACGCAACTTCGGTGTACCCTTTGACAACGGCGCGGCCATTACCGCCCTGAGGGTTGACATCTTAGAAGAAGCCGGCTACACAGTAGACGACTTTACCGATATTACCTGGTCACGCTTTATCGAAATCGGCAAAGACGTATTGGAGAAAACAGGCTATCCCCTCCTCTCTGCCGTTTCTGAAAGCCCTGACCACATCATGGTCTGCCTCCAGAGTGCAGGCACCTGGATGTTTGACGAAAACGACGATGTCTTTATTGCCGACAACGAAGTGCTGAAAGAGACTGTAGAAGTCTATGTTGAACTGGTCAAATCCGGAGTCTTGGTCCAAGTGGCCGACTGGGAGCAGTATATCGGAACGCTTAACCGCGGCACTGCAGCCGGCACTATTAACGGCTGCTGGATTATTGGAACCATCGTTGCCCAGCCCGAACAGGAAGGCAACTGGCGGATCACCAATATTCCTAGCCTTGACAAAGCTCCAGGCGCCACCAACTACAGCAACCAGGGAGGTTCGAGCTGGATGGTCCTGGCCCATTCGCCGAACAAGGATGTGGCAGTGGACTTCCTCAAGCACACCTTTGCCGGCAGTGTGGATCTGTATGAGACAATTCTGCCATCCTCCGGTGCACTGGCAACCTATCTGCCGGCCGGA
>JGI24708J26588_10001670_pt1 | contig 17434 bp, 12 predicted proteins | sample BioPla1DNA2_FD_26588 | JGI IMG/M metagenome (IMG submission 26588) | reverse complement strand
CTCCATTAAAAAGACGTAAGGTTTCGAAATTTCCAAAAATTCAAGCGATATGATGCCGTCTTCAATGACATTGTCAAAAAGTCTGAGGCGGCTGTAGTTACCGAAAAAGTCGACTGTACCGTTTTTTAATTTGGCCTTAAACGTTTCAAGTTTTGATATAATAATTTCGTCTTTGATTGATGGTATAATTTCATAAGCATTAATTTCATGCGATAGGTCCAGATCGTTTTTACCGTTAATTTCATATGTTTTGTGCATCTCATTACCGCAACAAGTGCAGGTTACTTTCCAGGAAATTTTTATGCCATCTAAACAATTGTTAAGAAAAATTCTTTTTATGGGAATTTGTTGCCGACATTTGCATTTTTGCATGACCAGAAACGGATAAGGAAAGCTGATTTGTCTCATAAAATCGACCTCCTTTCAATCTACTCTCTACTATAAGTATATGTTTTCCTATAATTAAGATCAATAAGAAAATATGCTTTCTCTACATTATTTGATTTTTTATGCTTGACAAAAATTTCACAAGCGGGTAAACTACAGGTAGAAAAGTACATATCTGTATATACAGGTATGCATAAAGCCGTCTTTCGGGGAGGTAAAAAAATGAGTCATGAAGTCTTAGAATTTGATGTCATCAGTGATCGTCTAATTGAGAAGGCGGAGAGGGATGGCGCCGAAACGATGTGGGACAGAAAGGTTGCCATGAAGGCACCTTGCGGCTTCGGCGAAAAAGGTGTCTGTTGCAGNCATTGCTCAATGGGACCTTGTCGCATAAGCCCTGTTGCCGGTAAAGGCGCACAAAGAGGTTTGTGTGGGGCAACAGCTGACACGATTGTGGCCAGGAACTTTGCCCGGACTGTTGCCGGTGGAGCAGCAGCTCACTCTGACCACGGCAGAGATATCGCCCATGTGCTGTATATGGCGAGTGAAGATGGAAACTATAAAGTCAAAGATGTGGGCAAGCTGATGAATTTGGCTGCTGAGTGGGGAGTAGAGACCGACGGCAGAGATACGTACGATATTGCCCGTGAAGTAGCTGAAATTGCTTTAATGGAATTTGGAAAGCCCTTTGGTACCTTAAGATTTCTCGAAAGAGCTCCTGAGCCCAGAAAAGAAATCTGGAAAGAATTGGGTCTTGAGGCTAGGGCTATTGACAAAGAAATTGCTACCATTATGCACTCAACTCATATTGGGTGCGCCAGTGATCCGGAAAGCATTCTGGAAATGACCATGAGAGCTTCCTTGGCCGACGGTTGGGGCGGATCTATGATTGGTACCGAACTCAGTGACATTTTATACGGTACACCTACAGCCAGAGGTACAGAAGCCAATTTAGGTGTTATTGAAGAAAATATGGTCAACATTCTTCTGCATGGACACGATCCCAGTTTTTCCGAAATGGTAGTACTGGCAGCAGAAGATCCCGAACTGATCCAAATGGCAAAAGACGCCGGTGCAGAAGGTATTAACCTGGTAGGTATGTGCTGTACAGGTAACGAAGTTACCATGAGGCATGGTGTAAGAATTGCCGGTAACTTCTATCAGCAGGAACTGGCTGTAATTACAGGGGCCATTGAAGCTGTCATCGTTGACGTTCAGTGTATTTTCCCTGCTTTGGCAAAGCTGGCTGACTGTTATCATACTAAGTTTATCAGCACATCTCCTAAAGCAAAAATTGATGGCAGTATTTATATTGAATTTAATGAAGAGCATGCACTGGAAACCACGAAAAAAATCGTCAAAGAAGCTATCGAAAACTACAAAAACAGAGATCGTTCCAAAGTATATATTCCCCAAGAGAAAAACAAAGCTGTTGTCGGTTACAGTGTCGAAACAATTATCCAGCATTTAGACAAAGTTGTTAACAGTCATGTTGACGAGTTCAATACCGTTAAGCCTTTAGCAGACGTTATCTGGGCCGGTGTAATCCGCGGCGCCGCCGGCGTTGTTGGTTGTAACAACCCCAAAGTTAAACACGATAAGAGCCATATTACTATCATTAAAGAACTGATTAAAAACGACATTATCGTTGTCGTAACCGGTTGTGCCGCTCAGGCGGCTGCCAAAGCCGGACTTCTGACCATGGAAGCCAAAGAATTGTGTGGCCGTGGACTGAAAGAAGTTTGTGAAAGAGTCGGTATCCCGCCGGTATTACACATGGGTTCCTGTGTGGATATCAGTAGGATTCTCGACCTGGTCAGCAGAGTGGCTAAACTGAAAGGCCTTGACAACAGTGACCTGCCTGTAGTAGGCGTTGCACCTGAGTGGATGAGTGAAAAAGCTGTTGCCATTGGAACTTATGTTGTTACCTCCGGTATTGATACTTTCCTCGGTGTAACTCCGCAGGTTACCGGTTCAGAGAGATTTACCGATATGTTAACCAATACCATTGAAGATAAAGTCGGCGCAAAGTTCTTCTTCGAAGAAGATCCGAACGCTTGCGTAGAGAAGATTATAGATCGCATTGAAGAAAAGAGAGCTAAATTAGGAATCTAAATTAGGAATTTGGGTGAAAAAGGATGAAAATCGCTATTACTGGGAAAGGCGGCGTGGGTAAGTCCACCATATCTGCTGCGCTGTGCAAGAGTTTTGCGGAAAGAGGATATCGTGTTCTGGCCGTTGATGCTGATCCCGATGAAAATCTGGCTTTGGCGCTTGGTATGGATGCAAAAACAGCCTCAACCATTACACCAATTTCAGAAGCAAAAGATTTGGTGGAAGAAAGAACAGGAGCAAAACCGGGGACATTTGGCGGTACTTTTAAACTGAACCCCAAAGTGGACGATATCCCGGAAAAATATGCCCGTGATTTTAATGGCATCAAAGTCCTGGTCATGGGTAGTGTTGATGCGGGAGATTCCGGTTGTGTTTGTGCTGAACACGTGCTTTTAAGAAGACTAACCTCTCATTTAATTCTACGGGAAAAAGATGTCGTAATTATGGATATGGAGGCCGGGATTGAACACCTTGGACGTGGCACCGCCAGCGCAGTAGACGCCTTTATCACAGTAGTAGAGCCTGGAGAAAGAAGCATCCAAACCTTTGCAAGAGTAAAAAAGCTGGCTTCCGATTTGGGTGTAAATAAGGTCATGGTTATTGCTAACAAGATCACTGACGCTGATGATGAAGCTTATGTGGAAAAACAAGTTGGGACGGAAAATCTGCTTGGCTTTATCTACTACGACAAGCAAATCAGCCTGTCGGACCGGGAGAACACATCCGCATACGAAGCCAGCCCAGTCTTAAAAGACAGTATCAATCAAATTGTGGAAAAGTTAATCAGCCGTATAAAATAGCGGAAGAGTAAGGGAGGATCAGCAGAATGAATCTGTTTAAGATCATTTATTCGGGGAAAGACCAGTACCTGAAACTGGCAGAGGAAATGGTACAAAAAGCCATTGCTGAAAAAGGTAAAGAAGCCGACGTTAGATTCCCCGACACGGCTTATGCATTACCGGTCATTTATGCCATTACGGGAGAGAAAATCACAACTGTCGGTGATTTGGAAAAAGCTTTAGATTTAGCCAAAGGTTTTATCCATGAAGGCAGACTGCTGCAGGATGCTTTGGATTCCGGTACAGCATCGGCAATGCTTGCCGAAATTATTGAGGCAGTTAAATATACACTGGAAGATAAGCCTTATCAAGAGCCCCTGCACGGCCATCTTTCCGACGCAGAAATCAGAGCTTTCGGTGTGCCCCTTGTAACCCAGGATATCCCCGGGGTGGCTGTCTTGATTGGCCAGTGCAAGGACAGCGAAACTGCCGGAAAGATTATTAGAGATTATCAGGAAAAAGGTATTTTGACTTTCCTTGTGGGCAAGATCATTGATCAAGCCGTTGAACAAGGTGTCAAAATGGGCATTGATTTAAGGGTAGTTCCGGTTGGATACGAGATTGAATCTGTTATTCACGTTGTTTCTGTCGCCATTAGGGCCAGCCTCATTTTCGGTGCCGTTGAGCCCGGTGATTTTGCAGCACATAAACAGTATACAAAAGACAGAGTTAAAGCTTTTGTTAATGTATTTGGCGACTGGGATGATAAGATTATTGCAGCCGGTGCTGCGGCTATCGAATTGGGCTTCCCGGCAGTTACAGAGACTTACATTAACGAAGTACCCACCTTACTACTTCACCAACCTGACAACGATAAAGTAGTTGAGACATCATTAGAAGCCAGAAACATTAAGATTAAAATTACCAAGATTGACGTACCTGTCGGTGTTGCTTCATCATTTGAAGGTGAAAGAATCCGTAAAGCAGATATGTTTGCAGAATTCGGCGGCACAAGAACCAAGTGCTTCGAGCTGGTACAAATGAAAGATGCAGCCGAAGTTGAAGATCATAAGATTGAAGTTATCGGTCCCGATATCGATACTGCTGACACAGTTCCTTACCGCTTACCGCTGGCCATTGTGGTTGACGTTGCCGGTAAAAATATGCAAGAAGACTTCGAGCCTGTTCTGGAAAGAAGACTTCACTACTTCATGAACTACACAGAAGGCGTAATGCATATTGGACAAAGGAATATTGCCTGGATTCGTATCGGTAAAGAATCTTATGAGAGAGGCTTACGGCTAAAACATTTAGGCGAAGTAATTTACGCCAAAATGAGAGATGAGTTTGACAAAGTTGTAGATAAGTGCCAGGTTACTATCTATACAGATGCAGAAATGGTAGAAAAACTGGAAAAAGAACTTGCTTTACCCAAGTATGCAGCCCGTGACGAAAGATTGGCATCCCTGGTCGACGAAAACGTTGATACCTTCTATACTTGCACCTTATGTCAATCTTTTGCTCCCGCTCACGTCTGTATCGTGACCCCGGAAAGACTGGGTCTTTGCGGTGCCGTTAGCTGGCTGGATGCTAAAGCCACCAAGGAATTGGATCCTACCGGTGCCTGCCAGCCTGTGCCTAAAGATGGCGTGGAAGACGAAGTCAAAGGTATCTGGGCGGCTGTTAACGAAGCTGTAGAGAAAGCTTCACAAGGCGCCGTTTCCAGAGTATCCCTCTACAGTATTTTTGAAGATCCGATGACTTCCTGCGGTTGCTTTGAATGTATCTGCGGAATCGTTCCGGAAGCTAACGGGGTTATCATTGTCAACAGAGAATACGGCGATATTACACCTGTCGGCATGACTTTCGGCGAATTAGCCTCCATGACCGGCGGTGGTGTACAGACTCCCGGATTTATGGGTCACGGTAGACACTTTATCGGCTCGAAAAAGTTCATGAGCGCCGAAGGCGGACTGGCAAGAATTGTCTGGATGCCCAAAGAACTAAAAGACGATGTAAGAGAACGTCTAGATGCTACAGCAAAAGAATTGTACGGTATTGATAACTTCACAGACATGATTTGCGACGAGACTATTGCCACGGAATCGGAAGGCTTGCTGAAATTCCTCGAAGAAAAAGGGCATCCGGCATTAAAATTAGATCCGATCATGTAGTATCCCTCCGGTTCCATCTGAGTTTTGCTTACCCCGTAATCCATGATAAAATTACGGGGTAAGCCCAATTTTATTATTTTAATCTTTAGGAGGCCAGATAATATGTACAAAACAATAGCGGCGGCTGGAAAAGGTGGAACTGGAAAAACTAGTATTACCGGTTTAATCATAAATTATTTGGTTGAAGCAGGAAAAGGACCAATCCTTGCCGTTGATGCAGATGCCAATTCCAACCTTAATGAAGTCCTGGGTATAGAAATTGAAGAGACCATTGGTAATATCCGCGAGGAAGTTAACTGGGCGGAGCGTACAGGTGAGCCTATTCCCGGCGGTATGACCAAAATGGATTATCTTGAGTACCGGCTGAACCAGGCAGTTAGTGAAGGCAATGGTTATGATATGTTGGTGATGGGCAGAACACAGGGAGAAGGCTGTTACTGCTATGTTAACGGTGTCTTAAAAAGACAAATTGATAAACTATCCTCCAATTATAATCATGTCGTCATCGATAATGAGGCAGGGATGGAGCATATCAGCCGGGGAACAGTGGGCAAAATTGATTTGCTGCTTCTTGTCAGTGATTATTCGCGCAGAAGCATCCAAGCTGTTGGCCGCATCAGACAGTTGGCTGATGAACTGAAAATTGAGCTAAATGAAGTCGGTCTGATTGTCAACAAAGCCCCAAACGGAGAACTGACTGAACCTATAAAGGAAGAAATAGAAAAGCAGGGGCTGGATTTGTTGGGGGTAGTGCCGCTGGATCCGACTATTTCCGAGTTTGATGCCAACGGTGAACCTTTGGTCAACATGCCTGATGATAGCCCTGCGAAAAAAGCCATAAAAGATATTCTTGCCAAATTACAGCTTATTTAAAGGGAGGTTTAAACTGTGGCTTATACTAAAGTTGCCAAAAAGTACAGTGGAAAAATTAATGAAGTTACACTGGGAACCGGTGACAAGGCTATAACCATCGGTGGCCGAAACGTACTACCTTTACATCATTTTGACGGCGAAGTGGGGAACCCGCCCAAGGTAGGTCTTGAAATTACAGATATCGTTCCGGAGGATTGGAACGATGCTTTAAAGGACCTCTATAGCGATGTTATAGGCGATGCCGCTAAATGGGCAAAATATGTTGAAGATAATTATGCTCCCGATTTTATTTGCCTGCATTTTGTCGGGGCTTCCCCGGACGGCGCCAACAAAAGTGTAGAAGAATGCGTTGAGGTTGCCAAGCAGGTGGCAGATGCAATTACCACTCCGCTGGTTGTTGCCGGAAGTAAAAACGATGAAAAAGACGGAGAGTTGTTTGCTGCAGTGGCGGAAGCATTACAAGGGAAAAATATCCTGATTCTGGCCGCAAAAGAAGAGAACTATAAAACAGTCGGGGCCGCCGGTGCCTTGGCTTATCAACAAAAAGTTGCTGCAGAATCCTCCGTTGATATAAACTTGGCCAAGCAGCTAAACATTCTCATGACCCAATTAGGGGTTAAAGAAGAAGATATAGTTATGCATCTTGGCTCGGCTGCTGCCGGTTACGGTTTTGAATATTTATCCTCCACCATGGACAGGGTAATCCTGGCAGCTTTGGGGCAAAATGATACTACACTGCAAATGCCCATCATTACCCCTGTAGCTTTTGATACCTGGGGCGTCAAAGAAGCAGTTGCTTCTGAAACTGACGAGCCGGAGTGGGGTAATGCCGAAGAAAGAGGTATTCACTTGGAGGTTGCGACTGCCGCAGCCTGCCTGGTTTCAGGTGCCGATGCCGTGATCGTAAGGCATCCGAAGTCGTTACAAACCGTTAAAAACTTTATTGAAGGCTTGTTACAATAACAGCGCAACCACACTAAAGGAGGCCGAGAGCAGATGGGTTTAACAGGTTTAGATATTTTCAAATTGACTCCACGGAAGAATTGTAAAGAATGTGGTTTTCCCACTTGTATGGCTTTTGCCATGAAAGTTGCATCCGGTGCTGTTGAAATAGAAAAATGTCCTTATATTTCCGATGAAGCAAAAGCAAAATTATCAGAAGCAACTGCACCGCCAATGAAAACAATTAAAATCGGCGCCGGTGACAATGAAAAAGCGCTGGGCGGAGAAACCGTTCTTTTCAGACACGAAAAAACTTTTGTCAACAGACCTTTATTTGCCGTACAGTTTGATGATCAGATGGCTGATGATGAACTGGCACGTAAAGCTGATAATATTAAAAAAGTTGATTATGAACGCATCGGCGAGCAGATGCATGCGGAACTGGTTGCTGTTAAATACACCGGCAACAAAGACCGTTACCTGGAGATTGTTAAACAGTTAAAAGATTTAAATAAAACTTTCGTTTTAGTGTGCGATGATGCTGCAGTAGCTGCAGATGCCGTGGCTCTGGTAAAAGAGACAAAGCCTGTTTTGGTCGGAGCTAATGCCGACAATTTGGAAGATATGGTCAAACTGGCTAAAGACAACGGTATCGTTTTAGGTTTAAGCGCCGCAGGTATTGAAGATCTGTATGCACTGACAGAAAAAGCACAAGGTTTAGACTATAAAGAGTTAGTCTTAAATACAACAGGCGAAAATATCGCCAAGACTTTTGAAAAAACTATTGAAGTCAGAAGAACGGCCCTGGAAGGTAAGGACAGAACTTTTGGCTATCCTTCAATAGTCTTCGTCAATGAGCTGGCAAAAGGCGATGCCTACATGCAAACTGCCCTTGCCGCAACATTCATTCTTAAATATGGTTCCATTATTGTGCTTGAAGATATTGAATATGCCAATGCTTTACCTTTATTTGCGCTTAGACAAAATATTTACACCGATCCGCAGAAACCAATGCGGGTTGAACCTAAAGTCTATGAGTTTGCCAATCCTGATGCCGAGTCACCTGTACTGTTAACGGTAGACTTTGCGTTAACATATTTTGTTGTTTCCGGTGAAATTGAAAGAGCAAAAGTTCCTGCATACTTGGCAGTTCCGGATGCCGGCGGTTTATCCGTGCTCACATCCTGGGCGGCAGGAAAACTGGGCGCAAGTGTCATTAGAGATATGATTAAAAACAGCGGTCTGGAAGAAAAGCTGACAAGAAAGAGACTTGTCCTGCCTGGTAAAGTGGCAGTCTTAAAAGGCGATGTGGAAGAAGAACTGCCCGGTTGGGAAATCATTGTTGGTCCGGAAGAAGCAATGCAAATTCCCAAGTTCTTGCGCGAGCTGGATTAAGATTGAAGTCAGGCAGAACAAGTTAAAAAACTTATTCTTGTTCTGCCTGTTTCCCTTAAAATTTGGCTGGTAACAACAAAAGTTCCGGAAAATATAAAAGAAAGAAGGTAGAGACATGCAAAAATTTATGATTATTGGTGAGAGAATCCATTGTATTTCACCGGTAATTCGTAAGGCCTTGGAGGAAAGAGACCCCGAGCCAATTTTAAAGCGGGCAAGAGAACAAATTGAAGCCGGTGCAGCATACCTTGACGTGAATATCGGACCGGCGGAAAAAGACGGAGAAGAAATTATGCAGTGGGTTGTGCAGCTGATACAATCAGAATGCGATAACATCCCCCTGGCTTTAGATACAGCTAACAAAAAAGCAATTGAAGCCGGCATTAAAGTTTATAATCGCTCCAAAGGCAAACCGATCATCAACTCTGCCGACGCCGGTGACAGAATTGACAATATTAACCTGGCAGCAGCAAACGATGCCATGTGTATTGCTTTGTGCGCTAAAGAGGGAATTCCCAGTGACAATGATGAGCGCATGATGTACTGCCAGCAAATGTTGGAAAGAGCAATGGAAGCAGGCATGGACCCCGAGGACCTTTTATTTGACCCACTCTTTTTAGTCATTAAAGGAATGCAAGAAAAACAAGTAGAAGTTTTAGAAGCCATTAAAATGATGAGTGAAATGGGCTTAAAAACTACCGGTGGATTAAGTAACGTTTCCAACGGTGCGCCCAAGGAGTTGCGACCTGTTTTGGATGCTTATACAGTAGCCATGGCAATGATGTGCGGATTAACTTCAGCTATTGCTAATCCGTGCGATCCCAAGCTGATGGAAGCTGTCAAAACTTGTGACATTATTCTTGGCAATACTCTTTATGCTGATTCTTACTTAGAACTGTAATATATGTACCACTATTCTCAGGATTCAGATGGGACATTAGTCCCATCTGAATTTCTTGCTGCTGCAAGCTTTGACAGTTACCATAAACACTTCATGAAGGAGGTTGTGTGGTAATAATGAGTCTTACTACTATTATTTTCTCAGGCGCTAAAGCTGCGCTGGACTTGGCCAGGAAGGCCGTAAGCAATGCAATTGCAGCAAAAGGAAAAGATCATAAAGTTGCTTTTGCCGGAACTGCATATGCTTTACCGGTAATCTATGCGGCTACGGGAAACAAAATTACAAATTTAGCAGAACTGGAAGCTGCTTTAGATGTTGCCGCCAGTCTGATTGTGGAAGAAGACGATCTGGGCAAAGCATTAAATGCAGGCCTGGCAACTGCAGTTTGTGCAGAAATAATTGAAGCCGTAAAGTATGCCACTGATGAAAATGCTTATGAAGACGAGCCCGGTATCGGGTTTGTGCCTGATCCCATTATTCGTTCCCTGGGGGTTCCGCTGGTAACCGGTGACATTCCCGGCATTGCCGTGGTTATCGGAGAAGCTGAAAACCAGGAAAACCTGGTTGATATCGTAAAAGATTACCAGGGGAAAGGCTTGTTGACTTTTCTCATTGGCAAAAGTATAGACCAAATTGTTAATTCAGACGTAAAAATCGGTTTGGAGTTTAGGGTTATCCCCATCGGTTATGATGTTACTTCCGTGATTCATGTGGTCTCCGTGGCAGTGCGAGCTGCATTAATCTTTGGAGCGCTGGAACCCGGCGATTTAGAAGGACTGTTGACTTATACAAAAGAAAGAATGCCGGCTTTTGTCAATACATTTGGTCCCCTCAATGAAGTGGTTGTGGCTGCCGGTGCCGGCGCCATTGCCCTGGGTTTCCCCGTTATTGCCGACGTAGATGTACCGGAAGTACCGGGAGCTTTAATTTCACAAAAAGATCACCAGCAGACAGTTAAAACTTCTTTAGAAGCCCGTGAAATTAAAATTAAAGTGAAAGAAATCCCCATCCCGGTTAGTTTTGCCGCTGCTTTTGAAGGGGAAAGAATCCGTAAGGATAATGTCTACGCAGAATTCGGCAGCAAGCGAAGTAAAGCCTGGGAACTGGTCAAGATGAGAGCTTTAGACGAAGTAGAAGACCATAAAATTGAGCTGATCGGTCCTGATATTGATTCAGTTGAACCGCCTGTTTACTTGCCGCTGGCACTTTTGGTGGAAGTAGCCGGAAAGAATATGGAAGAAGATTTTGAACCGGTTTTGGAAAGAAGAATACACTACTTCCTGAACTATATGGAAGGCGTCATGCATATCGGCCAGCGCAATATCGCCTGGATTCGTATCGGCAAAGATGCCTATGCCAAAGGCTTAAGATTGAAACATTTTGGCGAAGTTCTCTATGCTATGATGCATGATGAGTTTGGCACAGTCATCGATAAATGTCAGGTAACAATCATTACCGATGAAGCAAAAGTACATCAGCTGGAGCAGGAAGTAGCTCTGCCCAGTTACCGGGCCAGAGATGAACGTCTGGAGTCCTTGACAGATGAAAGTGTAGATACTTTTTATTCCTGCACACTTTGTCAATCTTTTGCTCCCGCCCATGTGTGCGTAGTTACACCCGAACGTTTAGGCTTATGCGGGGCAGTAAGCTGGCTGGATGCAAAAGCAACTAAAGAATTAGATCCTACCGGTGCCTGTCAGCCCATTCCCAAGGAAGGCCTGGAAGACGAAGTTAAAGGTATCTGGTCGGAAGTTAACAAAGCCGTGGAGAAATTCTCCCAGGGTGCCCTTTCCCGGATCTCTCTTTACAGTATCTTAGAAGATCCTATGACTTCCTGCGGCTGCTTCGAATGTATCTGCGGTATTGCTCCGGAAGCAAACGGTGTCATTATTGTTAACCGCGAGTATGCCGGAACAACGCCTGTGGGGATGTCATTCGGAGAGCTGGCTTCCATGACGGGCGGGGGAGTCCAGACCCCTGGATTTATGGGACATGGCAGACATTTTATTGCTTCTAAGAAATTCCTTGCTGCCGAAGGCGGTCTGCAAAGAATTATCTGGATGCCAAAAGAATTGAAAGACGATGTGGCGGACAGACTAAACAAAACTGCTAAAGAACTATACGGTATCGACAATTTTGCCGACATGATTTGTGATGAAACAATAGCTACAGACATTGAAGATGTTGTAAACTTCCTGACCGCCAAAGGTCATCCTGCTTTGACCCTGGATCCCATTATGTAATTGTCAGAGTAAAGGGGCAGGCTTTTGCCTGCCCACTATCCCAAAAATGGAGGTGCACCAATGATCGAATTAACCATTCAAATTCCAAATGAAACGATAAAAGTAAAAGTACAGCAGGGTGAAAACCTGTTGCATGCAATTCGCACAGCCGGGGTAAATATTGATGCACCGTGTAATGGAAATGGAACGTGCGGGAAATGCAGGGTTAAGCTTATGGACGGCTCCGTCAAGCACAAAAACAACTTTAAGAATAAAGAAAGCGGGACAGTTCTGGCCTGCTCCTGTACCGTAGTTGAGCCCGCTACTATTTGCGTTCCCAAAGAATCCCTTTTAGACGTGAATAATATTCGTGTGCAAAAAAATACAGATGATTATGAAGAACGTTTTTATCGTCTCAGAGAAAAATTTGCTTCCCGCTATAATGTGGAAAGTCATGTGCAAAAAATTGAATTACATTTAGAAGAACCGACTTTAGATGATAATATTTCTGATGTGACCCGGATAAAAAAACATTTGCGTCTTGAATTAGGCTGTTCCAGAGTTGAAATCAATACGCACCTTTTGCAAAGAATTCCTGTGCTTTTACGGGAGAGTAATTTTAAGGTTGCGGTTGTATATACATGGCTAGATGAAGATAAGATAAGAGTTATTGACATTAAACCACAAGGCCAGGCAACAGGTTATGGGGTAGCCGTTGATGTAGGTACCACTTCTGTTGCCGCCTGTTTAGTAGATTTAGATACTAATCAGATCCTGGGTGAAGCTGCCTGCGCCAATGCTCAGTCAAAATATGGTGCTGATGTAATCAATCGCATCATTTATGCCATTAAAGGTGACGGTCTGAAAGAGTTAAAAGAGGCTGTTGTCAAAGAAAGTATCAACCCTCTCATTATGGAATTGTGTAAGGCCAACGGTATTAAAAGTGATGAAATTATTATTTTCACGGCTTCCGCCAATACCACCATGACACAGCTGTTGCTGGGAGTTTATCCTGATTTTCTGAGAAAAGAACCTTATATTCCTGCCTTAACTGACACCAGGGATTTAGATATATCTGCTGCTGATATCGGACTTTGCATTAATAATAATGCTTTAATTCATCTTTCCCCCGCCGTTGCCAGCTATGTGGGCGGTGATATCAGTGCCGGTGTTTTGCCTGCCATGATCCAGGAAAGTGATAAACTGAGTATTTTAATTGACCTGGGCACAAACGGAGAGATAGTTCTCGGCAATAGTGACTTTTTAATGACATGCGCCTGTTCAGCCGGCCCCGCCTTTGAAGGCGGAGAAATTTCCTGTGGTATGCGTGCGGCTCCCGGAGCCATTGAAGCAGTAACCATTGGTGAAGACTATCAAGCCCGTTTAAATATTATCGGTGCGGAAAAGCCATACGGTATCTGCGGCTCAGGGATTATTGACCTTATTTCTGAACTGAAGCGGGTAGGCCTTATTGACGCCAGGGGAAAATTTAAAAAAGACATAGCAACAAAATATGTGAAGTTTGATCAGTATGGTATCGGTCAGTATATTGTAGCAGAAAAGGAGCAATATGGCCTGGATGAAGATATTTATATTACAGAAGTAGATATTGATAATTTTATCAGAGCCAAAGCCGCCGTCTACTCAGCAACTTATGTGTTGCTGTCTAGTGTAGGCATGGATTTTGAAGATTTGGATGAAGTAAAAGTTGCCGGTGGGATCGGTAATCATATCAATATCAAAAATGCCATTAATATCGGCCTGTTCCCTGATATAAATCCGGAAAAATATACTTTTATCGGTAATAGTTCTCTCATTGGAAGCTATTTGAGCTTAACCAATAAAAAAGCTCAAGACTACATTGACGAGACGGCAGAGCAAATGACCTATATTGAACTTAGCGTCTACCCCGGCTATATGGATGAGTTTATTTCCGCCTCCTTTATACCACATACGAACCTGCAGCGTTTTCCCAACCATAATAAAATGGATGGCGTTGCTAAGGATGTAAAATCGGCCGTCTAGCTTTGGAAAAAGAAACTGGTGAAGGTTATAAATCTACCCTCCATACCTGGTATGGAGGGTAAATATTTTTATGAAAGAGAAAAATTAAAATGAGAATAAAGGTAATTTCTTTTTAAGCGCGAATTAAAAATATGCCTGGAAATCTTAAACAGGGGGGATCTTATGGAAAAGCGCAGATTTTCCCGGGTACCATTTCACATTCAAGTAGAAATTGATACCGGAGAAATAAAATTTACCGGCGAAGTAAAAGACTTAAGCTTAAAAGGCATGTTTATTATTTCTGAACATATATTGCCCCTGGATAAGCAAGTGTCTATAAAGATATATTTAACCGGTACCAATGCAAAACTTGTTATTACACTGGAAGGTAAAGTAATAAGAAAAGCAACTGACGGGTTTGCAGTCTACTTTGATGCCATCGATTTGGACTCCTTTATCCTGTTAAAAAATATTATTGACTATAATAGTGCAGATCCGGAAAAAATCTGGGCGGAATATGCTTCAGCCATGAAGCCGTAAGTTGAAAATTGGCTGTCGGGAAACCGGCAGTTTTTCTTTTGCTGCTCAGGATTATGTTGACCTAATTTGCTCGCTCTTTAAAAGGAGTTGTTGACCGGGTTGCAATAATGGGATTTAAAATTGTGAAAATAATTACATTAATATATAATGTAAGTAATCAAAAATATCAGAATAATATAATACGGACCGGCGTTTTCTGGAACAAGGTAAAGGAGAAAGGAGAAGGTAGATGAACAAAACAAATTATTATTTTGATGTAGTAGTAGTCGGAGGCGGCGTAGCCGGAACGGCGGCAGCTATTACTGCGGCCAGAAAAGGTTTGCGCACAGTTTTGGTTGACAGTGCCCAGTCCGTAGGAGGGTTGGCTACTAACGGCTATGTTACAGGTATTGCCGGCGTGGTTGAAGGTTTATGTAAGGAATGGCTGAAAAGACTGGAGGCTGAAGGTGACGCCATTGACCGTCCCCACCTGCCTACTATAGATCCGGATAAAGGTAAATTAATGCTGGAAAGGATGCTCGTGGAAACAGGTTGCCGGATCTTGTACGGTGTGACGGCCATTAAAGCCATTGTTGAGGAGGGTGTAATCAAAGGAGTAGTCTGCCACGGCAAAGCAGGCGAATTTACTATCTGGGCAAAAATTGTGATCGACGGAACAGGAGACGGTGATGTGGCAGCTTACGCCGGAGCTCCCTATGAGGTGGGAAGCCCTCATTTTGCAGGGCTTAATATGTCCACTACCCTAGCCTTTCGCATGGCCAATGTGGATCTGATGAAATACGGGCAAGCAAATCAGGACTGGCGGGAAAAAAATGCAGGTGCAACCTCTTTTGGACTCTTGGCAGAATTGGAAGCGGAAGCCGTGAAAAACGGGGATTTGCCCTTTGTTATTTTTCCCACGGCTTTAATTTATCAAATTCCCAATACTGAAGCCACCGATGCCGACATTACCGTAATGACTGCCCATAGTTTCTATACCAGAAACCTGGATCCGGAAGACCTGACCAGACAAATTATTGAGCAGCACAACCAGATTCTATTATTAGAAAAGTTTTTCCAAAAATATGTGCCCGGTTTTGAGCGGGCAAGACTGACCGGTATTGCCAATATGCATGGCATACGCGATTCCAGGCGTATTCTGGGTGAATATATCTTGAAAGATACTGATGTGGCCAGTGGTACAAAATTTGCCGACGGTATCGCCAGATTCCCGGAGTTTTTTGATACACATCATCCCACTAGTCCCAGAATCGGATTTATGCGTCATATTCATGTTCCTGCACCGCTGGAGGGTGCAGTTTGCCGGGAAGCCCAATGTTCTGATGATATGCATATATTCGGCCGCCCTGCCGGTTTGGAAGCACGTGTTGATCCCAGAAATCACTGTGAAATACCATACAGAACCCTGGTGCCTTTGAATGTAGATAATTTACTGGTGGTAGGACGCTGTATCTCTTCAGAATTTAATGCCCAGGCTGCTGTCCGGATTATTGCCCCGTCCATGAGTACAGGACAGGCAGCCGGTACAGCCGCTGCTATCTGCCTGGAAAAAGGGATTACCCCCAGAGAAGTGGACGGAAAATTGGTCCGGCAGAAAATGATCGCAGACGGGGTTCCCCTTGACCAGGAGCTAACAGGCCACTGGGCAAAAGTTAAAGCCTTTGAAGGCGACTTTGTAGTTTTAGCCGGTGATTTTATCGGTATTAAACAAGCGGACGGAAAGATTGTTACGGCCATGTAACCAGAAAAGGGGTGGGATTTATGATTGACTATGGAATTGCAGGCAAAATTGCGCTTGTCACAGGTGCCGGCAAGGGTATAGGCCGTGAAACGGCAATACAGTTGGCACAACAGGGAGCAGCCGTGGTCCTGGTGGGACGCACTGTCCAACCGCTGGCACAGGTGGAAAAAGAAATCAGGCAGTTTTCCGACAAAGTGTTGGCTGTTTGCTGTGATGTTGCTGTGCCGGTTGAAGTACAAGCAGCAGTTAAACAGGCAATTGATCATTTTGGCAGAATTGATATTCTGGTCAACAATGCCGGGATTGAGGTTGAAGTGGAGCCCGGTCAGATGGGCGGGGATCTATTGATGAACACTTCACTGGAGCAATACCGCCGTGTCCTTGATACAAATCTCATTGGCCACTACAATTTCCTGACGGCAGTAATTCCTTTGATGCAAAAACAGAAATTCGGTCGCATTGTTAATGTCAGTTCCGTGACAGCCTTTAACGGCGGGGTGGGCAGTGCTGCTTATGTGGCATCAAAGGCGGGAATAATTGTGCAGACAAAAAGTTTTGCCCGCAAATTTGGCCCGGATAATATTATTATCAATACTGTTTGCCCCGGTATGATTGACACTCCGATGCACAAAGCAACGCCTAAAGAAGAGTTTGAACTGGTGGCAAAAATGAACCCGTTGCGAAGAGTAGGGAAACCCTCTGATGTGGCAAAACTTATTCTCTTTTTAGTCCAGGAAGATCTCTATATGACGGGCGAAACTATAGCCGTAGACGGCGGGGGTAGTATGAGATAGGAATAAACTGTGCGGGGGGAGGTACAAATTATGAAATGTAAGGTAGCAGTTGTGGAAAAAATGGGGGCACCTTTTACCATTGAGGAAATGGAATTGGCTGAACCGAAAGCAAAAGAAGTCAGGTTAAAAGTTATGACCTGTACCATCTGTCATAGTGATATTCATGGTCTCCGCGGTGAACACGGCAGTTATGAAGGCTGTGCCACGGCAGGCCATGAAATTGCGGGAATCGTTGATGCCGTCGGTCCCGGTGTAACCTATGTCAAACCGGGAGACAGAGTTATCTGCGCCATCATTCGTGCCGGCTGCGGCACCTGCGGGCCCTGTCTTGCCGACAGAACCTGGTTTTGCGAAAATATTCCTCCCTTGGAATTTCGCAAACCCGGCCCCTACACGAGGGCAGACGGACGGGTTCCTATTCAAACTGCTTCTTCTGCCACCGGTTTTGCCGAATACTGTAATTGCCATGAAGCTACTCTTTGTAAAATTGATGATGACATTCCTTTTCCGGTGGCTTCTGCCATGTCCTGTGGTTATATTACCGGTTTTGGAGCTATTTTAAACCGT
>JGI24708J26588_10001668_pt1 | contig 17436 bp, 14 predicted proteins | sample BioPla1DNA2_FD_26588 | JGI IMG/M metagenome (IMG submission 26588) | reverse complement strand
CGATTGCTTCCGCAAGTTGAATATAAATAGGTAGGTCAGTAGTAAAGTCTAATTTCAAAACATCCCCTCCCTTAGCTTCATCGGTTAGTCACCCGTGTAACCAACTATATAACCTTGCGCAGTATTTGTCAACAGTTTTTTACAAAAAAAAGAAGACCGCCGAGTCTTCTTTGTTGAATATCTATATTTTATTTCTTCTTCTTTAAAGTCACCCGCATCTTTGTTCCTTTACCGACACGGCTTTCGGCTGCTATCGTTCCTTTATGCCTATCTATAATATGCTTGGTGATGGCAAGACCCAAACCGGTACCGCCCATGGTGCGAGCCCTACCTTTATCTACACGATAGAAACGTTCAAAAATGCGCTCCAAGTGTTCAGGCGATATGCCCAGACCATTGTCGGAAATAATAAACTCTACGCTTTCACGCCCTTGTTCCGCTTCAATCCATACCGCACCGCCCGGCGGGGTATATTTCACCCCATTGTCCACTAAGTTGATGGCAACCTGCTTTAAAAGCTTCTCATCACCTTCCACAATTATGGGATCATATATAAAGCTTTGAAGTGTAATATCCCGTTCTTTTGCTTTATTCCCCAGTATGAGAATGGTGTCATCGAAGACTTTTTTCATATCAACGGAACCTTGAGTAAGTGTTTCCTTTCCACTTTCTATTCGAGAAAGATCAAGAAGGTCATTAATCAAGCCCACCATGCGATCCGTTTCACCATTAATAATACCTAAAAAGCGCGTCAAAAGCTCTTTATCATCTAAATTGCCATTAAGTAAGGTCTCCACAAAGCCTTTTATTGAGGTAAGCGGAGTTCTTAATTCGTGGGAAACATTAGCCACAAACTCTTGCCTAACCTGCTCCAAATGGCGTAAAGAAGTAACATCACGAAGTAGTGCCACCGCACCCACAAGATTTCCGTCGTGATCTTCAAGTGGAGAACTAGTGAAGGCTAAAATCCGTTCGCTGCCCGGTCTCATACGGGTTTCACGGGTTATGGTAACACGTGAATCAATGGTTTCTTCCAATACATTAGAGAGCTCCTCGTTCCGTGTGGCCTCCAAGGGATTTTTCCCAATCATGCTATCAGGCTCCAAGCGAAACATATCCGCGGCCGCCCTATTGGCCAAGATGACACGCCCGCCCATATTTACGGCTACGACCCCGTCATCCATACTAGATAGAACCGTTTCTAATTTGCCTTCACGGTCACTGATTGTAAAGAAGAGAGCTTCTAAAGTCTCAGATAACTCATTAAAAGCCCTGCCCAATTGGCCGATTTCATCTGTGCTTCGCACCAAGACTAAGCGGCCGAATTGACGTTGTTGCAAATGGCGCACAACCTTTAGAAGGTCTTGAATTGGGTTTGTTATGGCCCTATTTAGATAGTAAGCAACGGCGAAGGCGGCTAAAAATACTACTAAACCGATATAAGTGGAATCTCTAACTAACCCGCGGAGCATTCCCGTAACCTCTTCTTTAAGAATAGATACCTGTAAAAGCCCACCATCATCTAAAGATAACTCCACGGTTATCAAATCTTCTGAAGTTAAGTGGTTAGGCATTGTATCTGCAATAACATTCCCGGCGGAATCAACTATTCTAATTAGACGATTGCTTGCCTCGCCTAAAGTGACCATTCTTTCTTCTAACTCTGAGGGAAGCGTCTCCTCGCGTATGTATGTCTCTTTAAGGGTNATTTTGATTATTTGCGCATCAGAAAGAAGATCGTCACTTGTCCTTTGCTCCAAAGTCACCAAAGCAAAGCGGGCGACAAAAAATGTGGTAACCCCAACAGTAAGTAAGGTTACCACCAATGCTAGTATTGTTAACTTGAAAAGTAATGGCCTTGTAAAGCCCCTTTTCTTCAAGTTAGTTCCCCCTTAACTTATAACCTACCCCGTGAATAGTTTCAATACGTGTTTCGCCTTCAGGGCCTAACTTACGACGCAGATGGCGAATATGGACATCAACTGTGCGAGTTTCGCCTTCATACTCATAGCCCCAAACCTTTTGTAGCAAAATCTCGCGAGTTAAAACTTTCCCTATATTTTGCATGAAGATAAGTAGTAAATCAAACTCTTTGCGTGTCAACTCGATGGATTGATCTTGGACTTTAACCTCTCTAGTATCNACTTGCAAGAAGATATTTCCTACNTTNAATTCATTTTCATCATGAGTTTCTTGTCCACTAGCACGGCGTAAGACCGCTTTAATTCTAGCCACAAGTTCTAAGGGACTAAAGGGCTTTGTGATATAGTCATCAGCACCGAGCTCTAAACCTAGAACCCTTTCTAACTCTGTTTCTTTAGCCGTAAGCATGATAATGGGCACATTACTAGAACGACGAATTTCTTTGCACACATCATAGCCATCCTTACCCGGAAGCATCAAATCTAGGACGATTAAATCCGGGCGATAGGACTCAAACTTTTCTAAAGCAGCAATCCCATCACTTGCAACGTCCGTCTCGAAACCTGCCTGCTCAAGATTAAACCGAATTAATTCCTGAATGGAGGCTTCGTCATCAACAATCAATACTTTTTGTTTTAGCAAATCCATCACCCCATCTTGATTAGTAAGTGAATCCGTCTAACTCTGCCGGGCTCGGGTCATCTCCTACGATTCTGACGATGAAATAGTGGGGCAAACAAACTATGACTTGTCCCTTATGTTGCCTCCAACCTGTGTTCACACACAGCAAATCGGGGCAATCTGCCTCAGCTACGCGTACTTGTCCACCTTTAATCTCTATTGTATTAAACCCATGTTTGGTTTCAAATCTTAACGGAGCCATGTCCTCAGCAAGTTCGAATTCTCCGACCACTTGGCCTTCGACTTCTACAACCACCTTAGTTGCCGGACTGCGACGAGGTACTACCACCTGATTATAAAATACGGCAAAAGCACCAATAATTACTAATACGACAACTAAAACGAAATCCCCTTTAACTTTTTCTTTAAATCTCATTAATAACAACTCCGAAGATGGGATGTGGCGGAAGGGGTGGGATTTGAACCCACGGAGGGCGCAAACCCTCGACGGTTTTCAAGACCGCTCCATTCGTCCACTCTGGCACCCTTCCGTAACTTGCTACATTATATCGTAATTTTACGTTCTTAACAAGCACCTATTTTTTAGAAGTGATCTTTTCTAATCCTCCCATGTAAGGACGTAACACTTCAGGAACAATAACAGACCCATCTTCTTGCTGGTAATTTTCGAGAATAGCCGCTAGACAGCGACCAATGGCAATACCCGATCCATTAAGGGTATGCACAAATTCGGGCCTGGATCCTTTTTCTCTTCTGAAACGGATATTGGCTCTACGGGCTTGGAAATCTTCGAAATTACTGCAAGATGAAATCTCAACATAGCGCCCATAACTTGGCATCCAGACTTCCGGATCATATTTCTTCGCGGCTGTAAATCCAAGATCCGCTGTGCACATTTGCGAAACTCTATAAGGTAACCCCAATTTTTGCAGAACTTTTTCAGCATCATTAGTCAGCTTTTCCAGCTCATCGTAGGAGTTTTCAGGAGCGACAAACTTAACCAATTCCACCTTGTTAAATTGGTGGGTCCGGACTAAACCTCTGGTATCGCGACCATGTGAACCGGCTTCCGAACGGAAACAAGCAGAGTAAGCCACATGGTAGATTGGTAAATCATCCATGCTTAATATTTCATCTCGATATAGATTCGTTACGGGAACTTCAGCCGTTGGAATTAGGAAATAATCTAATCCTTCGAGCTTAAACATATCTTCGGCAAATTTGGGCAGTTGACCCGTTCCCGTTGCACTAGCTTTATTAACCATAAATGGAGGAAAAACCTCCGTATAACCGTGCTCATCGGAGTGCAAGTCGAGCATAAAGTTGATTAATGCCCTTTCTAACCGGGCGCCGGCACCTTTTAAGAAATTAAAGCGAGAGCCCGTAACTTTACTTGCCCTTTCGAAGTCGAGAATATCAAGATTTGTACCTAACTCCCAATGGGGTAAGGGTTGAAAGGAAAACTCGGTTTGTTCGCCCCAACGCCTAATTTCTTTATTATCTTCTTCGCTTGTACCTTCATGAACTGATTCATGGGGCATATTGGGAATTCGTAATAATATATCCATAATCTCCGCATCTAGATCTCGAAGCTCATCATCGAAATCCTTAATCTTTTGGGAAACAACCTTCATTTCATCAATGAGCGGCTGTGCGTCTTGTTTATTCCTTCTTAAGTCGGCAACTTGATCTGATACTTCATTACGTTGTGCTTTAAGCTTTTCCACTTCTGTCAGCATACTACGGCGTTTTTCATCTAAGGATAATAAGACATCTAGAGAAGCATCTTCTCCTGTTTTACGCAATGCCTCGCGAACTTTGTCCGGATTTTGGCGAATCATTCTCAGATCTAGCATCTTTATCTCCCTTTCAAAATAAAATTAAAAATCTCGTCTCTGAACTCGAAAGCTCAGGGACGAGATATTCCCGCGTTGCCACCCTGTTTAATCGTCTTTTATAAAAGACCAATTCTCTTCATTAGTATTTATTTGTAAGATTAGCTCGGGAGTTGGATCCTTAGTCGACTGGCTGATTCTCACCTTCCATCAGCTCTCTGAAAGCAATCTAAACTAAATATGCTCCTTCATCACTTATGAATTACAAGTTATTATATCATTAATTTTTTAGAAAAGCAAGTCCTTAGCGCGATCTTCTTGATTTAGATTTGGGTATAAGATCTTTTGCTGCTATTTTGTGCTCGCTAGTATTCTGCACCATTAAGAACAAGAACAATAACCCGGCACCCCGCATTACTGTGGAAAGTAGGAAAATGGGGCGCAGACCAAAGACTTCAGCAGCAAAGCCTCCAAGTAATGGTCCTACAGCGGTTGACACACCCATAACAGTATTATATGCGCTTACATAAAGCGTGCGATCATCATCTGGAGTTATTTCCAGTAGCATATTGAAAGCAGCAAGGTTATATCCTCCCCAAGCAAAACCGTTCACGAAATAAATAATTATGGGAAACCAGAGATTAGGGGAAATTGACCAAAGTAAAGGTACTGCAACTACCCCTAGACCGGAAAAAGTCAGTACAGCTTTTTGACCAAATTTATCGGCTAAACGCCCCCAGTAACGTTGAAAGAAAACTTGAGTCGCGATATTAACAGCGGTGAAAATAGCCCACGATCCTACTTTTCCACCTTGAACATCAACAAAATACACAGGGAAAAGGGAGCTTGCAAAAGATACGCCAAAGTTCCATATTAGTGCGCTTTTAGCGTAATTCATAAATTGCTTGTCCGTTTTAGCCACGGCCCAAAACGCACTGAGTTTTTGACCGATTGTATCAGTGGAAACGGGTTTAGCTTTAGACGCACTTTGGTCAAAGGGTATCTTGGTGAATATAACAATTGACGTAAGCCCGGAGATTGTCGCCAGTGTAAATATGAGATGATAGTTTCTCGGATAATCGACCCTGAGTAATATGGTTGCAACTATAGTGGCGGCAAAGGCACAAATATTTATAACTACATTTCGATTGGCATAATAACGACCGCGAATTGATTGCGGAACCAAATCGGCTTGGAGCGCCGTCCAAGCGGGNACACCAAGATTAGCGGTGAGAATCCTAAATGCCGCTAAAAAAATNACTACTGAAACGCGATATTCCGCGGGAAATAGAAATGGTAAAAATGCTAGAACGATCCAAGTTGAACGTGATAAATAACCTCCCACAATGGGTAAGGTGCGTTTGTCTTTCATCCGCTCTGACCATAAGCCCGCGGGTATCTGGAAAATGTTCCCCAAGAAATTTGGCAGGGCCGTAAGCATACCGATCTGCGAGGGTGTGGCACCTAAGGCTAAGGCGAAAAGGCTTAGATATGGAGCGGCTAAATTATCTGCTGCCACCGCAAAAGCGCCTTCCACCGTGTTTAACTTCATTGCTTTTTTAGTTTCTGGTTTATATGCACCGGAAGCCGGAAACAACTGCGCTTCCTCCTTCTTACCCTACTTTATCTAGGGATAAAGAGGGTATTTTTCTGTTAGTATGGCAATAGCTTGGCGAATTTCGGCGTGGGCCTTTTCCCCATCTTCCAACGCCTTGGCTATTAAGCCACCGATTGTTTTCATGTCTTCAGTTCCCATACCTCTTGTGGTAAGCGCTGCCGTACCCAAGCGAATTCCACTGGTCACAAAAGGACTTTCTTGATCAAAAGGAATAGTGTTTTTATTTACTGTAATGCCCAGTGCATCAAGGACAGCTTCGGCATCTTTTCCACTATATCCCTTAGCTTTTACATTTACTAATAATAGGTGATTATCTGTTCCTCCGGAAACCAAAGGATAACCCGCATCGTGCAACGCTTCTCCCAATGCTTTCGCATTGTCGATAACCCGTTGCTGATAGTCCTTAAATTCCGGTTGAAGAGCTTCTTTAAAAGCTACCGCCTTCGCGGCAATTACGTGCATCAAAGGACCGCCTTGCATACCGGGGAAAACCGCTTTATCGATGGCTCTGGCATTTTCGGATTTAGTTAAGATCATTCCACCTCTTGGTCCCCTTAGGGTCTTATGGGTTGTGGTGGTAACGTAATCTGCATAAGGAACGGGGTTAGGATGTAGCCCTGTGGCAACTAAACCCGCNATATGGGCCATATCAACCAAAAGTATAGCACCTACTTCATCTGCCACTTCCCTAAAAATCTTAAAATCAATAATTCTCGGATAGGCTGAAGCACCGGCAATAATCATTTGAGGACGATGTTTCAAAGCCAGTTCTCTCATTTGATCGTAATCCAGTAGCTCAGTATCCTTTTTCACTCCATAATGCACAACATTAAACCAAGAACCTGACAAATTCACCGGACTTCCATGTGTGAGGTGCCCCCCATGGCTTAAATCCATGCCTAAAATTGTATCACCTGGTTTTAAAGTTGNAAAAAAGACCGCTTGNTTAGCTTGTGATCCTGAATGTGTTTGTACATTAACATGCTCAGCACCGAAGAGCTTCTTGGCCCTTTCGATTGCTAAGTTTTCCGCCATGTCCACTATCTCGCATCCACCATAATAACGTCTACCGGGATAGCCTTCTGCATATTTATTGGTAAGCTGACTTCCCATGGCATTTAGTACTGCTAGACTAACAAAGTTTTCGGAAGCGATTAATTCAAGATTCTCATTTTGCCTCTTAGTCTCCATCCGGATAACTTCCGCGATTTCCGGATCTACTTTACTAAGATATTCAGACATAGNAATTCTCCTCTCGGTCTTAAAAAATTTAATTAAATTGGAGTGATCTTATGACCACTGAATTCAGGATTTTGATAACTATGGCTCTTTTACGCCTATTGGCCGGTACCATAGAAATTACAGCCGGTTTACTCATGCTTAAATTCGGAAAAGTACAAACTGCCCTAAAAATCAATGGGGCATTGGGTCTAATCGGACCCATAATTCTTACCTTAGTGGGCACACTTGGCCTTATAGGCATAAGATATCAATTATCATGGTCTAGACTTGNCCTTACGGCCTTAGGCGTGATTTTTATATTCTTAGGCACCCGCTAACTTAAGGGTAAATTCTATTGATTAAACGGGCAAAGGGTATGGATTCACGTAGATGGGGTAGACCGCAGATCCAAGCCACAGCTCTTTCTAATCCCATGCCAAAACCCGAATGGGGCACTGTTCCNTACTTACGAAGATCAATATACCACGCATAAGCTTCTTCAGGCAATTTGTGCTCTTTAATCCTTTGCATTAGAAGTTCAGGATCGGAGATCCGTTCTCCTCCACCAATTATTTCACCATAGCCCTCGGGAGCCAAAAGATCACTACCTAACACTACTTCCGGTCGCTGTGGATCCGGCTTCATATAAAAGGCTTTGATTTCCGTNGGATANCGGTGNACAAAGACCGGTCGATCAAATTTACTAGCTATAATAGTTTCGTCTCCACCACCAAGATCTTCACCCCAGCTTATTTCCACATCATTTTCCTTTAAAATATCTAGGGCTTCATCGTAAGATATGCGGGGGAAGGGGGTTTTAATAGCCTCCAATTTACTAATATCCCGCTCTAATATTTCAAGCTCTTTTCGGCAGTGTTTTAAAACTCGCTGTATAATATAGCACACATATTCTTCTTGTAGTTCCATATTATCGTCAATATCATTAAATGCTACTTCAGGTTCGATCATCCAAAACTCCATTAAGTGCCTGCGGGTTTTAGATTTTTCGGCCCTAAAGGTTGGTCCAAAACAATATACTTTGCCGAAGGCCATTGCGGCTGCTTCCATATATAGTTGTCCACTTTGCGACAGATAGGCCTTATCGTCAAAGTAGTCTGTTTCAAAAAGTGTTGAGGTACCTTCGCATGCCGAGGGAGTTAAGATAGGTGCGTCAATAAGCACAAAATCACGCTGGTCAAAGAATTCCCTCGATGCCTTAATAACCTCATTACGCACAATCATTACCGCGTGCTGCTTTTGGGAGCGAAGCCATAAGTGACGTCGATCCATTAAATATTCCACACCATGTTCTTTGGGGGTAATGGGATATTCCTCAGCTATTTGCAAGACTTCTATATCTGTTACCGTAAGTTCGTAGCCGCTCATTGAGCGTTCATCTGCACGAACTACGCCTTTCACAATCAGGGAAGATTCTTGGGTAAGGGATTTTGCTGCCTCAAACACCTGAGGTTTGACTTCACTTTTAACAACGACTCCCTGAATCATATCTGTACCATCGCGAATAATCAAGAATTGGATTTTACCACTAGATCGCTTGTTGTATAACCAACCCCTAATTTCAACTTCTTCGTTAACATGCTCGCCGACTTTATTGAGGTACACGCGTGCCATTAGTAGTTTCCTCCTAGCCTTATTCTTTGGTCATTTCTTTATATAATTGTTGTAAAATCAAAGCGTCATCTTCTAATATGGGGCTTTCGCAAGTTATCCAGCCTTTTACATTTTGATCTACCAAGGCGCGAAGAACGTCTTCATATTTAAGTTCGGTTTCTTCAAAAGGCAAATGATGTTTTTCACCTCGAGGACCATACTCTATGCCCGACAAGTGAATATGCTGCTCTTGCAAAGCCTGTGGACCTAATTTATCTCGAACCAAATTAAGGGCTTCTACAAATTGCTCGTAAGAGTTAAANTCCCCAATGCTACGAGCATAGAGATGGGAAAAATCTATGCAAGGGTAAACACCGGGAAGATCACTTCCTAAACGAACCAGTTCTTCTAAGGTACCAAATTGCGTGAGTCCACCGGTGGTCTCCGGACTTAATCTAATGTCGATGTCCTCTTGCTCCAACTGTTTAAGCAAATCGGTCATGCCTTCAGCTACTTTTTCGTAAACCACTTCGTGGTCATCATCGTGATAATATGCGGCGTGAAAAGTAACACTTTTGGCACCTGCCCAAGCACCTGCTGTGGCCGCCTGAATGATTCGCTTTTTACTTGCCTCTATCTTTTCCGGCTCCCGCGAATTTAAGTTGACGTAATAGGGGGCATGAACTGTTAAAGATATATCGTGATCTTTTGCTAGTTGTCCCAAATTTCGAGCCGTCTCTTCGCCCATTCTAACGCCTCTTACAAATTCAATTTCCATATGCTTCAGACCCAATTCAGCCAAACGCTCAATGGCATTAAGACTATTTCGCGGCTTGGTCGAAGCGGGTATGCCGGCGGTACCTATTCTTAAAGCGCTCATTTTCCCTAGTTATCCTGCCCGGGAATGAGGATTCTCTTTTTGGGAACTTCTAATTTTGGCTCTTCTTCCTCTTCATCTTCGTCTTCGTCCGCCACGTCGAGAATTTTGGACAAGATATCGTTAACCTGCATCATTAAGCCACTAAAGGCAAACTCTGCCTCAAACAGTTCGCGAATATAAGGGTTTATGGATATAACTCCGAAAAGCTTTTGAAGTTCTCCTTCTTGCTCGGGAGTTATGGGGTTCCCCTCCATCTGCTGCTGCTGTAGCTCTCCCTGCTTTTCTTGAAAATCCCTTAACATTACTTTGGCGGCTTCGTGGTTTTTTATCTGATCTCGACTATTAATCAGTCGCTTATACTCAGGACTATTCATGATGGCATTTGCCAAATCTTCTGCTTTCTTTTGAACACCCATTATATTACCTCCTCTTGTTATACATTGAAACGAAACTCAATAACGTCTCCGTCTTGTACAATATAGTCTTTCCCCTCTAAACGGAAGAGACCTTTTTCTTTAACCGTTTGCATGTTGCCATGTTTGACCAGATCGTCGTAGGAGACTACTTCTGCCCGTATAAATCCCCTTTCAATATCTGAATGTATTTTTCCTGCGGCGCGCCTAGCAGAATCACCTTTAGTGATTGTCCACGAATGAACTTCCCTTTCGCCCGCGGTAAAATAAGATATTAATCCTAGGTGGGAATATACGGTGCGAGCAATTCTGGAGATCCCCGAATCAGTAATCCCCAATTCTTCCATGAAGAGCTTTGCATCTTCCGGGTCGAGTTGGGAGATCTCCCGCTCAATTTGTGCACTGACCTGTATAAGGGGAATTCCCATCCTATCTAGGGTTTCTTGCAATTCTGTTTTTTGAGGGTATTCGCCTGTAAGCATTTGTTCTTCATCAAGATTCACCGCAACAATTAGTGGTTTGAGAGTTAAAAAGTCGTAGGTGCGGACAATTTTCTCCTCTTCCGGTTCCAATTCCAGTTGACGCAAAGGTAAATCTTGCTCAAGTGTTTCATGACATTTCTTTAATACATCTAGCTCTTGCCCAGCTTGTGGGTTTTTAGCCCTTTGCTTTGCAATATTCTCCATGCGAGTTTCTAATAAACTCCAGTCCGCCAACAGCAATTCTTGCTGAATATCATTAAAATCTCCAAATGGTTGAATGCCGTCAAAAGATGGTACAATATCCGAATCGAAAGCTCTTGTCACTAGAACAATGGCATCAACATCACTTATTGATCGAAGAAAGCTTCTACCATTAGAATTTTGACCCGAAACAAATCCAGGTACGTCTAAAAAATCGATTGTGGAATATACAGTCTTAAGCGGTTTATGCAAGTTGGCCAAAATCTCCATACGAGGATCGGGTATTTTACCCACTGCCACTTGGGTTTTGTTGCTTGAGTCACATTCGTGATTAGTTAATAACTGAAAAAGCGTACTTTTCCCACTTTGGGGTCTACCGATTATTCCTATTTTCAAGTCTCTTGTTCCTCCAATTGCATCTCGTGCAAAGTTATTCAAACATCATTGTATCACAGTTAAAAAAGAAAAACATCTGCAATAATCAAGAAAACCGGTCTGGAAAACCAAACCGGTTTAATCTAATCGATTTAGCTTAACATGAATCGTTGCAGAAGATTCTCCAATCTTAGGTTAACTACCGATAGCCTTCTGATACGGCAAAATCTAACTTAACCTAAAATGTTCAACTAACTCTCTCAACTTAGTACCCATATTAGTTAGTTCTTGCGACGAACTAGCCACCTCAGCGATGGATGCGGCCTGCTCCTCTGTGGCACTGGCTATCTCATGTCCTCCTATGTTCGNTTGCTCTAGGCCCGAACTAATAGCTTGAACTGATTCTAGCATACCTTCCACATCTGAAAGAATACTTTGCAGTATCTTACCGCTTTGATCAACACTTTCAGATACTCTGGCCGTATGATCTGCACCCTCGTTCATGCCNGTGACCGCAGTCGAAATGCCATTTTGAATTTGTCCGATTAAATTAGCTATCTCTGTAGTTGCATGTGAAGATTGCTCAGCTAAATGCCGCACTTCTTCGGCCACAACTGCAAAGCCGCGACCATGTTCTCCTGCTCTAGCCGCTTCAATAGCAGCATTTAAAGCCAGAAGATTAGTTTGTTCAGCAATTTCATTAATTACGCTGACAATGTTACCAATTTGATTAGAGAGCTTGCCCAGTTCGGAAATTTCTTCGGCTAAAGATTTAGTATTATTTTGCAAAAAGTCTACTTCATTGATTATGTCTTCTATTGCAACCGTACCTTCTGAAGATTTGTCGGAAATTTCGCGGGCATGATTAGTCAAATTTTGAGCATTATTGTTCATTAGATCTAATGCACTGGAAAATTCATTTGAAGTACTTGCCACTTCTTCGATGGACGCGCTTACTTCTTCCGCTGCCGCTGCTAACTCCTGGCTTGTCCCGGCAAGTTCGTTTGTTGTGTTATTTACCAAAATCATTGCATTTCTAATACTTTCAATGGTTGTATCTAAAGCCGCCGCCACTCTGCCGACTTCATCCTTGCTCCTAACTTCGGTGGTATTTCTCGTTAAATCGCCTGTAGCCACTGCTTCTATTACATCTTGTACCTTTTCTAGGGGGTTTGAAATCTGCACTGCCAACACTATTCCCACAGAGATCCCAATAAGCACAAAAATAAGTCCGACTAATAGCAAGAAGTTTCTTAACGTTACAATATTAGTTAGGATATCGCTTTCCATTGCCCCAATGGCGAGCATCCAATTTGTAGAGGGAATGGGAGTCAAACCAACGATGTTTTTAGATTGATCTTCCGAAAAACGCACAATGCCCCTGTTAGTAGTTCCAAAGTCTTTGAGTGCGCTCCCGAGATTGCTGGTACTACCTTCAAAAAGATTGTATTGGTCCAAAACCAAACTAGGATCGGGGTTAGCGTACATGGTGCCATCGGGGTGAAATATGAAGGCCCACCCGTTTTCGCCGAAGCCTAAGCGACTAACAATATTACTTAATTCAAGACCGTCGCGCCTACCAAAAAGCACACCCACTACTTGTCCATTGCGTTTAATGGGCACCGCATACATCATAACAATTGTATTAGTAACTCTACTAACAATTAGATCGGAAACCGCCCTGTTACCTGCAAAAGCCTTGATTATATAATCTCTATCACCGAGTTGGGCAATTGTTCCATCGCTATACCTAGCCAAACCGGTACGATCAACAACGCCTAAAGCCAAAAACTGTGTTAGACGTTCCTCTTCACTATGAATAACGGGTTCTTGTTGTCTCCAATCCATACTTTGCATCTCGGTTCTGGCAGCGATTGTTTCCAATATATTAAGTTGTGCATCAAAGCGACTCTCCAAATAACGACTGCCTTCTTCTGCCTGCAATCTAATTGCCTGCTCCACCTCGCTCACAACTGCAGAAGAACCTTGATTGTAAGCTAAAAAGCCCCAAACCTAAGGACATCAAAAATACTAATAAACCAACGTAAATAGATATTTTCAACTTAAGACTTTTCACAATCCCACCTCCATTAATTTTAGATCTAGATATAGCAAATCCAGTAAAGGTTTTCATTTTACTAGCATTATTGCATTTCCTAATTATTTTCTTTTAAAAGATCGCGTATTTCCATTAATAGCTTTTCTTGAGCTGATGGCTCCACTACCACCGGCACTTTTGGTTTTTCTTCTACCGGTTCTTCTTCTTTACGTTTGAGATTATTCAAGGTGCGAATGGCCATGAAGATACTGAAGGAAATAACCAAAAAGTCCAACACATTTTGTAAAAATGCTCCGTAAGTAACGGCAAGCGCAGGAGCCGTCTCCGTTGCTTCTCTAACTACTATTTTTAGTGCAGTTAGATCCACCCTACCCACAACTAAACCTAGAAGGGGCATGATCAAATCATTCACCAAAGATGTGACGATTTTACTAAAAGCTCCACCAACAACCACACCTACGGCTAAATCAACAACATTACCACGCAACGCAAATTTTTTAAATTCCTTTAGCAATACAATTCCTCGATCCTAGTTTTGATTATATGATTATTCGAATATTCTATGTTGAGACTATGTTTACCTTCCAAAATTAAGGAATTTATTCAGATCTATAATAAATATATGCATTCTTCCGCCTTAAGTAGTATGGTAGTTTAATCTCCCCCATGGTAGAATTATCTTAAAGCTAAAGATAGGTGGATTGATGAATGAAAAACTTACGTGTCTTAATGGAGACGTATCGGTATTTATTGAAAATCCTTATGCAAAACGCACCGTTCATTGTAATTTTCGTCTTTATATTATCATTAATATCCGGTTTGCTTACACCTCTTAGCGTTTTCGTCAATAGCGAAATTCTCAATATCGGACTAGAAATAGCGGCGCAACAAAAGGAATATACGACACTTCTACCCCTTTTAGGTCTTTTTCTATTTTCTGCTCTAGCCCCCAACCTAATCTCCATGTTCATTTGGGGAATTGCAGAACCAAGATCCATGCTTGTACTTAGATCAGCTTTTAGAAGTGAGATGCTTCAAAAACTAAAAAGAATGAAATACGAACATCTCGAAAGCGAAAAGTCCATGGAAATCATTGATAAGGCTTATACTAGAGCAGAAAATTCTGCCCGCCATCTTTTTCCCATGTATATAAATATGACTGTACAATCTTTGGTGGCGTCTATGGGATCATTACTTATTTTGATGTCAATCAAGTGGTGGTTAATTTTCCCCATTTTATTGCCCTTCGCTTTAGAAACTATCCTCGCTAACAGAAGTAATTACAATATCTATGTGGAGCTTGAATCGTACTGGCAAAGGGAAAAAGAATATGGAATTCTACAAGGTATCTTGCAAAACCGCGATTTCGTTAGGGAAAATAGACTTAATCAAGCTTCCGATTATTTGATAGATACGTATAAAAATCGCTTCAACTCGCGGAACAGATCATATGAAAAGTTTTTCTTCAAGAATCTACGTAAAATTTTTCTCTCATCAAATATCTCCAGAATAGCCATCCTCGGCAACGCGCTTATTCTACTTATTTTATATACCAAGGGGCAAATGAGCACCGGATTGTTTGTGGCAACTTCTTTAATGATCTTTACTTCTCTCTACGATCAACTTGGGGGCTGTGTATTCATCTTTAAATGGGGGCATTACCATGCAAACTTTTTTAACTACTATGGACAATATTTTGACCTTTCGGAGGATTTAAATACAGAAAGCGAAGCGAAATTTAAAAGCATTGACATCGAATTCAAGGATGTTTGGTTTCGCTATCCGGGTACAGATCGCGATGTGTTAAAAGGGGTAAGTTTCCATATTAAAGATGGAGAAAAAGTATCTATCGTGGGCAAAAACGGTGAGGGTAAAAGCACAATAATCAAATTACTATTGGGCTTGTTTACTCCTGATCNAGGCGAAATATTGATTGGGGGCGTACCATTAACTAATCTAAGTCTTGAACAGAAGATAAATTTATTCGGCACGGTATTTCAAGACTTCAACCGTTTTAATCTTACTTTAAGAGAAAACATAGTTATTGGTGATCTAACGCACGAAAATGATGGGGCAAAATTAGCCGATGCTTTAAAAAAATCAAAGCTAGATGAAACCATTGCAAATCTAGTTGATAAAGAGCAAACGCTCCTCGGTAAGGAGTTTGAAGGAGGTACGGATTTATCGGGAGGTCAATGGCAAAGAATCGCCATGGCACGGGCCTTATATGGCGATAAACCGATTCTTATACTTGACGAGCCAACAAGCCAGCTAGACCCCATGGCCGAAAGTGCACTTTATAGTGAGTTTGCTGATATCGTCCGCAATAAAACGGCTTTATTTATTACCCATAGNCTCGGTTCTACCGCCATTACAGACAAGATTATTGTTATTTCAGATGGTGTTGTTATTCAAACGGGTACGCACCGAGAACTTCTTGCACAAAGAGGCTTGTACGCCGAAATGTTTGAATCTCAAAAAAGTTGGTATAATCGCTCTGCCAAGGGGGTCGAGCGTTATGCATGATCAAAGCGTTTACATAGAAGAATCAATTAATGCCGAGAGCAAGCCAAAATTCAAACATTTGATCAAATTGTGGATCTTTGTTTTTTCCTCAGCTAAAACCATGAGTTTGGTGTTCTTAGGNCTAATGATTCTCTTATCTTTACTGCGACCGGTCGCAGCATTAGTTTGGGGGAAATATATAGACTTGGCCACATCTCATCTTCCCGGCGGAGAGCTACTACCCCTTGCGCTTTTATTATCGCTATATTTTTTGATTAATTTTCTAATTGGCATCCTCTTGCGCTATACGGAACGTTGGGAGGATATTGAGCGGCTTGATATTGTGCAAGCAAACCGCTTTCAAGAGCTGGTTANTTCCCGAGTATTAAGAAAGCTTTCCCACATTGACCCGGAATATTGGGAAGTTCCAAAAGTGAACGATTTAGCGGATCGAACCTTTCAGTTTATTTCTGATCGTTGGGGTGGTCTAAATAGAGGGGTTATGGTCCAAGGTTACTTTGTACTGGCTAAAGTTGTGTCTGTATTATCGATCGCGGCATCATTATATATTTTTAATCCTTGGCTCTGTTTGATCGTTTTACTTGCACCCTTACCTTCACTTTATACTCTTTTATTCTCCGAAAAACTTCGATTTAAGTTCGTTAAGGAGAATTCTCAGCTTTTGCGTCGTGCTAATTACTTTCAAAACGTCTTATTGAGAAATGGTGCTAAAGAAGTTAAAACTATGGGGCTTTTCGATTTTTTCTATACCAAGTGGAAAACCATTATGGATGAATACACCATCAAAGAAAAAAGGCTTTATCGAAATCAAACGATGATCAATATGCTCAATGGAATAATCACAAGTAGTGCTAATATTGGTGCTAACATATTAGCAATATCCCTCATGGCTAAAGGTGAGATTTCCCTCGGTGCCCTTGGTGCTAGCATGGCACTTATCTCAACCCTTTTAGGCGATACTTCTACCTTAATCGGCAGTGTTGCAACGTTTTTAAGCAAGAAAAATGAAGCTGCACTCTTCCACGACCTAATGGACTTGGAAGAACGACAAGGAAAACTTGAATGTGATGCCATGGAATCAATCGAAACCTTGAATCTCCAATATCGTTATCCGCTGAGCGAAAGATACGTTGTTGATGATGTTAGTCTTTCAATTACGAAAGGTGAAAAAATTGCTTTGGTCGGTGAAAACGGTGCAGGTAAGACTACTTTCGTTAAATTAATTACAGGTATACTTTCGCCCTCTAATGGTCGGTTACTAATAAATAATAAGGATGAAAAAATCCTTAACCTCGAAAGCAGGTTTGCCAAAATGAGCACTGTTTCGCAAACACCACCAAAGTATCACACCTTTACTGTGGCAGAAAACGTTTTTCTTGGAGACACATTACTACCAAGAGACGATTATGAGATCGGGCAAGCACTGGCCTTTTCCGGCCTAGATAATATGTCTCAAGAAACCCTGCTCGGTAAAGAAATCGGTGGAACCGAGCTTTCAGGCGGTGAATGGCAAAAGTTAGCCGTGGCANGGGCNGTATATCGCAATCGNGATTTTATAATTCTTGATGAACCCACAAGTAATCTCGACCCACTGGCGGAAACGGAGATCTTTGAAAAGTATATGGATCTTGCCAATGATAAAACGGTGGT
>JGI24708J26588_10001667_pt1 | contig 17456 bp, 18 predicted proteins | sample BioPla1DNA2_FD_26588 | JGI IMG/M metagenome (IMG submission 26588) | reverse complement strand
AATAGCAGAAGCTATGCTTTTTTACAGTCCGATTATTCTTCCTCTTTTCTATGACGGTAAAAAACTTCCACGCCACCGTTTTATTGTAATAGACTCACTCATCAAGGTTGTTTTAAGTGAGTCTATTCATCTGTTTATCTATCGGATTACCTGTAATGCCGTTTCTCAATATTTCCCTCCATTAAATACCCTCTTTAATGACATTTCCACTTGTCCCGAGAATCTGTTGCTGTGGTTTCACCACGTTCCTTGGTCGCATAAGATGAAAAGTGGGCATACTCTGTGGGAGGAACTTTGTTATCATTATGATCGGGGTGTGCAACAAGTCCGAGAATATCAAAAAGTATGGGATAAATTGGAATCTTATGTTGATTCTCAGCGTTTCAATGAGGTGCAATCGAAGTTGAAGATTCAAGCTCGTGATGCGGTTTGGTGGAAAGATGCTTGCCTGCTTTATTTTCAAACTTTCTCAAAGAAACCTATTCCCTATGATATAGAACGTCCCATCTATGAGTTAGAGGCATTGAAAAAGATCAAGTTGGATATGAAACATCATAATTAATGGGAACGAAATGAGCAATAAAAAAAGCGATTACTTTTTAGTAATCGCTTTTTTCTTGAGAGCGGAAGACGGGACTCAAACCCGCGACCCTCAGCTTGGAAGGCTAATGCTCTATCAACTGAGCTACTTCCGCAAAATTGTAGTGGGCAAAGATGGATTCGAACCACCGTAGGCGAAAGCCAGCAGATTTACAGTCTGCCCCATTTGTCCACTCTGGTATTTGCCCTACAATATGTTTTTGTTTACGTTTTCTCTCAAACGCGTTGCAAAGATAAAGCTATTTTTTTAAACTCCAACTATAATCAATCATTTTTATTGCAGTTATTGCACATTCATCTCCTTTATTCCCTAATTTTCCTCCTGCGCGATCTTCTGCTTGTTGCATAGTTAGGGTGGTTAACAATCCAAATATAACTGGAACATCACTTTCAATATTCATTTGAGTTAGTCCTTGTGTTACTCCAGAACATACATAATCAAAGTGAGGAGTATCACCTTGAATAACACATCCTAAAGCAATAACAGCATCTACATCAGTATATTCCAGTAATTGGTTAGCACCAAAAGTTAACTCAAAACTTCCAGGAACAGTTTTTATTAAAATGTTTTCATCAAGTGCATCATGTTTCTTCAGCGTCTCTATTGCCCCTTGAAGTAAAGCCCCTGTGATTTTTTTATTCCATTCTGACACTACAATACCAAATTTCATTTCTTTTGCACTAGGTACACTCGCTGGATTATAGTCTGATAAGTTTTGATAAGCTGTAGCCATAATTAGTTATTTTTTAAGAAGAGAAGCTTGTTCAATGTATTTATCAATATCCATAGCTTGGTATGAATTGAAGTATTTCTCTTTTATTTGAGTAAAAGCATGAATTGCTTTATCGTATTTAGNCTCTTTTATGAATATTATACCCGCTTGTTTTAGGAAAATAGGACTCAATGTATGATTGTCTGCATTTTTAGCAGCATTCATCAAATAAGAAGTTGCTTTATCTAAATCACCTAGCTCTGCATAGCAGTTTCCAATGGCTCCTAAAATAGAAGGTGCAACCATTTGATCTTTTGCTTTAAATTTATCTAGTGCTTTAATTGCCTCTTCAAAGTTTCCTAGATTTTGATGACAAATGCCTTTATATGCATAAGCTAGATTAGCAGCTTTAGTTCCTCCAAATTCATTGATAACATATTCAAATCCTTTGTATCCAATGCTATCCCCATCTAATGCTATTTGATACTCTCCCTTTTCTAAATACTCTTGTCCTTTAAATAGTGCAATTTGAGCATTTTTTTCACGAGGAGCAGAATATGCTTTGTGATAGGCTATAGCACCCCCAATAATTAGAATAAGTGCTATGATTCCACCAATCAAATAGTTTTTGTTTTTAATAATAAAAGCTTCCGAGCTTGTTAGTGCATCTTCTACAAGATGATCTTTTTGCTTATCTTTTGCCATTGTCTTATAATTTGTTTTTATTTAGCTTTATTTCAGTGAGCAAAAGTAGGTTTTTTATACATATAAAAGAAATTTCGTTCTATATTTTTATATAGGTTAGAGGAAACTATGAAAATCTTCCTATTTTTGTCTATTATAGCCGAATACAATATGCAGTTACAACGAATTTCTATTTTAAATTATAAAAACCTATCTCAAGTTGATCTTACTTTTTCAAGCAAACTAAATTGTTTTGTAGGAGAAAATGGTATGGGGAAAACGAATTTGCTCGACGCCATTTATTATTTATCCTTTTGTAAGAGTAATACCAACCCAATGGATTCTCAAAATATATTACATGATGAGGATTTTTTTATGATTCAAGGGTTTTATGAAACAATAACAGGTGATACGGAGGAAATTTATGCTGGTGTAAAACGCAGACAGAAAAAGCAATTTAAGAGAAATAAAAAAGAGTATGAGCGTCTTTCGGATCATATTGGATTTATTCCTCTAGTATTAGTTTCTCCTTCTGATTCTATTCTAATTGAAGGGGGGAGTAAAGAGCGAAGAAAGTTTATGGATGTTGTCATATCACAATATGATAAAGAGTATTTAGAGGCCCTAATAAGGTATAATAAAGCATTAGAGCAACGCAATGCATTATTAAAGAGTGAGGTCCCTGTTGAACCTGAGTTATTGTTAGTTTGGGAAGAAGCAATGGCTCAGTATGGCACTATGGTTCATAATAAGAGGGCTGAGTTTATTAAAGCTTTTATCCCCATCTTTCAATCGTATTATTCTATTATTTCACAAGAAAAAGAAGAAGTGAAATTATCTTATGAATCACATGCCACAGGTAAGAATTTACTTCATGAAATAAAAAGTAGTAGATCGCGAGATCAAATCATGGGGTATTCTTTAGTCGGTATTCATAGAGATGATTTATTGATGGAACTAGGAGAGTTTCCAATAAAAAGAGAGGGTTCTCAAGGACAGAATAAAACCTATCTGATAGCCTTAAAGCTAGCGCAGTTTGATTTTCTAAAAAAGAAAGATGCAGTGCAACCCTTATTGTTGCTTGATGATATTTTTGATAAGTTGGACTCTGCTCGTGTATCACAAATTGTTAATTTAGTATCAGGGGATGGATTTGGTCAAATTTTTATTACCGATACTAATCGTCAGCATTTAGATAAAATATTATTGGGCTCTAATGCAAATTATGAAATGTTTTCAGTTCATAATGGAACGGTAAAAAAAGTAAGTAATGAGAAGGAATAATGCAGAGTCAATAGGAGATTTAATTCGTAAGTATTTACGACACGAAGGACTAGAAACCCCTCTCAATGAAAAGCGATTAATAGATGCTTGGAGTGAAATACTAGGACCTTCTATCGCCTCATACACCCGTAATATTTACATCAGAAATCAAATACTTTACGTTCAACTCAACTCTGCGCCTTTGCGTCAAGAGTTAATGATGGGACGCGAAAAATTGGTGCGCAGTTTAAATAAACATGTAGGGGCTACTGTAATAACTAATATTATTTTTAGATGATTCTTTTATAGTATCATTCTAAATCTTCCTTTTGTGTATAAAAAAGAATGAGTTTTTCAATAGCATTGTTGCAGACAGGACAAAATGCATCTGCACTATTACTTTTCATTCTGCAATCTATTGCTGGTCTATACATTTTATGAGTTCTATATTTCGCTCCCTCATATACTCCTAAGGGGTATTGAGCACTATTTTCGATAGGTGTTGGGATAGGTGTTTTTGGCTTAAGCAAAGATTTCCACTTGGAATCAAAATCAACAAGATTTGTTACATTTTGTTCCCATGGTTCTACATCCAGCGGATTCTCTTCAGTATAAATATCTTCATCTTCATAAAAGTATTCATCTGCTAATCCAGCAAAGCTATGACCAAACTCATGTACTACAACTGGAGCAAAAGCTGGATGTTTAGATGTAGTTAGTGTGAAACTATTAAATATACCTCCACCACCATATTGCTCTGTATTTGCTAATATGATAATGTGTTCGTAAGGTATCCCATTTAGTGCATCATGGATTGACTTCACTCTTTTTGTTGTAAGATATCTATCAGAATAAAAGGTGTCAAAATGTGAATTAAAGGCTGTGTTTATCCATTTATTTTGTTTTGGAATACTTACTCCACTCTCTTTTGATGGTGACGCTACTGCCACAACATTAAATTTGTGCTGTAATGACTTAAAGGGTTCATGTTGAAAAATACTTTGAACTGCTTTTGTGGCATCTTGATAAAAAACCTCTTGTTCTTCTACAGTGTAACCTTCAGCTAATATAGCGATATCAATACACTCCTCTGGAGTTCCATTGTGTATTAAATAACGATATGAATTTTGTGTTTTTTTATTTTCTCGAATGAGAATATCACAAGGGTCAATAATATGTGTCAGCTCTACTTGTGATAACTTGTTTAGTGAAAAAAGTTTTACCGTTATTTCCACCTTATTTTTAGGATAGGGCATTAACAGAGTGTGTTCAAATCCTTTTGAGCATATTGTAGATTCTGGTGTTTCTAACCATTCATGAAATAGAGATGAAAAAGTGGTTTTATAAATCACTTTTTGTGTTGTTTTATCTTTCATTGTTAGTTCACCATCACCTGCTAAAGGAAACCAATTGAGGTTGTTGTGTCTTCCAGCCCAACCTGAGTTACATGAGATCTCATCAATAACGATATGTTGAGATGATGTGTTGCCTGACCATATATAATCAATCCGAAGTGTTTTATCTAAAAAAAACTCAGAAAAAGATTGTGCTAGGACTGTGCTAGATAATAGAAGAAAGAGTAAAAATGAAGTAATAAATTTCATATCCTAGTGAATATAAACACATAAAATACAATAATACAGAAAACTGGTTGAAAAGCGATATAATAATGTAAATAAATGTTTACTCTCATAAAAAAAAACCTACTTTTGAAGTGGATAAACGATAATATTTCTGTTTTATCTGTTTTTAATGTATATTTTTGTACTAAAATTAGAGTAATTATTAGAAACTAATAGAATTATAGAATTATGGGACATCATCAGTTGGATAAATTAGATGAGAAAATCTTAAAAATGGTATCGGAAAATGCTAGAGTACCATTCTTGGAGATTGCTCGTGAATGTAATGTGTCGGGAGCTGCAATTCATCAAAGGATGCAAAAGCTTACAAATCTGGGTGTTGTGAAGGGTTCTGAGTATATTTTAGACCCTGAAACAATAGGTTTTGATACTTGTGCATATGTTGGCTTATATCTAAAAGACCCAAAGTCTTTTGATAAAGTTGTGGAAGAATTAAAGAAAATACCTGAAGTGGTAGAGTGTCATTTTATAACAGGTCAGTTTGACATTTTCATCAAACTCTATGCTACAAACAATCATAATTTAATGAATATTATTCACACTAAATTACAGCCACTAGGGTTAACTCGTACGGAAACTTTAATATCCTTCTATGAAGTATTTAAAAGACAAGTTCCTGTAGAAATTGATTCTGATAAGTAATAGAAGAGGTATTTAATTTTTTACTTTAAGGTAGGTTGCAAAGGAATAGTCGCAAGAGTGCTTATCATCTTTAGTATGATCTTTGCAATCTACTTTTTCCCATTGGCTATAATCAATTTTTGGAAAGTATACATCTACATTTTTAGCCTCACTGTGAATGTAAGTTAATCGCAACTCATTAGCTAGTTTAATTGCCTTTTTGTATACACTATATCCCCCCATCACATAAACTTTCTCGTCTTTTTTACAATTTTCTAAAGCTTCTTCTAAAGAGGAGTAAACTTCTGCACCTGGACAATCTAATTCTTTATTTGAAGACAACACAATATTCCGTCTATTAGGGAGTGCTCCTTTAGGTAAGGATTCATAAGTTTTTCTTCCCATTAAAACAGTATGGTTCGTTGTTAACTCTTTAAAATATTTTAAGTCATTAGGTAGATAAAAAAGCAAGTCATTTTGGTAACCTATTCCATTATTCTTGTCAATTGCTGCTATAATAATAAGGTATGGCATATTTTTATTTTATTAAATTGAAACTTTTCCTGGAATATGTGGGTACGGATTATAATCAACTAGTTCAAAATCCTCATAGGTAAAATCAAAAATAGATTGAACACTAGGATTTATTTTCATTTTGGGTAACTCTCTCGGTATACGCGTCAATTGAAGTTTTACTTGCTCTATATGATTCAAATAGATATGGGTATCTCCTAGTGTATGAATAAATTCTCCAGGTTTTAATCCTGTAACCTGTGCCATCATTAATAGTAAAAGGGAATAGGAGGCTATGTTAAAGGGAACTCCTAAAAATACGTCAGCACTTCGTTGGTAGAGTTGTAAGCTAAGTTTTCCTTCCGCTACATAAAATTGAAAAAGAAGATGGCAGGGAGGTAGATTCATATTTTCTAAATCTGCAACATTCCATGCACTTACTAATAATCTTCTAGAGTTAGGATTAGATTTTATTTCTTTAATAAGTTCACTAATCTGATCGATATTTCCTCCTTTATAATTCGGCCATGAGCGCCATTGATAACCGTAAATATGNCCTAGGTCACCNTTGTCATCAGCCCATTCGTTCCATATGCGAACCCCATTATCTTGTAGGTATTTAACATTAGTATCTCCTCTTAAAAACCAGAGTAGCTCATATATAATAGAGCGTAAGTGAAGTTTTTTTGTAGTTAAGCAGGGAAATCCATCTTCCAGGTTGAAGCGCATCTGATGACCAAATACACTAATAGTACCTGTACCTGTACGATCACTTTTTTCTATTCCTTTTTTGATGATATGATCTAGTAGTGATAAATATTGTTGCATGTTTTCAATAATTTTGTGTTAATGATATCAGATGCTAGAATAAAACAATCTGTCATTTATCTTCTTAGCTAGTTGAGCCCAAGTAGACTATAACAAAGTTATAAAAATGGTGTAAATAAATGAGCAAACCAACCTACAAATTTCTGCCAACCTGTTCGACTTTTCCAAAACTGAGAATCTAAAGGAACACTTTTTGTCTTATCCTCTTCAAATAGATTGGATAGATCTTTTGTTATCTTATTATTAAAGATAAATGCATTTGTTTCATAGTCGTAACGTAAACTTCGACTATCTAAATTAGCAGTTCCCACGGTACAAAACCTATCATCTACCATCATTACTTTTGCATGATGAAATCCTTCATTATATAAATAAACATTCGCTCCTTTTTTCCGTAGCTTATTAGCTGCATACAATGAGGCAGCAGGGGTGAAAGGAATATCAGATTTAAGAGGTATAATAATTTCAATCTCAGTTCCCTTTTTTATTGCTTGGTGTATAGCTTTTTTTACTGATCTTGTGGGTAAAAAGTAGGGGTTAACAATTTGAATTTTATTTTCTGCTGCAAGAATGGAGGTAGAGTAGGCCTTACGTATAGATTTAGGGGTAACTTTAGGTTCTCTGTCCACAATAGCTAAAGTTACTCTTTGCTCTTCAGCGATAGTTTCTGGATTAGGAAAATAAAGGGGGCCTCCAATGTGTTGCTTTGTTTCTTTATTCCATATGGTGAGAAATATTTTTTGAAGATATTTTACAGCACTTCCATCTATTCTAATATGAAAATCTCTCCATTCTCCAATGTCTTCTAATCCATTAATATAATAATCTGCTATGTTTATACCTCCTGTATATCCAATTTTACCATCAACAACTACAATTTTTCTGTGGTCACGGTGTATAATATGATTAATGTATGGAAATCGTATCGGATCAAATTTAACAATTTCTACTCCAGTTGATCGAATTTTTTTAATATGACGTTTTTTAAGAGGTTGATTATTTGATAAGTTTCCAAATGCATCAAATAGGGCTCTAACCTCTACTCCTTCTTCTACTTTTTGTGCTAAGAGGTTAAAAAGTTCTGTTGCAATAGAGTCATTTCTGAAATTAAAATACTCTAGATGAACATGATGTTTTGCTTCTTTAATAGCAGCAAATAAATCCTCAAATTTTTCTTTGGCACCAGGAAGTAGTTTTATTTTGTTGTTATGCGTAATAGGAATGTTGTCTTTAGTAAATGCATCAATAACTAAGGTGTCACTAGCTAGATTAGTTTCTTGAGCAAACAACCAGAAAGGTAAAAGGAGTACTATTGAAATTAAATATTTTCTCAATGTAAAATAATTTTAGAACTAAATATAATGNGCAAAGATACAANATCCTTATTCTATATTAAGTCAATAAAAGTGCTTTTATGCTAAAAAGTTCTTAAAATTACTTGGAGTCGACAAATAGGTCAAGACCAAAAATTAGAGTTAGTAAAGATGAAAACACAATAACTTTTTTATAATCTAAATAAAAGAAGGGCTCAATAATACTTGTTATAGTTTGCATGTAGTTGTTTAAGGGAGTAATCCAAAAGGAGGTATAGTTAATGATTAAAATAAGGACTATAGCAAAAACAACCAATGCGGTTGAAACGATAAGTAAAGGTATTTTAGAAGGTTTTTTCTTTGGTAAACAATAGATAACTTGCTGGGTAAATCCATTATCTTTAATGACTTCTTTATTCTCCTTAAGAAAGGATTCTACTAGATGTTCATTTGTAGTTTTCATAACCATTTTTCTTTAAATAATCAGCTAATTTTATTCTTCCCCTTGATAAACTCGATTTTATGGTTCCTTTAGGGAGTTGTGTGATCTTTGCAATGTCTTGAATTCTTAAGTCTTCTATGTAGAACAAAGTAATACAAATTTTCTCATTATCATTCAATATTTTGAGTGCATTATGTAAATCTAGTGTACTAGTTCTTGAAAAAGAAGTTTTTAATTCTAAAGCATCGCTTGAATCTATTGAAACCTCTTTTTTCTGACTTCTTTTATAATCATAAAATAGATTATAGGCAATACTAAAAAGCCAGGTTGTAAATTTAGCTTGCAGCTTAAATTGCCTAATATGTGTATATGCTTTAATAAAAGTTTCTTGAGCTAAGTCATCACTTAAGGCTTTGTTACCATTCGTTAGATTTAAGAATAAACGACGTAAAGCAGACTGGTGTTTTATTACCAGCCTGCTAAAAGCTTCTGTGTCATTATATAATGTGACTCGAGCTATTAATGCAATGTCACCTAATTGACTCATCTTTAATGCTTTTTTGTGTTTATTCTTCTGTATCTTCTCTTTTGTCTATTGTAGGGACTTCACTTTTGGGTGTTGGCGAATTGTTGTTCGTCTCTTTTGGTTCATCTTTGAGTTTTTTATCTTTAACATAGGCAGAAATAACTTCTCCTAGTCCAATAAACATAAGCAATAAACCCACACTTCCAATGGATAATTCATCGGTTACTAACCATAGTAGAATAAATAGTCCGATACCTAGAAAAGTTCTTTTAATTCCTCGGCTCATAGAGTCTGTTTTAGTAGTGATTTCTAGGAATAAACTTTCAGGTATGGGTTGTCCAGACTCTATAGCTTTTTCCACTATTGCATATTGTCTTTTTCGATCTCTATTTCTAAAGTAAAAAACAGAAAGTATAAGTACAATAGGTCCTGTAAATCCAAAGATAATTCCAAAGATGGTGATTTCCTCTTTTCCTGTTTGAAGAGCTAGTTTATTAATCTCATGTTCATATTTGAGTTTTAATTCCTCAATGTATGAGGAGTCTGTTTGAGTTGTTTGTGATTGTTCTACTATGCTATCTACTACTACCTCGGGTGTGTTATTGCCAATTTCGTCTTGTGCCATTAGTGAAACTGGAGAAGTTAGTAGGAATACTAGTGCTAAAAATAAATTCATTACTTTCTTTTTCATAATTATTGTTTGTTTTTATGTGATTACTATCTATAGGTTAGACGTAACCACTAGAACAAAAGGTTGCAATGTATTAGAATTATTATTTCTAGTTGTAAAATAACTAATGATTACCCTAGCTTACTTTTATTTTGGGTAAATAAAATCCCACTTTGTTTTGTGCTGATAAATGGTAATGTAGTATGACCTAATCATCCCACGCACTTGACCTAGTCATCCTATAGACATGACCTAGTCAAATGTGTGGGATGGTATTAGGGAAAAAAAAGTGGAAACTATAGTTTGTATTTATAGATTAAAGCTAATGCTTTTTCATATTGATTTTCTAATGTAATATAATTTAATTGACTTTGGTAAATAATAGAAGTTTCAGTAAAGAAATCTATTAAACTAAGCTGTCCTCCATTTAGTGCATCGTATAGTAAAGTTAAATCACTGGTTGCAACAAATTGGTCATCATATGCTTTTAATGTTTCATTTAATGCTTCGGCTTCCTTGTAGGCCTGTTTTAAATCACTTTCTAATTGTATATAGGTAACCTCTTTTAGAAGGGAAGTATTTAAAGCCTCAGCTTTAGCTTTTTTTGTTTTATTTCTATTGGCAAAGATTGGAACAGAAAAGCCAACTACAATTCCATTAAAATAGATTCCAGCTTCCGTGTTTCGTTTATACCCTAATTCTAGTGAAGGAAGCCATTGCGAACGATTAACTGTGATCTGTTTTTGATTGGCCTTTAACTCTTCATGTAGGGCTAAAAGGTTGTAATCTTCATTTAAGAAAACCTGCTTTATCTCCTCGAATGATTGTGGAAAAGGAGTGCGAGTAGTTTCTATTTGAAGATTCTCAATTGGAATGTTTCCGTTAAGAACCCAAAGCTCTTCTTGCTTATTTTTCCACTCTTTCTCCTTTAATTGCCATTCTGTTGTTGCATTCAATAACTCTAACTTTATTTTATTCGTCTCTAATATATTAGCATCCCCTCTATCTAGTCGTTCTTGATAGATAGTATACAGCTTTTGTGTTTGTGTTAGTCGTTCCTTAAGTATCTCCTTTTGTTGTTGAAGAGATTTTAGGTCTAAACAAACACTTTTAGCTTTCAATAGAATTGATTGTCTCACCGCTTCTATCTGATAATTATATCCTTTTATGTGAAGGTTCTTCACTTTGTTTCGTGCAAAATAGAGTGAGGGAAAATCAAAAGATTGAGTTATTTCCAATTCACCTATGGTTTCACTACTATTTTTAGAGTTCCAAACATGGGCATAACTAACCTGAGGGTCGGGTAAATTATTTGTAGTTTGAACTTCTAGTTTTTGTGCATTTATTAAAGCATTATTAGCTTGTATCTCTTTGTTGTTTTGTTCAATTTGTAAAAGAATGGTTTCGATACTATTTTGAGCTTTTAAGTTTGTAGAGGCTACAAATAAAGCCAAACTACAAAAGGCTAATCTAAAATTTATATTTTTCATTTCTCTATTTCCTTTCTGTGTATGAGTAAATAAACTATGGGAACAATAAAGCCATTTAAAAAGGTAGATGTAAGTAACCCCCCAAGAATTACTTTGGCCATTGGACTTTGGATTTCATTTCCTGGTAAGCTTCCTTTAAAGGCCAAAGGAACAAGCGCTAGAGCAGATGTTAAGGCAGTTATTAAAATTGGATTTAATCGATCCAGTGATCCTTGGATGACACTTTCGTAGATCGGTAGTCCATCCACTTGCTGTAAATGATTATAATGACTAATTAATAAAATTCCATTGCGTGTGGCAATACCGAAGAGTGAAATAAATCCTATAATAGCAGGAATACTTAACTCTCCACTTGTAAAGAATATAGCAAATACTCCACCAATAAGAGCTAAAGGTAGATTTAGTAAAATAATACCTGCCTCTTTACTGCTTTTGAATTGTTGATACAAGAGCAGAAAAATAACTGCTAAGGCAATAAATGATGTTAATAGCAGAACTCTACTAGCCGCTTGTTCACTTTCAAATTGTCCTCCATATTCAATGTGGTATCCTTCAGGAAGTTGTATGTTTTCATCAATTGCTTTTTGTATATCATTAACTACTCCCCTTAAGTCACGATCTACTACATTAGCAGAAACAACAATTTTTCTTTTTACATTCTCCCGGTTTATGGTGTTTGGTCCTAAAGTGGAACGCACCTCTGCAATTTGGTTCAAAGGCACTTTCTTGCCGTCATACGTATCTACCAGTAAGTCTTTTATGACTTCCGCCCGGTTCCGGTTTTCTTCATTGACCTTTACGGTTAAGTCGAAGGTTTTTCCTTGCTCATAAACTTGAGAAACCACCTTACCTGCTATGGCAGTAGAAATGAAGTTAGAGAATTCAGGAAGAGTGATGCCATAAGCAGCTAATAGTTCGCGTTTAGGTTCAATGACTAGTTGTGGGCGCTCTATTTGTTGTTCTACATTCAAATCTGTGATTCCTTCTATCCCTTGAATGGAGCCTTTGATTTCATTGCCTATGGTATACAATTGGTTTAGGTTATCTCCAAAAAGTTTAATGGCAATGTTTGCTTGTGTTCCGGATAACATAGCATCTATGCGATGGCTAATGGGCTGCCCAATTTCTACAATTACTCCGTTAATCTCGTTTAGTCGCTTACGAACTTCAGCCGTAAATTCACTTCGCGAACGACCTTGATCTAATTCAAAGGGGGCTTCAATCTCAGAAGCATTGATGCCTAAAGAGTGTTCATCTAATTCAGCACGTCCCGTTTTTCGGGCCACTGTTTTAATTTCCGGGATTTCTAATAAGATGGATTCGGCTTGCCTTCCCAATGCGTCACTTTCTGCTAATGAAATCCCGGGAAGAGAGCTGATGTTTATGGTTAACGACCCCTCATTGAATGGAGGAAGGAAGCTATTTCCCAACGTAAAAAACAGGATAAGGGCTACGATGAAGAAAAAGCCTGTAGTTCCTAAAGCTAATCTTTTGTGTTGCAATACCCGGATAAGGGCTTTTTTGTAGTGTTTTTTTAATCCTTTGGCAACAAACGATTCTTTGGTGAAGGACTCTTTTTTGTTGCGAGGACTCAATAAGTAACTACAAAGTACGGGAGTCAGGGTTAATGCAATAAGAGTGGAAGCAAAAAGAGCAACCAAGAACGCAATGCCTAAAGGTACCAACATACGTCCTTCCATTCCACTCAAGAAAAAAAGAGGGAAAAAACAGGCCGCAATGATAAGCGTGGAGTTTAAAATAGGCATCCTGACTTCACGAGAGGCTTCATAGACCACAGTAAGAAAAGGAAGTTGTTTTTCCTTGGGTTGATTCTGATTTTCCCGTAATCGCCTGAATACATTTTCAACATCTACTATGGCATCATCTACCAGCGACCCTATGGCTATGGCTAATCCTCCCAGGCTCATTGTGTTTATGGTTAACCCCATATAATGTAAAGTCAGAATGGAAATAATGATGGAAAGAGGTAGTGTAATAAAGGATATGAAGGTGGTCCGAATATTAGCTAGGAATATAAAGAGTACAATGACAACAAAGAGTCCACCTTCTAAGAGAGAGTTCTTTACATTACCAATGGAGCTCTCTATGAAGTGACTTTGTCGGAATATGTCTGTCGATACTTTGACATCTTCCGGTAGGTTTTTACTTAGATCTTCAATAGCCTCATCCAGCTTTTCAGTTAGATTTAAAGTGCTGGTATCGGGCTGTTTAGTTACAGTAAGTAAAATCGCGGGTTTCCCTCTTTCAGAAGCAGTTCCCAACTTGGGAGTCTTACCTGTAATGGTAACATCAGCTATATCCTCTAAAAGAATAGGCTGATTATCTGTTCGTTTAACTATGGCTTTTCCTATTTGCTCAGAAAGGGTTGTTGCTATCAATCCACGAATAATATATTCATTGCCATATTCATAGAGCACCCCTCCATTTGTGTTTTGATTCATTCCCTGAGTTGCATCCAATACCTCTTTCAGAGAGATGTTGTAATGTTTCATCCGCAGAGGGTCAATTTGTATTTGAAACTCTTTTATTTCCCCACCTAAAACAGAAACTTGGGCTACCCCTCCGGTAGATAAGAGGCGAGGGCGTATGGTCCAGTCGGCTAATGTACGTAAATCCAGCATGGAGGTTGAGTCTGCCGTAAGCGAAAGAATAAGGATCTCGCCTAAAATAGACGATTGAGGTCCCAATATGGGTTGTCCTATATTGTTGGGTAAGTCATCTCCTATTGTGGCTAATTTCTCTGATACAATTTGGCGGGCCAGATAGATGTCCGTACCCCAATCAAATTCAACCCAAACCACAGAGAATCCTGTAGTGGAAGAAGAGCGGACCCGACGCACACCTGTTGCTCCATTTACTGAGGTTTCAATGGGGAATGTAACTAACTGTTCTACTTCTTCGGGTGCCATTCCTAACGCCTCGGTCATAATTACTACCGTAGGAGCATTCAAGTCGGGAAATACATCTACTTCGGTATGCAGTGTAATATAGGTACCCCCAATGAACAATAAAATGGATAAGAAAAGAATAACCAAGCGATTATGCAGCGAGAATTGAATTATTTTGTCTAACATAATGGATTTTCTTTTATTAATGATTGTGGGTGTGTCCGGGAATGGAATTACTGGCTGAGGCTAGTTTGAGTTGTTGAGCACCGTGGACTAGTACTCTGTCGTTTGGTTGTAAGCCTTTAATTACTTGTACCTCTTTCCCGTTATTCATTCCCGGTTCTATCTCTTGTTTTAGATAAGTTTCTTCATCCACCTGAAGATAAACATGGAATAATCCTTGTTCTTCAACAAGGGCAGAAAGAGGAATAACCATCTGATTGGGAATGGGATGAGATAATAGAAAAACCTCCATATATGAGCCGGGTACTATGTTTCCCTTATTCTCAAAAGAGAAAGTAATGGGAATGAAATTGGCCTCTTCTGTTGCACTTTTCCCTATGGAAAGCAGTTTCCCGTTCAGGCTTTCTAAAGAGTAACACGTTTGGCTATAAGGAGTTCTAAAATGTGCAGAGGTAATATGAGGTAATTGATTATAATAACGCTCGGCAACTTCAGCTTTTAAATAAAGATGTTGGGTTTGGGTTACCGTTGCAATGGGTTGCCCCATGGTAACATAATCTCCTTCTTTTACCCAGACGGTTTTTATGAATCCCTCTAAAGGAGAAGGTATGTTTTGTCCTTTTGGAGAACTGTTCTGTTTCATGGCATCGAAGGCTAGTTTTGCTTCTTCGTAGGTTTGTCTGATTGGATTAAATTCTTTTGCTGAAATTATTTTTTTATCGGCTAAAGGTTGGGCTCGTTCATATTCTGATTTTGCCGATTCGTAAGCTATTCTGGCTTTTTCATAAGGCTCTCCTTCCGTTGTGCTTCTTAATGATATGTTGGCTAAAGAAGTTCCCTGATTGACATGTACCCCCTCTATTAACGAGTTGGAAAGGGTAACAACACCCGAAATGGTAGCTGTAACTATCCGTTCATTGCCTTGAGCCGTGATGATTTGTCCACCTGTTTTTATGACCTGTTGAAAATTAATGGGTTGCATTACTTGAGTTCGAAAACCAAGTTCTTTTGCTTTATTTGAACAGAAAATCACTTCACTGTGGTTGATGTTTGTCTCATTATGTTCGTCAGAAGAGTAGTTGGGATGATTTTTACATCCAAACATTAAGAAAGCCACTGTGGCTCCCATAAGGAAATATAATTTCATTTGAATCTATTTTAAATGAATGATTATGCCCTTAATTGATTTTAAAAGGACAGATTTTTATAGGGATTGATAAAAGAAGAATTTAATTAACTGAATAGAGGAGGAGCGCGAAGCCCTGTTTTGGAAGGAGTCTGTTGTGAAGTAATTTTCTCTTTGTAGTGGAAATAGGTGGGTTTATTCTTTTGTTCTAACGAAATAAACTCCAATAAAGGGTTAGGAAATAGAATAGCTATTAAATGCAAATGGGGAGTTAGGGTTAATTGATTTGAAGGAGCCGTAGGTTGGTCGGTTTGTGTGCAAGAACAAATCTGTATTGGATTCTCTGAGTGATGAAAGGGAAGTGAGTCTGAATCCGAATTGTCTGTCCAGTCATTTTTCATGCATACTGTATGATTGGCATCATTGTGATGATGATGAGGTATGATTGGGGCAACAAGCATCAATAGGCTTGTTGTAAAGAGTAAGAGATATGTAAACAAACGGATCTGCTTTTCCTTCATAAAATCTGCTTAATCGTTTTCGGTTAGGCTAAAGCCGGTTGTAAAGATATGTAATGTTGTTTTAAAATCCTTGTTTTTTCTTTAGAATGATTCAACGGTCAAAAATGAATTTGTTGTTCTTACTTGTTTTTTCGTTAAGATGTAGAGGGTAAGAAGATGTACAAATAGTTATGAAAAAGAGAGAAAACTGTAAAGAAGTATGAAATATTGCTGAGATGTTTTTTTAGAGCTTAGCAATCGATGTATAATTCTTCAGGAATTAAAAGAGGTGCTGTGGATATGATGACCAGAAACAGGAAAAGATGATAAATAAAAAACCCTTCTACTATTTTTTTCAATAGTAGAAGGGTTTTTGTTTATCATTAAATAAAATAGAAAAAGAGTTTTTCTACAGAAAAAAACTAAAATCCCTCTCTTTTTTTATAGGCCTGGTAGTCTTCTATGGAACGTTGAATAACATCATGCGCCTCTTTTACACCATATATACCGGTCACCATGCATCTTGAGGTCTTATCTTCAGGTAAATCTTTGTAAGTAGTGAAGTAGTGTCTCAGCCGATCAATTACAGATTGAGGCAAATCAGTGATGTCACGATATGAATCATAAATCAAATCATTCTCTAAAACAGCAATCAGTTTATCATCCGCTTTATCAAAGTCTAATACACGAAAACCTCCAATTGGGCGTGCTCTAACTATTAAGTCCCCGTGCGTAATATCCTTCTCGGTAAGCACACAAATATCAATTGGATCTCCGTCACCCATAATGTCCGTCCTGTTTAATTGTTGGTTAGTCAACTCGGCGACGCGTTTATCACTATAGGTTTGAGGTAAGAAGCCGTAAAGAGCCGGAACAAGGTTTGAATACTTTTGAGGCCTATCAATGGATAGATAGCCTGAAACCTTGTCCACTTCGTATTTTACGGTATCTGTAGGAACCATTTCAATAAAAGAGGTCACAATTTCAGGGGCATCATTACCTATGCTTATGCCGTGCCATGGATGGGCCTTATAATATGTTTTTTTCTTTCTCATAGTTGTTTTATAATTAGATGTGTTACTATAATAATCATTAAGTTATTCATTTTTCCATAAACAGTCAAGTATTGTATTATTTATTATGAATTGGAACTTAAGAAAATAAATAAGAAAATGCTTATTGAGGGCAAACGATTACGTAGATAAATTGGCAGGTTTTAATGTTAAAAAAATAAAAACACTATACTATTTGCTATTTTTGTTCTATGTGAGTTAAGATACTTTAATCAATAAAGCGAATATAAAGAGATTAAAGCGTAACTAATATAGTATATCATTAGTGTCCACTAAAAATGTGGACGATTAAAAATTAAATAAATTTGGTTCACTTGAACCGCATCGATCTTTGTCATTTTTGAATTTAGCCTTATCAA